>Ga0265297_10008281_pt1 | contig 13928 bp, 19 predicted proteins | sample Munlanlwell13791_FD_192502 | JGI IMG/M metagenome (GOLD analysis project Ga0265297, IMG submission 192502) | Leachate microbial communities from a municipal landfill in Southern Ontario, Canada - Leachate well 137-91 | ecosystem: Engineered > Solid waste > Landfill > Unclassified | place... | reverse complement strand
GTATCAACATTTTTTTGCGCTAATGGGGAAAATTTTCCGTCGTCGGTTTTATTATATTGCATGAAAACGTCATTCCATATTTCAACCCAATTTTCATCTTTAGGATTGAATTTTTTAGGAGCTTTTTTTGAATTTGGTTTCCAGTAAAATATTTCTGTATCCGGACCGCACGGACCAGTATTTCCTGCTGGACCCCACCAATTATTTTCTTTTGGAAGTTTTGCAATTCTTTCTTCAGGAATTCCAAGTGATTTCCATATTTTTTTTGATTCAGAATCTTCAGGAGCGTTTTTATCACCTTCGAAAATTGTAACTGCCAATCTTTCGGGATTTATTTTGAGAATTTTTGTTAAGAATTCATAAGAAAATTCAATCGCATCTTTTTTCCAGTAATCTCCAAGAGACCAGTTTCCAAGCATTTCAAAAAAAGTATGGTGTGTCGTGTCTCCGACTTCTTCTATATCGCCAGTTCTTACACATTTTTGAACTGATACTAATCTTTTTCCGAGAGGATGTTTTTGTCCGAGTAAAAATGGAACTAAAGGATGCATTCCTGCTGTTGTAAATAAAACTCCTGTATCTGCGATTCCGTCGGGAATAAGCGAGGCCGAAGGAATGTGTTGGTGTTTTTTTGTTTTGAAAAATTCAATATACTTTTTTATAAGTTCTTCACGGGTTATCATGAGTTAGAATAATAAAGAGGATTTAAATTTGTTTTTGTTTTATGTTAATGCATAGAAACAATCAACATTGTTCAACTTAATTATAAGCAGTAATCATGATTAATAGCTTGCCATGTTAATCTCAATCAAAAAGAGGCGATAACTTTTCTTTAATTTATTTCAGTTCCCTCAATTTATGATTTTACTTTGTTAACTATTAATTTTAAAGAGTTCACCCCAAATCCTTAAAATGTTACTTTTACTAAATGATAACATAATAGAAAAGTTTATAAAGTTGAATTTTCTGTGAAAATTATGAAAGCAGAATTTAAAGGAAATCCATTGATAGAAATTCCAAAAAATATACCTAGTTACAACTTTCTTACAGGAGATTTTGGAGAAGAAGTTTTAGAAGAATATAATTCTAAGGTAAAACAATATTACCAAGATAACTCTAATTTGAAGGTTTTTAATCTAAACAATGGAATTGTAACTGGCTCAAATTCTTATTCAATTTTTCCAATGTTTGAAATTCTTTCTAAATATGGATTAAGAAATGCAAATCCTGCAGATGTCCAGAAAATAATCAATAAAGATAAAGATTTTTTAAGAGGGGTTTATGTTGATTTGGGATTGGTTTTAAGAACAGAAAATTCACCAAATGAATATCTTGCAATGCAGTTAAGCAAACAAGCAAAAGACAGGAAATATGAATTTTCTGATTCGTATCCTTTGGTTTTTAAGTCATCTGATTTGGAATTAATTGCGGATAATAATTCTCGTTCAGGTTTAGGCTTTAAAATAAAAGAATCTGCAACTCCTTTCAATGCTCCTGAATTAAGCCATAAAAATTATTCGAAAAAATTCAAGATTACAAATGAAAACGGAGTTCCAGTTTTTGATAAAAATGGAAACAGAACAAATTACACACAAGATAATGGGTTGTCGAGGTTCTACCTGGGCAGGTACTCGGGCTTGGACTCCAGGAACGACGGCCTTGCGGGCTTGGATGGTGGTTTCGGTCGGGTAGTTGTTTTGAATGACGCCGAAGGCGTCGCGCCGAAAATTTTCGAATCAGATTTAAAACAAGCTAAAGATAAGTATCTAAATTCTTTAAAAGAACTTCAAAAAAGAATTGATTCAGAAATAAAACAAAATCAATAAATATAAAAACAATTTTTTCTTCATAAGATTCCTAGCCAGAAATGGTTAGGCTACACGTCAATTTGCTAGCGCATTATTGAAATTTATTTTAAGCTATAAAATTCAGCTTTAACAATTAGTAGCAGTCTAGAATGTGAATTTTGAAAAAGCAGTGAAAAGTGTAAAACTAAAAGTAAATTGGCTAGTTTCCGTTGTCGAGGTTCAACCTGAACAGGAACTCGAACTTGAACTCCAGGAACGACAACCTTGCGAACTTGAATGATAACGGTCGAATAGCTTAACCTTGCTAGGTAAAATGAAAACTTATAAGAATCTTTATTCTGAAATTTGCAACATTAAAAATTTAGTTCTTGCATGGAAAAAGGCAAGAAAGGGTAAAACAAGAAAAGACTACATAATGGAATTTGAAAAAAATTTGCCTTTTCATTTGAAATCTATTCAAAAAGAACTGGTTTCTCAAACATATTCTCCAAAACCTCTACAAACTTTTGTTTTGCGTGACCCAAAAACAAGAAAAATATCTAAATCTGATTTTCGTGATAGGATTGTCCATCATGCATTATGTAATAAAGTTGAACCCATTTTTGATAAAATGTTCATTTATGATAATTGTGCTAGCAGAAAAGAAAAAGGCAATTTATTCGCAATTAAAAGATTTTATTATTTATTAAGAAAAGTTTCTAAAAATAATTCTCATATTTGTTTTGTTTTAAAAGCAGATATTAAACATTATTTTGAAGAAATTAACCATGAAATCTTACTTGAAATTTTACAGAGAAAAATAAAATGTGAAAAAACAATTTGGTTGATAAAGAAAATTTTGCAGAACAAGGTTGTTAGAGAGAGAGAGAGAGAGAGAGAGACGCGAATTCTTCATTAATTACCAAGGGATTGCCATTAGGCAATTTAACCTCACAATTCTTTGCAAATGTCTATCTTAATGAATTAGACCAATTTGTGAAACACAAATTGAAAGCAAAATATTATATTCGCTATGTAGATGACTTTGTAATTTTACACACTTCTAAAAAGCAATTAAATTTTTGGAAAAAAGAAATAAATAATTTTATCAAAGAAAAATTAAAACTTGGGCTTCATAAAGATAAATCAAGAATAATTATTCTATCAAGAGGTATTGATTTTGTTGGTTTCAGGAATTTTTATCACTATAAATTATTAAGAAAAAGGAACATAAATGGTATAAAAAGAAAAATAAGTTTATTTAACAAAGGAGATATTTCTTATGAAAAATTGTTTAATGGTTTTCTTGGTTGGCATGGTCATGCCAAATGGAGTAATAGTAAAAATTTAATTGAAAAATTAATAAAGGGCATAAATCCTCATTCCAACGCTTTCAATTTCTTCTGAATATCAGCCAATTCTCTTTCCAAATCATTCTGCTTTAAATCTTTTCCTGAAATTTCTTTTATCTTTTTTATTGTTTCTTTTTTTTCGTCGTATTCGCTTTCATGAGTAATTATTTTCGGGAGTTTTATGCTTGGGAAAGTTTGGTTAAGTTTTGTCATGCTCGTTTTTAATTCTCTTATTTTTTTCAAAATTATTTCTTTTAATTTTAATTCTTCTTTTCGTATAAGATGATATCTCTTTATTGATTTTAGGACTTCAATTAAATCTTTCTGCGTCGAGAGAATGTCTTTTTTTGACTGAACAGCCTCGGGATATTCAAGTTTGACATGAATTAAATTTTCACTTTGACTTGTTTTTTTTGCCATTTTTTTATTTTTTGCCAAGTTTTTGGAAAATTTTTTTATTTGTAAATTCGCAATCAGCCCGCCCATCCGCGGACCCTAATTGCAAGTTCAAAGAACTTGTTTATTTTGCGAATTTTTAATCATTTATTTTCTTTGATTATTTTATATCTTTGAAAAAACATCCTGGTCGACTTTTTCAATCTGTTTTTTAATTTCCTGAATTTTGTTTTCCCAGGAATTTAATTCATCTTCTTCTTTTGCTTTCAATTCTTTGACATTTCTAAGAAGATGTTCAATTTCAGAAATTTGTTCTTTGGCCTCGTTGAAGACTTCCAAACTTTCTTCAAACTTGTCCAATCTTATAAATACGGGTTCAACTTTTTTCTGCATAGTGTATTGTTTTGAAAATCCGGGGTAAGATTTTGACTGGTTCATCGGAACACGGGCAATTTTCTCTTCCGGAGATTCCTGCATCATTGGCGCTTCTTCTTCATCAAATTCCGACGGCAATTCATCTGCTTCCTCCGGTTCAACCTCTTTCTCCCCAGCAACAGCTTCTTTGATTGTGTTCTGAGAAAATTTATTTCCTAAGGAATTATTCGGAAAACTCGGAAGTTGCGGGAGGTCCATGTCAGCGTAATCAGAATTATCGCTGTCTACTCCGGGAAAATCAGGAAGTTTTGGCAATTCCGGCAGAACGGGGATTGCTTGTGGTTGCGGATTAATTTTTTTTGAATCCCTTTCAGAATTTTCCTTTTTTTTGAATAAACCCATCCTGTTTTGACACCACTTTTGGAATATATATAAAAGAGAATATAGGTTTAAAAACTTTTATTTTTTCAATGAGATTAAATTTTTCGTCGGCATAAAACTTATAAACCGAAAAATATTTATTTTGTTTCGTCGTGAGGATTAAATGCTTAAAGAATTTCTTGAAGAGGTCGTAACGATTGTCGCGGGCAAACAGGCCGAACCGATTGCGAATTTATTGGATAATAAAAAACATGTTAATGAATTCATCATCGCGAAAAAACTTGACCTTACAATAAATCAGACGAGAAATATTCTTTATAAAATTTCGGATTATGGTCTTGTGTCGTCGATAAGAAAGAAAGATAAGAAAAAAGGGTGGTACACTTATTTTTGGAAAATTGAAACTTTGAAGGCGCTGGAATTTCTGAAAATTTATGTCGGGAAAAGAATTGAGCAGATTGAAAATCAAATAAATAGCCGTGAGACGAAGACATTTTACATTTGTGAAAAATGCAACCTTGAGTTTAATGAGGAGAATGCGATGCAGCAAGAGTTCGTTTGCCCTGAATGCGGGGAGGTTTTAAGTTTGAAAGATAATTCAAAATTAGTAAAGGAATTCAGGAGAAATCTTGAAAAACTCAAACAGAAGGTGGATGAAATTAATAATGAACTTGCAAAAGAAAATGAATTGGCTGAAAAGGAGCGCGATAAGGAACGTAAGAAAGAGAAAAAAGAACTTGACAAAAAAAAGGCAGAGAAAAGAGCCGCGGCAAAGAAAGTTGCGGTGAAGAAATCCGCAAAGCCGAAAAAGTCCAAAGTGAAAAAGAAACCCGTCAAGAAAACGGTGAAGAAAATTTCTAAACGCAAAAAGTAATCTTTATAATAAATAGTTGCTTGTTAATAAAATGAGAGGTAAATCTGAAAATTCAAGGGGAAAATTTTTTAGCTATTTAAGTTTGAATACATGGCTGATAATTGTAAACGTGTTTGTGTTTATAGTTTTTACAATTCTGATGTCGACGGAAATTTTGAGCATTGATGCCGTTGCGATAAAGCCGTCAAACATTCTTCAGGGAAAATATCTCTGGACTTTTATAACGAGCATGTTCATGCACGGCGGATTTTTCCATTTATTTGTAAACATGTTATCATTGATGTTTGTAGGTTCGCTTGCTGAAAGATTAATTGGCAGAAAAAGATATTTTTGGTTTTACATATTTGCAGGAATTTTTGCGGGGTTGCTTTTTGTTCTCAGTGCAGTTATTTTCCCGCAGGATATCAATACTTACGCCGTCGGAGCATCCGGAGCTTTGTTTGGCGTCGTCGGACTTTTGATGCTTTTAACACCGAATTTGCCTGTGTATATAATGTTCATCCCGATTCCTGTTAAATTAAAATATGCTGCTCCCGGAATTTTAATTTTACTTTGGATTATTTCAATTGCAGGAAATGTCCCGATAGGAAACATGGCCCATCTTGGTGGTTTACTCGCGGGAATTTTTTACGGAATTTTTTTAAGAAAAAAATACAGGAGGAAAACTAATTATATAAGAAAATATTTCGTTTAACATGAAAAAAAATTCAAGGAATAAAAAATCGGACAAAAAATTTTCTCTGAAAGAACAGTATATTAAAAGTTGGAAATACCTTAAAGAGTCGAGGAATTTTATCTATTTTACAATCGCAATGTTTTTTTTATTCGCTGTTTTGGGTTTTGTAATAAAACTTCCCGAAGAAGTTTCTAATGTGATATTAGATTATTTGAAAGGGGTTCTTGAAGAGACAGAAGGTCTTTCAGATTTCGGGCTTATAAGATATATTTTTTTAAATAATCTTCAAAGCAGTTTTATGGGCTTTTTTTTCGGATTTGTACTTGGAATATTCCCGTTTTTAGCGACGGTGTTTAACGGATATGTAATTGGTTTTGTTTCTGCTTTGGCTGTTGAAGCCGGCGGTTGGGAAACTTTGCTCTTATTGGTTCCGCACGGAATTTTTGAATTGCCTGCAATTTTTATTTCGCTTGGACTCGGGATAAAATTCGGAAGTTTTATTTTTCATAAAAAACATGAAGGTTCTTTCAGAAGATTTTTATGGGAAGGTTTGAGAGTTTTTGTTTTTGTGGTAATTCCGCTTCTTGTAATTGCTGCAGTGATTGAAGGGTTGTTGATTTGATTATTCTGACTCTCTTGAAGAACTTATTTTTTGAATTTCCAAATTCCCGCTACAAGCCGAACCTGAAGGTTCGGAACCCGCCCTAATTTTTTAATGGCTTGCCTAAGATTTGAGAAATTCAAAACTTTTTCAAAAGAGATGCAATATATTTATTAATTTGAATTGTTTATATTTCTCATGAAAAAATTTTATAAAATCATCTTACCCGGAATATTTTTATTGACTTCTTTAAATGTGAATAGTTTCAAATATAGTCCGAATGGAGATTTTCAGGAAAAAGATTCTTTGTATTACGAGAAATTACTTGAGAAAGATCCGGATAATATGTATCATTTTTACGACGTTGAAAAAGACACCAATCTAATGAGTTCGCCTGACAGCGCGATTTATGATTCAACTGAAAAAGATTTCTTTGAAAATTCAGATGACGATTATGAAGACGAAGAAGGTTGGTGATTAATCTTTCAGATTATTTATTCCGAGGATTACAAGAATTAATCCTAAGAACAAAACGGCCCACATTAACCCGCCTTTGAATACAGTTAACGCAGCATCTCCGAATTGCCAAAAATTCAATCCCCAGCCGACGTAAATTCCTCCGACGAGGAGAATTAAGCCAACCAAAATCTGAAGCCATTTATTCATTGTAATAATTGATTGGATTTTCTATTTAAAAAGATTTTCGTTGTGCAAAAGATGTTTTGCGTCTTATGAATTTGGGAAGATTTGGTTTTATAGCAGAAAATTTTATATACTGACTTTAGGTGGTGAAAATATGGACAAGGAAAAAATTGCACGAAAAAATATTTTGAGAAAATCGGAGGAAGCCGGAGGTGTGAGTATAAAAGGTTATGATTTTAATGAAGGTGTTGATTACGGAAAAATTTTGGACAGTTACAAGACGACGGGAATTCAGGCGAGCAATTTTTCAAAAGCGGTTGAAATAATTAATGAGATGATTTCCTCGAAGTCGTTTATTTATCTGGGTTACACGTCAAATATGATTACGTCGGGATTAAGGGAAATTATAAGATATCTTGCAGAGCATAAAAAAATAAATGTTCTTGTAACGACTGCCGGCGGAATTGAAGAGGACATAATAAAGTGCCTTGGAAATTTTAAACTTGGAGATTTCAGAGCGTCGGGAAGTGAATTAAGAAAAAAAGGAATTAACAGAGCAGGAAATATTTTTATTCCGAATTCAAGATATTGTGATTTTGAGGATTTTGTAATTCCCGTTCTTGAAGAAATTTATGAAATGCAGAAAAAAACAGGGAAAGTAATTACGCCAAGCGAATTGATATGGAAACTCGGCGAAAAAATAAATAACAAAAATTCTGTTTATTATTGGGCATGGAAAAATAGAATAGAAGTTTATTGTCCTGCAATCACCGACGGAAGTTTGGGAGATATGATTTATTTTTTCAAATCAAAAAATCCGGATTTCAAAATTGACGTTGCTGAAGATATATGGAAAATAAATAATTCAACGATAGGAAAAGAAAAAACCGGAATAATAATTTTGGGTGAAGGAATTGTAAAGCACCATATTTGCAATGCAAACATGTTCAGAAACGGCGCGGATTTTTCGGTTTACATAAATACTGCGCCCGAGTACGACGGAAGCGACACGGGGGCTTTGCCCGAAGAGGCAATTTCGTGGGGAAAAATTCTGCCAGAAGCAAAACGTGTTAAAATTTTTGCGGAAGCCAGTTTGGTTTTCCCGCTTATAGTTGCAAAAACTTTTGCGAAATAAAATTGCGAAGTGAAATTTTATTTGGTTCGAGCAGAGAACTTTCGCGAAAGGTTTTTATATTGCCCTTTATTATTAATTTAAGGAGGTGAAAATGGTTATTTTAGTAATTCCGCTTTTGGTTGTTGTTGCGGTTGTCTTGGCGATAATTGTTTATACTCAGACGAAGAGTTGGAAAAAAACGGGTTATTCTTTGGAAATAGTCATCTCTTTGGCTGTTTTTGTCTTAAGCTCAAAATTTTCTTGGGACAATATCGCGGATTCTTCTGCAGGAATCGCAATAATTCTTTTGGGAGCAGGCATGTTAATTAATGGAATTGTTTCTTTGCTCAAAAAATAATTTTTTATTTTTATTTTTATTTTTTAATTTCAAAACTTCTAAGTAGTTCTTATTATGGATAAAAGCTTAAATATAAGACGGATATTGTTTTTGCATGGAAGAGGAAAACGAAAAAGAAGGCGTGAATGTTGAAACAAAAGAAGTTGAACTTTTTGTTCCAAAAAAAGATGAAGTGCAAGTTGATGTTGAGGAAAAAGATTTTTTTGATGTTTTGAAAATGGTTGCGCCCGGGACTTCTATTCGGGCTGCGTTGGATGATTTGCTGAATGCTGAAATGGGCGCTTTGATTGTTTTAGACAATGGGAGAATTAAAGGACTTTTTGAAAAAGGGTTTAAAATTTATTGCAAATTCTCGTCGCAAAAATTGGTTGAACTTGCTAAAATGGACGGAGCAATAATTCTTTCGAGAGACGCGAAAAAAATTTACTATGCGAATTCTCTTTTGACACCCGACCCTAAAATTATAACGAAAGAAACGGGAACGAGACACAAAGCGGCGGAAAGGATTTCGAGGCAGGGGGGTGCCGTTGTTATCGCAATCTCAGAAAGAAAAAGGAAAATAACTTTATATTATGGCGATAAACGCCACGAGCTTAATAAAAGTTCGGAAGTTTTACGTCGGGCTTCTGAAAATATGCAGATTCTTGAAAAGCACAGGGAAAGTCTGGACGAATCAATTACTGATTTGAACGTTTTGGAATTGCAGAAAATGGTGACAATCCACGACGTGTCAAAAGTAATTCAGGATTTTGAAATTCTAAAAAAAATTTCGGAAGTCATAAAGAAACATCTTATTGAACTTGGAAGAGAAGGAACGATCGTGAGTTCGAGATTGAAAAATCTGACGCGCGGACTTGAAAAGGAAGAAGAGTTTGTTCTGAAAGATTACGTGCTGCAAAACTATGCGGAGGTTGAAAAATCGCTTGAAAAACTTGGAATAGATGAACTTACTGATACGCAGGATATTTCAGCCATTTTATTTAATGAAATTACGGACAGAAAAATTTCTCCGCGCGGGGTCAGGATTTTGAAAAAAACAAATATTCCTGAAAGGTATATTGATTCTCTCGTCGCTAATTTTGGTTCGTTGGATAAAATTTTGAGCGCAAGATACGAAGATTTGCTTAAAGTTTTTCAGAATGAAGGCATGGTGGATTTTTTCAAAGAAGAACTTTACGGATTGAGGGAAAAAATAAGCCGTGGAAAGAAAATTTAACTTCGTTAAATTTTTTGGTGTGAGGGTGTGAATGTATGAAAGGCGATGGTAAAACCGACGAGAAAAATTGTCTGAAAGGGGCGGAAGAAATTCTGGGGGTTGTTAAAGGAAATAATAATTATTTTTTGAACTGGCCTATAGAAATAATCACAACAGAAAGTTATAAATCAATCAGATAATCTTATATAATAAATTTTCTTTTATAATTCATGTAAATAAATTTGTTTTTGCATGTTAAGAAACAAATTAAAATAAATAAAATGCCACTCACAAAAAAACAAATTTCTGAAATTAAAGGGCATCTTGAAAACGCCCAGAATCCGCTTTTTCTTTTCGACAATGACCAGGACGGATTGTGCAGTTTTCTTCTTCTTCAAAGATTTATTCGGCGCGGGAAAGGTTTTCATGTGAAGAATGCGCGCTCGACGGGAAATGATTATATAAGAAAAATTAATGAGTTCAATTCGGATTACGTTTTTATCCTGGATGTTCCGGAATTTTCAGAGGAATTTTTTTCAGAAATTCAAAAAATGAATCTCCGCGTTGTGTGGATAGACCATCATGATATTCCGAAAAATAAAATTCCTGATTTCGTAAATTATTATAATCCTTTAAGAAACAGAAAAAAAACAAATGAACCGGTTACGTATTTGTGCTGGCAAATCGTCGGTAAAAACAGGAAAGAAGATTTATGGCTCGGGGTCGTCGGGTGTGTTGCTGACAGTTTCGTTCCGGATTTTTATAAAGATTTTGAAAAAGAATTTCCTGAACTTTGTTTAAATTCTGAAGCAAGAATCAAAGAAGCATTTGATATTTTTTACGGATGTGAAATCGGGAAAATTGCGCGGATTTTTGGTTTTGCAATAAAAGATTCGACTACCAATGTCATAAGCATGATAAAATTTTTGATGAAAGTGAAAGGTCCGCACGATGTTTTATCCGAAGGAAAAGACAATTTTGTAATGCACAAACGTTTTGAGGAAATTGAAAAAAAATATAATTCGCTGATGAAAAAGGCGAAAAGTCAGACGGGTGATTCGGACAGGGTTGTTTTTTTTGTTTATTCCGGCGATATGAGTATGAGTTCTGAAATTTCTAACGGGCTTAAATATTTTTATCCGGATAAATATATTTTTGTTGCATACACTAAAGGCGGAAAAGTAAATATTTCAGCTCGCGGGAAAAATGTCCGTGAAATTGTTTTGAGAATTATTGGAAATATCGACGGCGCGACGGGCGGAGGGCATGAAAATGCCGTCGGCGCGCAAATAAGGAAAGAATTTCTTGAAAAGTTTGAAGAAGAGGTCAGGGAAGAGATTGCGAAAAAATTTTGATTTTAATTATATTAAAGTGAATATAAATATTTATAAGCAGAAAGCTCTTAAAACTTCTATGAGTGGGACGCTAAATAGGTTGAATTGGAATACAGCAGTGGCAGATTTAGCTTGCTATTCATTTATTAAACCCCTCTCAATGTAATTCGGCTTAGGTTCGGGTTGGGTTGAGAAGATTTCTACTAACTTGAGATTAAAGAATTGCTGAGATAACGGCAAAATGCCCTCAGAAGAAAAACAAAAAATGGAACAAAAAGAAGTAGAGCAGGAATTGAGTCAGTTGTTTGAGTTGACTCTTGCATGGGAAGACGAATTGAACGCCATGCCTGCTTATTAGCGCGATTGAAAGAGAATTTTTCTAATTATAGGGTTTAGTATATCTTATGTTTTGAACGGAGGGGCGTTATCACCTCTTTTTGATAAAATAAAAGCGTTCCACTATTTAATCAAATAAGAATGAAAAAACAAGACACAAAAATATTATAATGCCTATTATAATTCCTAATATCCACCACAAAGCTCTTAACAGTTTCTTATTATTTTTTTTTGATATTATTGAAGTATTCTTCTTTTTGCTTCTTGGTCATTCCTTTTGTTTCTCTTTCTTGTCTCTCTCTTGTTTGATTTCCGATGATAATTGCGAGAAGAATTATAATGATCCAAACTATCCAATCTTGCATAAAGTAAAACAATTCTTGAGTTTATAATTGCTATGGTAAAGGAAATTCTTTTTTCATTTTAATAGCTTTTAGAAAAATAAACTATCATTTTTGAGGGTTTTTTACAATGCGGGCAAATTCCGGAGATTTTGTTTTTTCCGAGTTTTATGCATCTTGACCCCGCTCCTGTTTTTTCTTTTATTTCTTTTTCACAATTTTCATCTCCGCACCAGTTTATCTCAACAATTTTTTTATTTTTTATTGCATTTTTGAAGTCTTCCCAAGTTTTAGCTTTAACAATATCTTCATCCAGCTTTATTTTGGCTTTTTCATATAATTCATTTTGCATTTTATCCAGAATTTCTGGAATTTTTTTTGCAACTTCGGAAATTTTAATTTGCAATTTTTCAGAAGTGTTTCGCTTTACAACAGTCAGTGATTTATTTTCTAAATCTTTCGGACCGATTTCAATTCTTAAGGGAATTCCTTTAAGTTCCCATTCTGAAAATTTTCTTCCCGGAGAAATTTCTTCACGCGAATCGTAAATAGGATCGAACTTTTTTAATTTAGAAAAGATTTCCTTTGATTTTTCCATAACTTGTTTTTTTGAAGATTCAAAAAAAATGGGTATTATTACTACCTTGTTTTTAGAAATCTTCGGGGGCAGAACTAATCCTTTGTTGTCTGAATGTATCATTACTGTGCCTCCAATTAATCTCGTTGAAACTCCCCATGAGTTTTGCCAAGGCAAATGTTTTTTTTCATCTTGTCCAATATATGAGATTCCAAATGCTTTTGCAAATCCTGTTCCAAGGTTGTGGGATGTTCCGCATTGTAATGCTTTTCCGTCGGGCATAAAACTTTCTATTGTTAATGTATATTCAGCACCCGCGAATTTTTCTGAATCTGTTTTTTTTCCAATTATTACAGGAATAGAAAGCAACTCTTTACAAAGTTTTGCATAAAGTTTAATGTAATTTAAAGTTTCTTTGTCACATTCTTTTTCAGATGAATAAACACAATGCCCTTCTTGCCAAAGAAACTCTCTTGACCGCAGAAATAGCTTTGTTGCATTCGTTTCCCATCTTACAACATTGCACCACTGGTTTATTCTTAATGGCATGTCTTTGTAGGAGCGAATCCATTTTGAATAAGAATCATACATTATTGTTTCAGAAGTAGGTCTTATTGCTAGTCTTTCAGAATCTTTTGTAAGTTCTTTATCAATCCATGCCACTTCGGGGGAAAATCCTGCAGCATGTTCGGACTCTTTTTTAAAAAATGATTCCGGTATAAATAGGGGGAAATAGGCATTCTCACAATGGGTTTTTTCAACTATTTTTTTATTAAAATATTCCTGGATTGATTCCCAGATGTAATATCCCCTCGGGCGAATTATTATCGAACCTTTTACGGGGGAAAATTCAGCAAGTTCTGATTTCAAACAAATCTGTTCATACCATTCTGAGATATCTTCTTCTTTTTTGATTGTAATTCCTTCCTGGGATTTTTTATTTTCTGACATACAAAATATAGAAAAAAAGATTATTTAAAATATGCGATTTGAACATAAAACTTTTTAAATGTTAAATAAGCAATTTTATCATGGAAGTTCAAACATACACCGATTATATTGAAGTGCACAGAGTTTGCGTTGAACTGCTCGGATATTCGCAGGAAGATTTGCAAAGAAAATTTAGCAAAGAAGAATTGAAAAATAAAATTGAATTTTTAGAAAAAGTTTCAGGCGAGGGACTTTATGAAAAAGGTAAAGGCACTTTCACAAAAGATTACGAAGAAGTTTATAACAATCTAACAGGCGCCTTGGTTAATTTTAAATCAGAGTTTGCCCCAGAGCGTTTGAGGAAATCTGGTTAACTCCGCTTTTTATGTAATCAGATTCAAGAGCAAATCCCAAACTTTCTCCTGAACTGACTTTGAAATTATTTATTCCTATAACTTCGCCTTCTTTATTTATCAACGGGCCTCCAGAATTTCCAGGGTTTAATGCCGCGTCTGTCTGGATGTAAATTTCAAGTTCGTTTGGTCCGGCTCTGTCGACTCCGGAAATAATTCCTTCTGAAACTGAAAATTGCAAACCCAAAGGATTCCCAATTGCGATTACCTTTTCACCGACGCTGACTTCATTTGAGCTTCCGAGTT
>Ga0265297_10008280_pt1 | contig 13929 bp, 12 predicted proteins | sample Munlanlwell13791_FD_192502 | JGI IMG/M metagenome (GOLD analysis project Ga0265297, IMG submission 192502) | Leachate microbial communities from a municipal landfill in Southern Ontario, Canada - Leachate well 137-91 | ecosystem: Engineered > Solid waste > Landfill > Unclassified | place... | reverse complement strand
CCGCATTTCGATGCGGCTGATTCTGCTCGCCTGCTTCGCGCTGGCGGCCCTGCGTTTCCTGCTGATCGGTTGGGCGGCTGAATTCATCGGCCTCCTGGTTTTCGCCCAGTTGCTGCACGCGGCGAGTTTCGGCGCGCACCACGCCGCGACCATGGCGGCGCTCAATCGCTGGTTCGTCGCGGGCCACCAGGCGCGGGCGCAGGCGCTCTACGGCAGTACAGCCTATGGCGCCGGCGGTCTGGGCGGCGCCTTGCTGGCGGGCGCCTTGTGGGAAAGCGCCGGTCCCGGGATCACTTTCAGCGCCGCGTCGGTGCTTGCTTTGGTCGGCCTGATTCTGGTCTGGCACGGCGTTCCCGATGATTCGGCAGATGCTGCTGTGCGATAATTCGCAATTCACGCCAACGCTGCAGAAATCATGTCGAAAACGCTTTACGAGAAACTTTGGGACAGCCATGTCGTCCATGTCGAGGACGACGGCACGGCGCTGCTTTACATCGATCGGCATCTGGTCCATGAAGTCACCAGTCCGCAGGCTTTCGAAGGCCTGAAACTGGCGAATCGCAAGCCCTGGCGGGTGTCTTCCATCGTCGCCACGGCCGACCACAACACGCCGACCTCCCACTGGGAGCTGGGTATCACCGACCCGATCTCGCGCCAGCAGGTGGAAACCCTCGACGCCAATATTCGCGAAGTGGGGGCGCTGGCCTATTTCCCCTTCAAGGACCGCCGTCAGGGCATCGTGCATGTCGTCGGCCCGGAAAACGGCGCCACGCTGCCGGGAATGACCGTGGTCTGCGGCGATTCGCATACCTCGACGCACGGCGCCTTTGCCTGCCTCGCTCACGGCATCGGCACCTCGGAAGTCGAACATGTGCTGGCGACGCAATGCCTGCTGCAGAAGAAATCCAGGACCATGCTGGTCAAGGTCGAGGGCAAAGTCGGCGCTGGCGTGACGGCGAAGGACCTCGTGCTGGCCCTGATCGGGCGTATTGGCACGGCTGGCGGCAACGGCTATGCCATCGAGTTCGGCGGTTCGGCAATCCGCGCCCTCTCGATGGAAGGCCGCATGACGGTGTGCAACATGGCCATCGAAGCCGGTGCCCGGGTCGGCTTTGTCGCCGCGGACGAGACCACCATCGCCTATCTCAAGGGTCGCAGCTTCGCTCCCAAAGGAAATGATTGGGAAAAGGCCGTGACCTACTGGCGCACGCTGGTATCGGACGCGGATGCCAAATTCGACAAAGTGATCGAGATGGACGCGCGCCAGATCGTGCCGCAGGTGACCTGGGGCACCTCGCCGGAAATGGTGACGGGGATCGACGGCACGGTGCCGGCGCCCGAGGATTTCAAGGATCCGGTCAAGGCCGAAGGCGTGGCCCGCGCCTTGCAGTACATGGGTCTGACGCCGCGCATGCGGATCGACCAGATCCCGATCGACAAGGTCTTCATCGGCTCCTGCACCAATTCCCGGATCGAGGACTTGCGTGCGGCCGCAGTCGTGGCCAAGGGGCGCAGGATTGCCGCCAATGTCAAACTGGCGCTGGTGGTGCCGGGCTCCGGCCTGATCAAGGCGCAGGCCGAAGCCGAGGGACTGGACAAGATTTTCATCGCCGCCGGTTTCGAGTGGCGGCAGCCGGGTTGTTCCATGTGCCTGGCGATGAATGACGATCGGCTGGGTCCGGGCGAGCGTTGCGCCTCGACCTCGAACCGGAATTTTGAAGGACGGCAGGGCGCGGGCGGCAGAACGCACCTTGTCAGCCCCGCGATGGCGGCGGCCGCGGCGATTGCCGGCCGTTTTGCCGATGTTCGTGAATTACTCTGAGGAGAAGATTATGTCCCGCATTCTTGTTGCTTGCGCCCTGATGCTCGTCCTGTCCGCCTGCAATACCGTGCAAGGTATCGGCAAGGACATCAAGAAGGGTGGCGAAGCCATCGAGAAATCGACCAAGTAATGGAAAAATTCATCAAGCTCGATGGCCTCGTGGCGCCGCTCGATCGCGCCAATGTCGATACCGACGCCATCATTCCCAAGCAGTTCCTCAAGTCGATCAAGCGCTCCGGCTTCGGCCCGAATGCGTTCGACGAGTGGCGCTACATGGATCACGGCGAGCCGGGGCAGGACTGTGCCAAAAGGATGAAGAATCCAAATTTCGTGCTCAATCAGGAGCGCTACCAGGGCGCCTCGATTCTGCTTGCGCGCAGCAACTTCGGATGCGGCTCGTCGCGCGAACATGCGCCGTGGGCGCTGCACGATTTCGGCTTTCGCGCCATCGTCGGCGAGTCTTTCGCCGACATCTTTTTCAACAACTGCTTCAAGAACGGACTGCTGCCCATCGTGCTGCCGAAGGCCGAGATGGATGCGCTGTTCGGCCTGACCGAGCATTCGCCCGGCTTTCGCCTGAGCATCGATCTGCCTGCGCAAAGGGTGGTGCGTCCCGACGGCCATGCAATCCCGTTCGAGGTCGATGCCTTCCGCAAGGAATGCCTGCTCAACGGCTGGGACGACATCGGCCTCACTTTGCGTCACGCCGACAAGATCCGCGAGTTCGAGACCCGTCGTCGCGCCGAACAGCCCTGGCTATTTGCATAGAGGATTTTCAATGAAGATTTGCGTTCTGCCCGGCGATGGCATCGGGCCGGAAATCATAGCGGAGGCCGTTCGCGTCCTCAAGGCGCTCGATCTCGGGATCGAGATGGAAGAAGCCCTGCTCGGAGGCTGCGCGGTGGATGCCACCGGCAGCCCCTATCCCGACGCGACGCAGAAGCTCGCGCAGGCGGCCGACGCCGTGCTGCTTGGTGCCGTCGGCGGCCCGCAATGGGACAACAACCCGCGCGAGCAGCGACCGGAGCGCGGCCTCCTGGGCATTCGCAAGCAGCTTGGACTGTTCGCCAACCTGCGGCCGGCGATCCTTTACCCCGAACTGGCCAATGCGTCCACGCTCAAGCCGGAAGTGGTGGCCGGGCTGGATATCCTGATCGTGCGCGAACTGACCGGCGACATCTATTTCGGCCAGCCGCGCGGCATCGAGGTGCGCGACATTGATGGTCAAAAGCAGCGCTTTGGCTTCAATACCATGCACTACACCGAGAGCGAGATCCGGCGCATTCTGCGCGTGGCTTTCGAAGCAGCGAGGAAGCGCAACCGCAAGGTGTGCTCGGTCGACAAGATGAACGTGCTGGAATGCACCCAGCTGTGGCGCGACGTCGCCATCGAGACCGGGCGGGAATATCCGGACGTCGAGCTGTCGCACATGCTGGTCGATAATGCGGCGATGCAGTTGGTGAAGAATCCGAAGCAGTTCGACGTCATGGTCACCGGCAACATGTTCGGCGACATCCTGTCGGACGAGGCCTCGATGCTGACCGGATCGATCGGCATGCTGCCGTCGGCTTCGCTGGACGCCAACAACAAGGGGCTTTACGAGCCGTCGCACGGTTCCGCGCCGGACATCGCCGGCAAGGGCGTGGCCAATCCGCTGGCGACCATCCTTTCCGCGGCCATGATGCTGCGCTACACTTTCAACAATGAAGCCGCTGCCGGGCGCATTGAGGCTGCCGTGAAGAAAGTCCTTGCACAAGGCTTTCGCACTGGCGACATTTACGAACCCGGCATGAAGAAGGTCGGTACCCGGGAAATGGGTGACGCAGTACTCGCGGCACTGTAATTCGAAACGAGAGATTGATCATGAAGCGTGTAGGTCTGGTGGGTTGGCGTGGCATGGTGGGTTCGGTCCTGATGCAGCGCATGCGTGAGGAGGATGATTTCGCCCATATCGAGCCGGTGTTTTTCACCACCTCGAACCCCGGCGGCAAGGCTCCCGAGTTCGCCAAAGGGGCGCCGCCGCTGAAGGATGCGAAGAACATCGACGAACTGAAGGCGCTGGACATCATCATCAGTTGCCAGGGCGGCGACTACACCGCGGAAGTCTTCCCGAAGCTGCGCGCGGCCGGCTGGAAGGGGCACTGGATCGACGCGGCGTCGAGCCTGCGCATGAAGGACGATACGGTGATCATTCTCGATCCGGTGAACCTCGACGTGATCAAGGACAGCCTGGCCAAGGGCGGCCGCAACTGGATCGGCGGCAACTGCACCGTGAGCCTGATGTTGATGGCCCTGGGCGGCCTGTTCAAGGCCGGCCTGGTCGAGTGGATGACCTCGATGACCTACCAGGCGGCGTCCGGCGCAGGCGCACAGAACATGCGCGAACTGCTGGCGCAGATGGGCGAGACGCATCGCGTGGTGAAAAACCTGCTCGATGATCCTGCCTCGGCAATTCTCGACATCGATCGCGAGGTCGCGGGCATTTTGCGCGACGAAAGCTTCCCCACGGCCAACTTCGGCGTGCCGCTGGCCGGTTCGCTGATTCCGTGGATCGACAAGGATCTGGGCAACGGTCAGAGCCGGGAGGAATGGAAGGGGCAGGCCGAAACCAACAAGATCCTCGGCCGCACTGCCGCGCCGATCCCTGTGGATGGCCTGTGCGTCCGCATCGGTGCCATGCGCTGCCATTCCCAGGCGCTCACCATCAAGCTAACCAAGGATGTGCCGCTGGACGAGATCAACGGCATCCTGGCTGCGCACAACGATTGGGTCAAAGTAGTGCCGAATCAGCGTGAGATCACCCTGAAGGAACTGACGCCGACGGCGGTGACCGGCACCCTGAGCATCCCGGTCGGGCGCCTGCGCAAGCTCAGCATGGGGCCACAATATTTGTCGGCCTTTACCGTCGGCGACCAGCTGCTTTGGGGGGCTGCGGAGCCCTTGCGGCGCATGTTGCGTATCCTGTTGCATTGAAGCCGCGTGCCGGATGCGACATGAATGTGATGGGAAGGTTGAGCTTGCATCGCTAACACCATGATGTTATTTTAGTTACGGCCGCTGCGCTTAACGCCGATAGGGCTGGCGTTAGCCTTCACTGAAACAGAAGGTTTTAGTTTCGGCATAACGCCAATAAAGCAGGCGTTAGCCCTTACTGAAACTTCGTTTTGATACCATGATAAAAAGCCCGTCGGGAGTCACAGTGCCCAATACTGACAAGCGAAATCGTCTCAAGGCCACCGTCATAGCGGCGGCGATTGCCGTCCTGCCTTTCGCGGCACATGCTGCCGGACTGGGAAAGATCACCGTACTCTCGGCGCTGGGGCAGCCACTCAAGGCCGAGCTCGAAGTCACCGCGAGCCGCGAGGAGGCGACGTCGCTGGTCGCCAAGGTAGCTCCTGCCGAGGCGTTCCGCCAAGCGGGAATTGAATATCCATCGGTATTGGCGACGCTGCGCTTTTCCCGCGACATCAAGGAGCGGGGCGGTCGTCGTTTCGTTGAACTCAGTACGGATCGGCCATTGAACGAGCCGTTCATCGACATGCTGGTCGAATTGAGCTGGGCTTCGGGGCGGCTGGTCCGTGAGTACACCTTCCTGCTTGATCCACCCGATCTGGCCGTGAAAGCCGCTCCGGCGCCGATCGCGGCCCCCGAGGTCAGGGCCGAGCCTGCGATGGCCATAACGGGCGACAGAGCTGTGGCGATACCGGCGGAAACCCGCCCGGTGACCGAGAGCCGTCTTCCCGAATCCAGACAACCGGCTGAGAGGCCCGCTGCCGCCGCAGGTTCGCGCACCGTTGTCTCCGGCGATACCTTGGGCAAGATTGCCGCTCAGACAAAGCCGGAGGGCGTCAGCCTCGATCAAATGCTGGTTTCGCTGTTCCGCAGCAACCGCGAGGCGTTTGATGCCAGCAACATGAATCGCCTCAAGGCCGGCAAGATCCTTTCGATCCCCGATGCCGAGACGGCAAGCAAGGTCGCTCCCGGCGAAGCGCGCAAGGAGATTGTCGCCCAGGCTGCGGATTTCAATGCCTATCGCAAGCGTTTGGCAGCCGTTGCGGCGACTGAGCCGGCCAGGGATGAGGGCGCGAAGCAGGCCGTTACCGGCAAGATCGCACCGAGGGTGGAGGACAAGGCGCCGTCGGTGATGGGCAAGGACAAACTGGAGGTTTCCCGCACGGAAGCGGCGAAGGATGCCAAGGGCAAGCCGCTGCAGGGCCGTATTGCGGCGCTCGAAGAGGATCTGGTGGCGCGCGACCGGGCCCTCAAGGAGGCCAGCAGTCGCATCGCCGAACTGGAAAAGAATCTCACTGATTTGAAGAAGCTCGCCGAGTTGAAGAGTCAGGCCGGCAGCGATATGCAGAAGCAGGCTCAGGCGGCCAAACCTGCTCCGGCGGAGGCGCCCAAGGCTGCGGTACCCGCGCCAGCGCCTGCGGCGAAGCCTGCGGAACCGGCCAAACCGGTGGAGGCGCCCAAGGCGGCGGAAGCGGCGAAGCCTGCCGGCGCCCCGGCACCAGCTGAAGCGGCAAAGCCTGCCGATGCAGTCGCTGCCGCGAAGCCGGCCGAGGCACCCAAGCCGCCCGCGCCGAAGAAGAAAGTCGTTCCTCCGCCACCCCCGCCCGAGCCGGACTTCCTGGAAGAAAACGGTGCTCTGGTATTTGGCGGCGGCGGCGTGCTTGCACTTCTGTTTGGATGGCTCGGGATTTCGGCGCTTCGCAAGAAACGCGCCGCAGCGGCCGAAGCCAATGCAACCATTGCCGACAATGATCTGTCGGCGCACTCGGTATTCAGCACGACAAGCCTCGCGCCCCCCCCGAGCGAGCAGGAAGCCAGCCAGTTCAGTTCTACTGCCTTGGGCATGGCGGCGCATCAGGAGACGGTCGATCCGGTTGTTGAAGCGGATACCTTCCTTGCCTTCGGCCGCGATGCACAGGCGGAAGAGATCCTTCTCGAAGCCCTAAAGACGGATCCGCAGCGGCAGGCAATTCACACCAAGCTGCTCGACATCTATTTCGCGCGCAAGAATGTTTCCCAGTTCGAAGCGGTGGCGAAGGAACTGCACGTACTGACCGGTGGCACGGGCGAGGCTTGGGACAAAGCGGCAGCGATGGGTGCCGCCCTTGATCCCGGGTATTTCCTGTATAGCTCGGCCGTGGCTGAGGAGCCGGCAGCAGCTCCTGCTCCCGCCGCGGCGGAGATGGAAGCCACGACGGTCCTCAACGTCCCGCCGCCCGTTGCGGAAGCGCCGGCTCCTGCCGCCGCCGAACCTGTCGTTCTGGATTTCGATCTGGATCTTGGTACCGGTGAAGCAGCAGCTGCCGCAACTGCGGCGACCGTAGCGGCGCCGGAACCTGCCCTGGATTTCGACCTAGACCTGGGTTCGCCGGAAGCCAAACCATCTGCTGAATCGACTGCCCCCGCTGAGGCCAGGAAGGAAGGGGGTCTCGACATCGACTTCGACATGCCGACCAAGCCGTCCGAGGCTCCGGCGCTCGAGTTCCCGTCTGCTGCAGCACCGCAGGCACCCGCTGCGGCGCCGGCCGATGCGAACAGCATCGATTTCGACTTCGATCTCGGTACGCCCGAGACGCCAGCGCCCCTGCCCGAGATGTCCATAGAGGTGCCTGCCGCGGCCACGGCAGCGGCAGCTCCGCTCGATCTCGGCAGCATCAGCCTCGAACTTGAGACGCCGGCCGGCGCAGAGCCCGCAGCGCCGGACAATCCCGAAGTGGCTACCAAGCTCGAACTGGCGGCCGCCTATGAGGAAATGGGCGACAAGGACGGTGCCCGCGAACTGTTCAAGGAAGCACTGGCCGAAGGCAGTCCGGCGCAGCAGAAAGCGGCCCGCGCCAAACTTGACAGTCTCGGCTGAGCAAGCACACCCTCCCGGCGCCTGCGCGCCGGGAGATGCTGTTCCAGTGAATCATCCGCATCCCGCCAGCCTGATCCTGCTGGGCTTGGCCGTACTTCTGGCGGCTTCCTTCCGCGATGGAACGGTCCTGTGGTTAGGGGCTCTGGGCCTCTCTCTGGTGGCGCTGCTCTCGGCGGCATCCGATTTGCGCTTGCTGCTGCGGCGCAGCCGCTGGCTGCTATTGACCATGCTCGTGATGTTCGGCTGGCTGACTCCGGGGACGCCGGTCCCGCTTATCCCCGGAGCGACGCAGGAAGGCTTGTTGCTCGCGGCCGAAAACATCGCGCGTTTGCTCGTCGCGCTCTCCGTCGTCGCCCTGATCCTGAAGTCCTTGTCGCCACCCGAACTGGTCGCCGGCATCCGCTCGTTGCTGGTGCCGCTCGCCCTGCTGAACATTTCCCGCGACCGGATCGCCGTGCGCCTCGCGCTGACGCTGAATGAGGTCGAAGCTTCACGCAATGCCGGAGCTGACGAGGCGGCACCCGCGTTAAGTGCGCTGACCCTTCCGGTATCGGCTATCGGTGCGACCGATGTCGTGCTCGGCGCCTTGGCCGGCGCGCTGCTCCTTGGCGCGTGGCTGGCATGAGAATCGCCCTTGGACTCGAATACGACGGTTCGGACTTCTGCGGCTGGCAGTCGCAGGCGGGTGGCGGGGCGGTGCAGGACGTGCTGGAATCGGCACTGTCGATCGTCGCCGATGCGCCGACGCGCGTGGTGTGCGCCGGCCGCACCGATGCCGGGGTGCACGCGCTGGCGCAGGTGGTGCATTTCGATACCGAAGCGGTGCGCCCCGACACCGCCTGGGTACGTGGCGTGAACGCCCATTTGCCCGACAGCGTAGCGGTGCGCGGGGCACAACCAGTGTCCAACGAGTTTCACGCCCGCTTTTCCGCTCGCGGCAGACGCTACCGCTATCTGCTGCTCAATCGCGCCGAACGACCGGGCCTGATGGCGCGGCGCGTCGGCTGGTTTCATCGTCCGCTCGACGCGGACGCGATGGCGGCGGCGGCGGGTTTGCTCCTCGGCGAGCATGATTTTTCCGCCTTTCGTTCCATCGAATGCCAGGCCAAGTCCCCCGTAAAGACCCTGCGCCGCGCCGACGTGACGAGGCATGGCGACCTGCTGGTGTTCGAATTCGAGGCCAGCGCGTTCTTGCATCACATGGTGCGCAATCTCGTCGGCACGCTGGTGTATGTGGGGAAGGGCGCACATCCGTCGGAGTGGGTCGGGGACATCCTGGCGGGCCGCGACCGCGCCCGCGCCGCGCCAACCTTCGAAGCCTGCGGGCTGTATTTTGCCGGGGTCGATTATGATCCGGTCTGGCAACTGAAAGTCGGCGCTGGCGAGACGGCGCTGGTCCTGCCCTGAACTCATGACCCGTACCCGAATCAAGATTTGCGGCATCACCCGCGAGGAAGACCTGGCCGCCGCCATCGCAGCCGGCGCCGATGCGCTGGGCTTTGTCTTCTATGCCCCCAGCTCGCGTTACGTGACGCCCGAGCGGGCCGTGCAACTGGTTGCGCATGTGCCCGCTTTCGTTACCCGGGTCGGACTCTTCGTCAATGAACCAGCGGAGACAGTGAGCGCCGTGCTGGCCCGGGTGCCGCTGGAGCTGCTGCAGTTTCACGGCGATGAAGACGCAGCCTATTGTTCCCAGTTCGGCCGGCCCTGGATCAAGGCCGCCCGGGTGAGGCCGGGTTTCGATTTGCTAGAATACGCGTCGGCGTTTGCCAAGGCTCCCGGGATATCGGGCCTGCTGCTGGATGCCGATGTCGAAGGCTATGGCGGCGGTGGCAAGACCTTCGACTGGACCCTGATTCCGCGGAACCTGCCGCTGCCCGTCATTCTGTCCGGCGGCCTGCATCCGGGCAACGTTGCCGAGGCAGTGCGCGCCGTGCGGCCGTGGGCAGTGGATGTCAGCAGCGGCGTGGAAGCCGCCCGCGGCATCAAGGATGCGCAAAAGATCACCGAATTCATAGCCGGAGTGCGAGATGCAGATGCAGGATCTTCCCTATAACTTGCCCGATGCGGGCGGCCACTTCGGTCCCTATGGCGGGGTTTTTGTCGCCGAGACGCTGATGCCGGCGCTGGCCGAACTGCGCGCGGCGTATGCCGCAGCGCAGGCCGATCCCGCGTTCCGCGCCGAGTACGAATACGACCTGAAGCACTATGTCGGCCGGCCCAGCCCGGTCTATCACGCCAAGCGCTGGTCGGGCCTGCTCGGAGGGGCGCAGATTTTCCTGAAGCGCGAGGACCTCAATCACACCGGCGCCCACAAGATCAACAACTGCATCGGCCAGGCCCTGCTGGCGCGACGCATGGGCAAGCCGAGGGTGATTGCCGAAACGGGTGCCGGCCAGCATGGCGTCGCCACGGCCACGGTCGCGGCCCGCTACGGCATGGAGTGCGTGGTCTACATGGGCTCCGAGGACATCAGGCGCCAGGCTGCCAACGTCTATCGCATGAAGCTGCTGGGGGCCAAGGTGGTTCCGGTGGAATCCGGCTCGAAGACGCTCAAGGATGCCCTGAACGAAGCGATGCGCGACTGGGTGACCAACATCGGCAATACCTTCTACATCATCGGCACCGTCGCCGGTCCGCACCCCTATCCGATGATGGTGCGCGACTTTCAGGCGGTGATCGGCGAGGAATGCAAGACGCAGATGCCGGAGTTGATCGGCCGCCAGCCGGATGCCGTGATCGCCTGCGTCGGCGGCGGCTCCAATGCGATGGGTATCTTCTATCCCTACATTCCGCTCGCCGACGTCAAGCTGATCGGTGTCGAAGCCGCAGGTCACGGGCTCGACTCTGGCAAGCATGCCGCGTCGCTGACGGCCGGCCGTTCCGGCGTGCTGCACGGCAATCGCACCTACCTGCTGCAGGATGAGAACGGTCAGGTGATCGAAACCCACTCGGTATCGGCCGGCCTCGATTATCCCGGTGTCGGCCCCGAGCACGCATGGCTCAAGGATTCGGGTCGCGCCGAGTATGTCACGATCACCGATGACGAAGCGCTGCAGGCCTTCCATGACCTGTGCCATTTCGAGGGCATCATTCCGGCGCTCGAATCCAGCCATGCGCTGGCCTATGCGGCAAAGCTCGCGCCGACGCTGGCCGGGGACAAGATGCTCCTGGTCAACCTGTCCGGCCGTGGCGACAAGGACATGCATACGGTCGCCGAAAAGTCCGGCATCCAGTTCTGATACCTCACAACAATGTCACGCATTCCGACCACATTCGCCGCGCTTGCCGCGCAAGGCCGCAAGGCCCTCATCCCCTTCATTACCGCCGGCGATCCTCATCCGGACCTGAGCTTGCCGCTGATGCGGGCACTGGTTGCGGGCGGAGCCGACATCATTGAACTCGGTGTGCCATTTTCCGATCCGATGGCGGATGGGCCGACCATCCAGCGCGCCTCCGAACGCGCGCTGGCGCATGGCATGAGCTTGCGCCGTGTGCTGGCCCTGGTGAGTGAATTCCGCAAGGAGAACGCGACGACGCCGGTGGTCCTGATGGGCTACGCCAATCCGGTCGAAGCCTACGGCGTCGAAGTCTTCGCCCGTGACGCGAAGCAGGCCGGGGTCGATGGCGTGCTGGTGGTCGACTACCCGCCGGAAGAATGCGCGGGATTCTCCGCGACGATGAAACAGGTGGGAATCGATCCGATTTTTCTGCTGGCGCCGACCTCCACCGAGAAGCGTTACGATGAAGTCGCGCAGATCGGCAGCGGCTATATCTACTACGTTTCGCTGAAGGGCGTTACCGGTTCCGGCAATCTCGATCTGGACGAAGTCGCGCGCCGCATTCCGCTGATTCGCGAGAAGGTCGGCATGCCGGTTGGCGTCGGCTTCGGCATACGCGATGGTGCCACTGCCGCCCGCATTGCAGCGGTAGCAGACGCCGTCGTGATTGGCAGTCGCATCATCGAAGAAATCGAAAGTGCAAGCGTCGCGGAAGCGCCGCAGCGGGTCACCGCCTTTCTCAGTGGTGTGCGCGCGGCAATGGACGGAGTAAAGCCATGAGTTGGTTACAAAAGCTGCTGCCACCGAAGATCAAGCGATCGGAAGGCGTTCGCAAGTCGATCCCCGAGGGACTGTGGGCCAAGTGTCCGGCTTGCGAAGCGGTGCTCTACAGCACCGACTTGGAGAACAACCAGAACGTCTGCCCCAAGTGTTCTCACCATCTGCGCCTGCGTGCCCGGGTCCGGCTTGATGCCCTGCTCGATCCCGAAGGCCGTTTCGAGATCGGCACCGAGGTCCTCCCGATGGACCCGCTCAAGTTCAAGGACAGCAAGCGCTATGTGGATCGCTTGGCCGCCGCAAACGAGGATACCGGCGAGGCCGACGCCATGGTGGTGATGCAGGGTGCGATCAAGACCGTGCCCGTGGTGATCGCCTGCTTCGAATTCGAGTTCCTCGGCGGTTCGATGGGCGCCGTGGTCGGCGAGCGCTTCGTGCGTGGCGTCAAGGCCGCGATCGAGTTGCAGGCACCCTTCATCTGCATCACGGCTTCCGGCGGCGCGCGCATGCAGGAAGGCCTGTTTTCCCTGATGCAGATGGCCAAGACCACGGCGGCGGTGACGCAACTGGCACATCATCAACTGCCGTTCATTACCCTGCTGACCGATCCCACGATGGGCGGCGTATCGGCGTCCTTCGCGTTCGTCGGCGACGTGGTGATTGCGGAACCCGGCGCGTTGATCGGCTTCGCCGGGCCGCGGGTAATCGAGCAGACGGTGCGCGAAACGCTGCCGGCGGGTTTCCAGCGTGCCGAGTTCCTGATCGAAAAGGGTGCGATCGACATGATCGTCGACCGGCGCCAATTGCGCGACAAACTGGCTTCCCTCATCACGCTTCTGCAGCGCGTCCCCGCCGTTTGATGTCGCCATTGCCGGGTTTGCCGGACGCGAGCCTGGACGTCTGGCTGGCTCATCTCGAAGCGCTGCATCCGCGCGGCAGCGCGGGCATCGAGCTCGGTCTCGAGCGCGTAGCTGTCGTCAAGTCGCGACTGGGGCAGCGCGAGACTTGCCCCGTGATACTGGTCGGCGGCACCAACGGCAAGGGCTCCACCTGCGCGATGCTGGAGCGCATCCTGCTCGCTGCCGGTTATCGCGTCGGGCTATATACCTCGCCGCATCTGCTGCGTTACAACGAGCGCGTCAGGATCAACGGCATTGCCGCTGATGATGCCAGTCTCTGCGCCGCATTCTCCCGCGTCGAGCAGGCGCGGGGCGACGCTGCGCTGACCTATTTCGAGTTCGGCACCCTGGCGGCGTGGGAAGTGTTCGCTGCGGCGAATCTCGATGCCGTTATTCTCGAGGTCGGCCTCGGTGGCCGGCTCGACGCCACGAACGTCTACCATCCCGCCTGCGCCATCGTCACCGGTGTCGATTTCGATCACATGGATTTCCTTGGCGCGGACCGCGAGGCCATCGGCTTCGAGAAGGCTGGAATCTTCCGCAGCGGCGTGCCGGCGATCTGCGGTGATCCGCAACCGCCGCTGTCCTTGCTGGCTCACGCCGGGGCGATTGGCGCCAGGCTGCAGCTCATGGGGCAGGACTTCGGCTATCAGCGTCAGGAACAGCAGTGGCTGTATTGGGGGCGTCCCGCCGATGGCGACGGCGAGCACGGCAACACCGCAGCAATCCGGCGCGGCGGACTGGCATTCCCGGCCCTTCGTGGCGGCCAGCAACTGGCCAACGCGGCTTGCGCACTCGCCGCACTCGACGTGCTGCACCAGGCTTTGCCGGTGGCAATGAAAGACATCCGCCAGGGCTTGATCGCGGTCGAGTTGACGGGGCGTTTTCAGGTTCTGCCCGGACGTCCGTCAGTGGTGCTGGATGTTGCCCACAACCCGCAAGCTGCCCAGGTGTTGGCGGCCAACCTGGGCGACATGAGTTTCCATCCGAACACCTGGGCCGTGTTTGGCATGCTCGGCGACAAGGACATCGACGGCGTGATCGACGCCCTGCGCGGGCGTGTAACGCATTGGCTGCCGTGCACGCTGGAAGGCCGCCGTGCCGCCAGCGCCGACTTTCTGGCGGGCCGCCTGGAGGCGAAGGGAATCAGGGTCGCGGGCAAGTTCGATTCGCCGGCCGCGGCACTCGCCTGGGCGCAAGAGAACGCGGGCGAAGATGATAGAATTCTGGCCTTCGGATCCTTCCTCACTGTTGCTGCGGCCTTGCAAGCGCTTGGCCGTT
>Ga0265297_10008278_pt1 | contig 13930 bp, 15 predicted proteins | sample Munlanlwell13791_FD_192502 | JGI IMG/M metagenome (GOLD analysis project Ga0265297, IMG submission 192502) | Leachate microbial communities from a municipal landfill in Southern Ontario, Canada - Leachate well 137-91 | ecosystem: Engineered > Solid waste > Landfill > Unclassified | place... | reverse complement strand
CTTTTAGTTTTCGCAGAACCACCGCTCGGCCTAGATGAATTTTCGGACCAGTTGGATCAATTCCGAATTTTATAACTAGTTTTTTTCCTGATTTTAATTTTTTTTCAAGGTTTTCTAAAACAAAAACATCTTCTATCCCACGAGTTAAAAGCTCTCTGATCTTTTCTTCACGATTATTTTCATTCATAAAAATAAAATACCACAGATTAGCTTTTTAAGCTATATGTGGTAACATTTAGCCATGACAAAAAGAAAACATCAACTATCAACCTTTTTCCTAAAAATCCTTTTTATTATTTTGGCTTTTGGTTTTGTTTCCGGTGGGGTTACCACAATTTGGGCAGTAACCTTGCAGGTTCCCGATTTTGAAGCTTTTTTTGACCAACAAATAAACCAGGCTTCCACAAAAATTTACGACCGAACAGGACAAACCTTACTTTACGATGTCAGGGGTATTAGAAGAACGGTGGTTCCTTTTAGTCAAATCCCCATTGAAATGAAACAGGCAACTTTGGCTATTGAAGATTCGGAGTTTTATACCCACAAAGGAATAGACACTAGTTCAATTGCCAGAGCTTTTTGGGTTAATTTGATTTCCGGCGGAATTCATCAAGGAGGATCAACAATCACTCAACAGGTTGTAAAAAACTCTCTTCTAACCAAAGAAAAAACTTTAACTAGAAAAATTAAAGAAGCAATTTTGGCTGTTAAAATGGAACAAAGCATGACCAAAGATGAGATTTTAAACATCTATCTTAACGAATCCCCTTATGGCAGTAACATTTATGGTGTTCAGGAAGCGGCCAAGGCTTATTTTAAAAAAGATGTCAGTAATGTTTCTTTAGCTGAAGCGGCTTATTTAGCCTCAATTCCTCAAGCTCCAAGTTATTATTCACCTTATGGTCAACATCGCGAAGATTTAGACAAACGAAAGGATTTGGTTTTAACCCAAATGGCTAAAAACGGTTTTATTACAAAAAAAGAAGCTGAGGTTGCCAAAAAAGAAAAGGTTTCTTTTTATGAAAAAATAAACCAAAGCATTAAAGCCCCACATTTTGTTTTTTATATTAAAGAATATTTAGAAAATAAATATGGAGCTGACAATATCCAAAATAAGGGTTATAAAGTAGTCACAACTATTGATTGGGATTTGCAACAAAAAACCGAGGAACTCGCTCAAAAATATGGGAATGAAAATGAAACAAAATTCAATGCCAAAAACAACGCGGTTGTGGCCATCGACCCAAAAACCGGACAGATTTTAACAATGGTTGGCTCGCGTGATTACTTTAACCAAGAAATTGAAGGTAATTTCAATGTCGCCACCGCTCATAGACAACCTGGTTCTTCTTTTAAGCCCTTTGTTTATGCCACCGCTTTTAATAAGGGTTATACTGATAAAACGGTTGTTTTTGATTTAAAGACAGAATTTAATACAAACTGCAGTCCTAACAGCACTCCTCTTGTCGAAAATGCTAAATGTTATTCTCCTGTTAATTATGATAATAAATTTGTCGGACCAATAACCCTAAGGGATGCCTTGGCTCAATCAAGAAACATTCCGGCAATTAAGGTTTTATATTTAACTGGGATCGAAGATTCTTTAACAACAGCCAAAGCAATGGGAATTACTAGTTTGGGTAATAAAAACCTTTACGGTTTAACTCTTGTTCTTGGAGGAGGAGAAGTTTCTTTATTAGAAATGACCGGGGCTTATAGTGTTTTTGCAAATGATGGTGTTAAAAATAAAACAACTGGCATTTTAAAAATTACCGATCCTGCTGGAAAAGTGGTTGAAGAATTTTTAGGCGACCCTAAAAAAATTTTACCAGAAAATACGGTTAGATTGGTTAGCAATATTTTATCTGATGATGTTGCAAGAACTCCTTCTTATGGTAGTCACTCTCAACTTTATTTCGCAAACCGCGACGTTGCTGTTAAAACCGGTACTACTAATGATTATAAAGATGCTTGGGTTATTGGATACACCCCAAATATTACTATTGGTGCTTGGGCTGGAAATAACGACAACACTCCAATGGCTAAAAAAGTGGCCGGTTATATCATTACTCCGCTTTGGCATGCGGTGATGAAAGAAGCGCTAACCCGTCTTCCTGATGAAAGATTTATCCCACCTGTTGTTAATTATTCAAGTCTAAAACCAGTTTTAAGAGGTTATTGGCAAGGTGGAGAAATAAATTTAGTCAGTTTGCCTAACCAAGAATCAATGCAATACGTAAGTAATTCAGTCCACTCTATTTTATATTGGGTTGATAAAAATAACCCTCTCGGACAAAGTCCTTCAAATCCAGCAAAAGATCCTCAGTTTAATCTTTGGGAATACCCCGTGCAAATTTGGGCTAAAAGCAAAGGTTTTATTCAAGGCGCCACTATTATTGATAACCCTGAACTAATAGAAACAAATATTCTCCAGTCAATCCAAATTCTTTCTCCTGTCCAAAACAATTCTTATAGTTTAAAACAACCCTTAGAAATAAGCTTACAGATTCCTGATAATTCTAAAATTTCTAAGATTAATTACTTTATTAACAGTTATTATTTGGGGGAAATTAAAAAACAACCCTATACTTTAAATTTTAATTTATCAACCCTTAATCTAACTCCGGGAAATTATGATTTGAGAGTTATTATTTATGATTCCAACAATAATCCCCTCATAAAAAACATTACTGTCTCCTTAGTAGATTAACCCCTCTCAAAGGGCCAAATTTAGTCTCTAAACTATTTAATATCAAAAACTGTCCGTGTCCCCGTCTTTTTATTAATTTCTTCCATAATCTTGTTTTTTTGAAGAAGAACAGAGAGTTTAACTTTGGTTGAGGTTTTTAGATATAAATTGCCATTTCTTAAATTAAAAGAATCCCCCTTTATTTCAAAATCTACATTTTCTTTAATTGTCTCTCTTATAATTAAAGAGACCAATTTTGTTTGGTTTAATTTATCTTGATATTTTTTAAGAAAACCGAATAAATTATCCATTTCCCCTTAATCGTTTTTTGAACGAACGGGCATTACAATATAATTAAAAGACTCTTCGCTTATTCCTTTAATTAAAAGTGGGCGATCTTTTGAAGAAAAACAAAGTGAAAGTTCATTTTTGTTTATAATAGAGAGGCAATCTATTATATATTTAACATTAAAACTAGTTTCTAAATCTTCCCCTTTTGTTTTTGTTATAAGGGTAGAAATATTTTCGCCAACATCTTGATTTAAAGCCGTTATTTCCAAAATATTTTCCTTGGCTTTTATTTTTAAATTAATTTGATTAAATTTATCAGAAAAAATATTGGCAATTTTTAAATTATTTATCAAATCTTCTTTTGTAATTATTATTTCGGTTTTAAAGGTTTTGGGCATTATTTGCTTATAATCAGGATAGGTACCATTAATTACTCTTGAGGTTAAATGTATTGATTCTGAAAAAAAAGAAATTTGATTAGTATTTACGTTTACTTGCAAATCCGAATTAAGATGATCAAAGATCCTAATAATCTCTCCAATATTTCTAATCGGAATAATTATTGGTGAAAAATCTTTGTTTTTTTCTTTTAAAAAAACTTTCTTTTCAGCTAAACGAAAAGAATCTGTCGCCACAAAAACAAGATTTGATTCTTCTTTGTAAATATAAACGCTGGAAATTTCAGGTTTAATATCAGAAAGAGAGGCTGAAAAAACAACCGAGCGTAGACCTTCAATAAAATCTTGGGCTGGTAAAATGAAACTATCCCCATCAATAACCCTTGGAATAATTGGAAAATCTTCTATTGGTAAGCTTTTTATTAATGTTGATGTTAAATTTGTGCTTATTTTTACATTATTATCTTTCGTTTCAATTCTTAATTTATTTTCTTTTTGTAAATTAGAAAGAAAGCTGTTAAAAATTGTTGCATTTATAGCAAAACTTCCCTCTTCTTCAATTTTTGCTGGAATTTCTATTTCAACACCTATTTCTAAATTGGTTGATTTAATAATTAACGTTTTGTTTTTTGCTTCAATTAATAAGTTACTTAGAATAGGTAAACTTAGATTTTTACCTGTTGCTCTTTCAGCAAGAACTACCGCCTCTCTTATTTTATCTTTTACGCATTCTATAATCATATTAATTATATATAATAAAGATATTACTATTAGTGTTGTTGATATGTGGAAAATTCATTTTTATGTTTACTAACAATGTTTATTTTTTAAAAATTTATTTTTAAAAGGTTGATAAAAAGAGAGATCTTTTAATGTTTTAACCCAATAGAATGTTTCTCCAGTTTTTATTAATATTTTTTCCACAGACTTTTTCACAGCTTTTAAACAAAAATTAAGAAGAATAAAGCTGAGATCTAATTTGTTCTATCTCTTGATTTAATAAAGAATCATTTTTAATGTCATTTTTAATTTTTTCATAAGCGTGGATTACCGTTGTGTGGTCCCTACCCCCCAACTTTTGTCCAATATAAGGGTAAGAAGTATTAAAATCTTCTCTTAGAATATACATGATTATTTGACGTGGCTTAACAATCTCTTTTCTCCGAGTTTTTTCATAGAGAATTTTTTCTTCAATTCCATAATAATTTGCAACAATAGAGAGAACATCCTTAATAGAAAGGGTCTTTTTTGGCTTTATACTGTGTTTAACCATCTGTTTAACCTCAGATAAGGTTAACTCCCTTCCTTTTGAATTTATTTGGCAAGAAATCGATTTTAGAGCGCCCTCAAGTTCTCTTATGTTATCTTGAATAACAGAAGCTAAATACTCTAGAACTTCTCCTGCCATAGAAAGAGAATTAGCTTTTACTTTATTTTTTAAAATAGCCAAACGTGATTCATAGTCCGGTTTAGAAATATCAACAATCATTCCACCTTCAAATCTGGATCGAAGCCTTTCCTCAAGATTAGGAATATATTTAGGAGATTTGTCAGAAGAAAAAATAATTTGTTTATTGTTTTCGTAAAGATTATTAAACAAATGAAATAATTCTTCCTGAAACTTTTCTTTGTTGGAGAAAAATTGGACATCGTCCATTATTAAAAGATCATATTTACGATATTTTTCTTTAAATTGATTAGCTTTATTGTTTTGGATAGAGTTTATATAATCAATCCCAAAATTTTCAGAAGTAACATAATAAACGCTTTTTTCTGGAAAATTTCTCTTAATATGGTTTCCGACAGCTTGAATTAAATGAGTTTTTCCAAGACCTGTGCCACCATAAATAAACAAAGGGTTATAAACTTCCCCCGGTTTTTTAAGGATAGCTTGAGTTGCGGCATAAGCAACATCATTAAAAGAACCAACAATAAAATCATCAAAAGTGTACTTGGGGTTTAAATTACTCTCCTTGTTGATATAAAGGTCTTTTAAGCCTAAATCGTTAGAAGGGGCCTCTTTTAAGGCATTTCTTATTCTACTTTGTTTAATTTTATCATCCAGTTTTATTATTTGATATTCAATAGATCGAATTTCTGGACTAATTTCTCGGAGAGCCTTAAGGATAAATTTATGATACTTATTTAAAAGCCAATCCCTAACAAAAGTATTGGGGACGTTTAAAAAAACCGTACCATCTTCTAGTTTGTTTATTTCAGTATGTTTGAACCAGGTTCCAAAATTAGCCTTGGAAATACTCAACTCAATTTCAGTTAATGCACTATCCCAAAGTTTTTTAGTGTCCAAAATACTTTCCATTAACTTAGATTATATTCGGGGTGGATAAGTTAAGCAAACTTTACAAGCTTGTTCATAAGTAGTGGATTGCTTGTGAATTGTTTTTTTGAAAAATATCAAATGGTTTTTCTTTAGAAAACTAAACATTATTTTAACTTACCCTATTGATTAATCTTTAAAAATGGTATACAATCAAAATATGTCATTTACTTATAAACCCAAGAAAAAAAAGAGAGCAAGAACCCATGGTTTTATGGCTAGGAAGGCAACAACCGCCGGAAAGAGGGTTCTTAAGCGAAGAATGGCTAAAAAACGAGCCAAATTAACGGTTTAGGTTTAAATGTTCCCTCAAAAAAGGAGAATAAAAAAAGACCTTTTCCCCTTATTAACAAAAGGAGGCCTTTTTTTAAAATCCCCCCAATTATCCTTAAGATCTGTTAAACAAAAAAATCCAAACTCCCCTTCTCTTTTTGCGGTAGTTGTTTCTAATAAAGTTTCAAAACTTGCGACAGAGAGAAATTTTTTAAAAAGAAGAACCAGAGCCCTTCTTTGTTCTTTATTAAAAAAAATTAAAAATGGTTACTACTTAGTTTTTTATGTTAACGACAGGAGTTTGGGTCAAACAAAAACAGAAGAATTAAAAAAACAGATTGAATATCTTTTAACTAAATCTAAAACAATAAATGTTTAAAATTCTCCTTTATAATCCTCTTTATAATATTTTAATTTTCATTGTTAACCTTATTCCTGGGGCAGATATTGGTTTGGCGATTGTAATTTTGACAATTTTGGTAAAACTTGCGATTTTGCCGATCTACACAAAGTCAATCAGGACACAGATTAAAATGAAAGAAATTGAGCCAAAACTGAAAGAAATCAAGAAAAAATACCAAAAAGATTTACCAGAACAATCAAGGTTGATTATGGAGGTTTATAAAGAAAACAAAATAAATCCTTTTTCGAGTTTTTTTGTTCTTTTAATTCAAATGCCGATAATCCTTACCCTTTTCTATGTTTTTCGTGGGAGTTTGGTTGTTCGTCCAGATATTATTTATTCTTTTGTTTCTATCCCTAAAGAATTAAGCTTTAATTTTTTTGGTCTTTTTGATGTTTCTCAAGCCCATAATTTTTTAATGGCTTTTTTGACGGGGTTTACCCAATTTTTACAAGTTCAATTAACAATGCCCAAGGTTGTTAAAAACTCTTTCGAAAAAACATCCGTTTCTTTTCAAAATGATTTTGCCAAAAGTATGGATATTCAGATTAGATATGTAATGCCATTAATAATCGCGGTTGTTGCTTGGCAATTGCCGGCGGCCATTTCTCTTTATTGGATTACCAGCAATCTTTTTCATTTGTTTTTTGGTCTGAAAATCAAAAAAGAAAAAGGTTTAAAACACGAAATCTAGACAACTTAGTTTGTGGTGTTTTGTTTTTTTAAAACTACTCACCAAGGTTTATTTGAACAACTCTTAGTTTACCCGTAGAACGATCAATCCCAAAAACCTTTTTTAAAGTTGGGTTGTAGCTTAAATTAATCAAATCTCCGAGACTTTGACTGTCCGAGATAAGCTCAACATTACCAGAAGTGGAATTTATTGACCAAAGACTGTCATTGAATTGAATTTTGCCTTGATACCAATCATCAGGGTAATTGGCTTTGGGCAAACTTTTTGGAACAGCACAGAAAACAACCTCTTCGCTCTTGCTCCAAACGCATTTTTCTGGGAGAGTCGAGAGATTTAGTTTAACAGATTTTTCTTCTTTTAAATTAAAAAGGTAGGTATAAACATTATTTAATCCGCTTCTGGAATAGACAATTTTTGTTAAGTCGGGTTTTGCCAAGGTGGTTAAGCCGGGAATATTTCTGAGAATTGGTTCAAATTTTTTTGTTTTTAAGTTTAAAGAAAAAACATAACCTGGGACCTCTGAAGAAGGTTTAGTTTGAAAAATCAAATAATTATCATTCGGCCACGGAATAGACCATTCGCTTAAGGGAGAGCTAAAAATCTTTTTTTGGTTGTTTAAATTAAAATCTCCGAGATAACCATCGACCACTCCGGTTTTTCCAACTAGAACAAAAACCCGGTCTTTATTCGGAGAAGAAACCACCGATAAAATGTTGTCACTTAAGACTTCTGTTAAAACTTGTTCAATTTCTTGATCATTTGGAATTTTAAGTGTTCCGGAAGTGTTAGCGTAAAAACCATTATTAAATCTCCTTAAAATAAAACGGAGACTATTTTTTTCTTGACCCCAAAAAAACTCTCCTATCCCAAAAAGAGTTGTATTAGAAAGTCTTTTGACATTTCCAGAGGTTAGATATTCATAAAAATTGCCATTTGTTTTTTCTAAAAGGAAAGTCCTTGTCGTTGTCCCAAGTTTTAAACTAGCCAAGCTTGAAAAAGTTAATTTTGAGGGATCAAACAGAAAACTGGAAAATTGTTGATCGTTTTGCTTAGAGCTCAAACTTTCTTCTGTCAAAACACCTGATGTGGTAGATGTTTCTTTGGGTTCATTGCTGTTTATCTCCGAAGTCTCCAACAAGCGTGTTTCTGCGTTTGGAAAAAGATTTGTTTCGCTGTTTGTTTTAGACAAGTTGTCTTTTAGTAAAGAAGATTTATTTTGGAAAAAGAAAACATACCCGACAATATCTATCGCCACAAAGATTATGATAACCAAGATTATTAGAAGGGTTTTCTTAGACATTTTTTGATTAAAGATTTAAATCTAGATTAAAACTAACAAGGTCTTGATTAATTATGTATAAAACAAGGTACGACAAAGTGATAATAGCTAAGCCAAAAAAGGCATTCTTTATTCTTCCTTTTGCCCTTCCTTTAGTTGTGACAACATCAGTGAGGATATATTCAAATCCCGCCCAAACAATCATAATAATAGCGGCCGAAAAAACTACGACAAAAAATGTTTGGTAGGCACCTTTTAGGTATGTCATTAAATCTATTGGACTAGAAGACGAAACTTGTGTTCCGGTTAGGGCGGTTGGTTCTAGTAAAACATAACCGCTTTCTGTTTCTCCACCCGCCGCCGAAGCGGTAACTCCAAAACTCAAGAGCTTTAAAAAAAACCAAGAATTTAAGAAATTGATATTTTTTTTAAAATTAATTTTGGACATCATTAAAGTTTATGGTTCTATTATTAAAAAGAATAGTAAGAAAACTAGAGGCCGTTTGGTAAGAATTTTTCGAATTTCCGACGGTTAATTTGATTTTACTAACACCTTCTGTTTCTTCTTTCCTTCGGAAAGTAATTTCCGAAGGATCTTCTTCGTTGGTGGAAATTTTTTGACCATTCAAAAACCAAGAATAAGACGAAGGAGTTATTCTTCCTAAGGCAAAAAAGTAAGGTTCAGCCTTTATCGTTGTTTCACTCTCTGTTAAACCAAAAGAGTTTTTTAAATTTTGACTATAATTTATTCCTTCCAACGGTTTAATTTCATAAAAAAGGATTTTGGGCAAATTTGGTTTTATTACGATTTTATTTTCGGCCACCAATTTACTTGTAGGGTCTGAAACCAAAACCCCAACTGTTTTTTCGACTAAGTTTTTTTCAGCGCTCGTGATAAAGGTATTTTTTCCAACTCCCGAAGAATTTGAAACATAATTTCCATTTACATACCAGCGAAAAGATAAATTTTCAGATGAAACCTTTCCCCCAGTGGAATCAATCAAATGAGGAATAGCTAAGATTTTGATTAAACTTTCTGTTGAAGGGAGGGCTTTCCCTTTATAAAAAGCAGGCACAATAGTTCCGGCTTGCCAAATTAGATCAACTTCTGCCGGTTCAAAAATTAAAGTCTTAGAGAATTGCTTTTTTTGGCTGATCACAACAATTTTTATTTCATTTGATGTTCCGGCCTTGCCGGCAAAAAAAACAAATTGTTTTTTGTTGTTGTAATCTTTTTGAACCTTGTTGTCTAAATACCAGTTGATAGAGCTTCCGTCTAGATTAAAACTGTAGCTTTCCAAATTAATAACCACCCTATCTCCTGGAGCTGGATTTGCTGGTGAAATTTTGGCGGTAAAACTACCAGAAGAGTCAATTTCTCTAACTGCGTTCGTTAAAAACGGAGCGAGAAGAAAAAAGATGACGATAAATTTTAAAAAACTTTTCATTTTTATAAAAAACTAAATATTTTTTTCAATCGGCAGTATTTTGCCAGAACTGGCTAAAATTTTACCAAGAGCCCGGGCCGTCTGTGGCGAAGCAAAACCAACAACATCTTCAGCGTAAACAATCGCCAACATTATTATAACCCCGCAAGTCCAGGTTGGTAAACTGTTGACCAAGGGGAAGAACTCAAGAAAAGACGGAGTAAGGATTGTTGCCAGTTTTTTGGGGCTAATAAAACTAACGCCTTTTAGCTTAAACCAAAAAAAGAATGTTAAAAAAGACCAAATATTAATCAAAGGATTAATAGCCCAACCAACTGTTCCGACGGAAATCAAATCAATTAAAGCTTGTAGCCCATCATAAATTAAAGCAACCATAACCATCAAAAATCCAACGAAGGGACCTATTTTAAAAGTTGGTTTCATTGAATTTTAGCCTCGTTGATTTGGGTGTTAAGATTTTCTAAATTCTGCTGTTGGGCAACGGCTAATTCTTCCCGAGCCTTTTTAATGGCTAAAATTTGAGAAGGATCTGAGGTAATAATTTGATCTTCGGTATAAGAAGCAATTACTTCAAGGGCAACCCTTTTAAGCCCAGCAATAAAAATGCCTCGACCAACCGAAGCTTCCAACAAGAAGTACTTTTCTTCCTCGGTCAGATTGAAAGCTTTTTGGACGGCGTCAATTGAAGCTGGTGACTGTTTGAGTAAAATTTGGATAGAAGAGTTTTGAATAATGGGTGCTCCATATTGGGATTTCATAAAGTCTTCAACATCCTGCGTAATGGTGGCAACCCCCAAGTAGTATTTTCTTCCTCTTTTTGCTAGTGAATATAAGAAAGAAGCCGTGTCGTCGGATTTCATCATCCACCAAGCTTCATCAACAACCAACAGTCTTCGGCGGAGGTTTCGTCTGATTGCGCCCCAGATGTGATGCATCACAATATACATAGCCACCGGTTTTAGCTCGTCTTCCATGTCGCGAATGGAAAAAACTACAAATTTTTTATTTATATCAACATTGGTTGGTTTGTTTAAAAATCCGGCCCAAGTTCCCTGGGTGTATTTTAAAAGTCTTTGAGCCAAAGATTCTCCCCCTTCCATTCCAGCCAAGACTAATTCAAGATCGGACAAAAGGGGTGCGGAAATTTTTGCAAAATCACTGTCGGGCGTAATGTCTTTGAGGGCATAAGTTTCAGTGATGGCATTGTCAAGAATTGAATCTTCTTCTGGCGTTAATCCTCCAAGCATCAGGCGGAATAACCCGACCAGATTTATAATGTTTGATCTAAGGACATCGGCCGGCGACTCGTCTTCTCGAGGAAAGGGCAAATCAAAAGGATTGATGTGGTGTTCAGAGGTTAAGGAGATATTGAAATAACGCCCTCCGACCGCTTCGGCCAAAAATTCGTACTCTTTTTCCGGGTCCAAAACGATAATTTCGGTATCAAACATTAAACTTCGCAAAATTTCCAACTTGGTGGCGTATGATTTGCCGGAACCGGATTTGGCAAAGATCACTGAGTTGTAGTTTTCGAGAGAAAAACGATCAAAAATCACCAAGGAAGAATTGTGCAAATTTCGACCAAAAAGAATGCCTTTATTGGAAGTTAGATCAAAAGAAACAAAGGGAAACAAACTAGACAAGGGTGAAGAATTCATTTTGTAGGTAACATCAAGGTAGTCGGTAGCAAAAGGCACAACACTCTTAAAGCCATTTTCTTGTAGATAGATAGCGGTTTTTAAATAAACCAATTTTGATTCAAGAACCGAGCGGATTTCATTTTCAACCTTGTCCAGCTCCTCGTCACTGTCGGCATAAATAGTTAAATAGAGTCCCACGGTAAAAATTTTCTCGGTTGCTTGCTGAAGCTGGTCGCGCAAGTTTTCGATATCAGCTTGAGCGGTGTCCAATTGGGGATCTCGAACCATTCCCTTTTCAGCTCTTTCTTGAATTTGACTCTCCACCTCCGCAATCTTTTTTTGCAAAGTTCGAAGAGTCGAAGTTGTATCTAAGGGATTGATAAAAATTGAAACATCAAACATTTTGTCGAGGTTGATAATAGGAGAAAACCATTCTTCGGCCAGGAAACGAGGATAAGAAATCACATACAGGGTCCGGATGACTTTACCGCCAAGACTAATACTTTTTGGAGTAATCCTTAGGGCTGATGGCGCGATGATATCTTTTAACTCTAAAATACCCATCTCGTAAATATCTTTGGGCATTATTGGGGAAATTATCTCTTCCCCCCCCTTTTTTTCTTTTTTAAATGGTAAGGAAATCATTTTGTTTGAAGATTGGCAACGTTAGGAGTTTGGTTTTCTCCAGGGTTAAACATTTTAAAATATAGCTCAATCATTTCTTCGGTTCCCAAAACATCAGCGCGCAATCCGACTCGAGAAAGACCGCCTTTAACGACGTTTATTCGTTGGTTTAATTGTTCGACATTTTCCTCAAAATTATCGTTGCTCAGAGTTGGTTTAGAAGATCTTGAGCCAAAAAGTCCTGTTATTTTTGACAAAATTCCCTTGCCCCCGCTCTGAATTAGTGGTGGAGTATAAGGAACAACGGCGAAAAAATTTTTTGTCATCACGTTGTTTTGTTCGGTGAAAACCCTGATAAATTCAATGTATTCTTTAATTTGAATTTTTAATAATTCGTTGGTCTGTTCAACCATTCTTTTTTCTAAGACAGCAATGTATGGCCGAATATCCAAATGGCGAGATTGGATATAAATCTGAACTGGAAAATCCAAAGAATTAAGAAAATTTTGATAGCCAAAAAGAATCGCTTGCCTTTCGTCGTCTGATTTTAGTCCGAAATTGACTGAGGAAACCATCAAAACTGAACGCATTGAGCCATCTTTTAGAATCAAAACTCCGTTGCGGATTTCTTTAATAGGGACAAATCCTTGTGTGGTGTTGCTGTTTTGGGCCATAATCAATATTGTTCTTCGTCTTTACCAAGATCTCCCTTGACGTCAAGACTCCAAGCCAGCTCGCTTAATTTGCCTTCTGATAATTTGGGTATTTTTAATTCTTTTCCCACCTCGGCAGGTTTAATTGGTTGAGAAGACGCCATGTTTGTTTTTTCTTCTTCTTTTTTCCAAACATAAAGTTTGCTACTCAAGATGTATTTTACAAAAGCTTCCAAGGTTGAAATAAAAGGACGTCCGTTGTATTTTACAAAAGCGAGAGCCAAAGAAATTGACATAACCCCGGCAATTGGCAGAATGGCGGCGATAAATGGCAACCAAGCGTAAAGAATAAAAGAAATTCCAACACCACCGGCCAAGTATAAAAATTGTTTGAAGGTTAGGGGCCCAAACAACTTATCTTCAACCTCGATAAATTGGGGAACTTGAAATTGTTGCATTGTTTTAATTATAACTTAAAACGTTTATTCTTAAAATGAGCCTCAACGAAATGCTGAGTATTTTCTAAGAAACATTTTTGTTTTTTATTCAATTGGCTCTCGATAAGGATCTTTGTGTGGCGGAACCGGCTGTGGCTGATCGGTTGAGTTAAGGGTGTTTGATGATAAATCAACTTTTTCTTTGGATAAACCAAAGTCAGAGGACATTTTTTGGGTAAGGATGTTCGGGGAGGATTGCTTTCCTGTTTTGGAGTTTTCCGTCATGGCGTACAGTTCTGAATCGTCCTGATTTTTTTTGTCGGTGGTTATGGTTTTGTTTTCTGGGCGATCTATCATAATCGCTTTTATTTTTAAAAAGATTTTTTGATTTAGTTCATAAGTAATCAAGTTTGCCACATCGGTAGAAATGCCAGTTTCTTTAATCAAGGTACTGTCAAAATCAGTTGGGCTTACCAGGCCCATTAAATAGAGCCTGGTAATTACCGCCAAGTTTCCTATTTGATCAACGTGCAGTTGGTATTTTCTTCCAATCTCAAAAATAGAGGTAGCCACTTCCTCAGAGTCTAAAATTTCTTGAACTGCTTCGGGGAGTTTTTCTTTGGCTTGTTTGATTTGTTCTGGGTCTAGATGCATAAGTTTTAATTTTTTATTTTTTAATTAAATCCAATCCGTAGTGCCGGCGCCTGTTGTCATATAAATATAGCCTTTGGCACCTGGGTTTTTGGAAATCGCGGTTTTGATT
>Ga0265297_10008277_pt1 | contig 13930 bp, 12 predicted proteins | sample Munlanlwell13791_FD_192502 | JGI IMG/M metagenome (GOLD analysis project Ga0265297, IMG submission 192502) | Leachate microbial communities from a municipal landfill in Southern Ontario, Canada - Leachate well 137-91 | ecosystem: Engineered > Solid waste > Landfill > Unclassified | place... | reverse complement strand
GTCCCACTTCATCAAGACGATTGAGGACCTGGCCGAGATCATGGCCGCGTCGGTGCCCGGGGCGCGGTACGGCCTGGCGTTCAACGAAGCGTCCGGTCCCTGCCTGGTCAGGACGGCGGGCAACGATCCCGTCCTGGTCGAGGACGCGAAACGGTGCGCGCTGGCGACCGGTGCCGGGCACAGCTTCTACCTGGTACTCGGGGCCGGCGCCTATCCCATCAACGTGCTGGATCGCATCAAGGCCTGCCACGAGGTGTGCGGCATTTTCTGCGCGACGGCCAATCCGGTCCAGGCCATCGTGGCCAGGACGAACCAGGGAGCCGGCATACTCGGCGTCGTGGACGGGTCGTCGCCGAAGGGCGTGGAGACTGAAGCCGACAAGGCGTCGCGCGTGGCCATGCTTCGGGATTTCGGGTACAAATTCGGCTGACGCGGCACTTCCGCGCCGGCCATGGAGGAATCGGATGGATGTCAGCGGAGCCATGATAGCGTTCATCGGTACGGGCGTGATGGGGCGGAGCATGGCGGGACACCTGATGGCCGCCGGCGCCGAGCTCGTCGTCCATACCCGCACCAGGGAGAAGGCCAAGGCCCTGCTGGACGCCGGCGCACGGTGGGCGGCCAGCCCCCGCGAGGCGGTCGCCAGCGCTCGGGCGGTCTTCACCATGGTCGGCTATCCCCGTGACGTGGAGGACGTCTACTTCGGTCCCGACGGCATCATCGGGAACGCCGGCCGCGGCGCCATACTCGTGGACCACACGACCAGCGATCCGGCCCTCGCCGTCCGCATAGCGGCGGCCGCCGCGTCCGCGGGCCTCGCCGCGCTGGATGCCCCGGTATCGGGCGGCGACCTCGGCGCACGGAACGCCACCCTGACCATCATGGTCGGGGGAGACGGAAAGTCGTTCGAGGAGATGATGCCGTTCTTCAAGGCGATGGGCAAGACGGCCATCCTGCAGGGCGGCCCGGGAGCCGGCCAGCATACCAAGATGGCCAACCAGATAGCCATAGCGGGAGCCCTCGCCGGCGCGGTCGAAGCGGTGATGTACGCCGAGGCCGCCGGGCTGGATCCTCGACGCGTGCTGGACAGCATAGGCGGCGGTTCGGCGCAGAGCTGGCAGCTGGTCAACATGGTACCCCGCATGCTCGACGGCGAGTTCGAGCCGGGGTTCTACTCCAAGCACTTCCTGAAGGATCTCCGGATAGCCCTCGACGCGGCCAAGACGATGAAAGCCAGGCTGCCGATGCTCGACCTGGCCGAGCGCCTCTTCTCCGCGATGGAGGCGAACGGCCTGTCCGAGAAGGGTACCCATGCCCTCTACCTCCTCTACAGGAACGGTAAGGCGTGAGTTCCCTGAACGAGCCGCCCGCCGGGGACCGCCCGCCTTCCGACAAGCCGGCTTCTGAACGGTCCGTCTACGAGCGGGCTTTGGTCGATCCGCCCGCGCAGGTCGTCCGCGACGGCGAGTTCATGCTCGGATGCTTTTCGGGGCCGGTGGCCGACGTCAACGTCATGGACGTCGATCATCCCTACCACTACCCCGTCCCGCGGCTCGTCAAGGAATTCCGCTGCAAGGAATGGCGGGCCTTCCAGTTAGGCGACCGGCGGTGGTTCTTCTTCAGCGCCCTGTACGAGGCCAAGAGCTTTGGCCTAGCCATCTTCTCGGCCTGGGACCGGGAACGGCAAAAGGCCTACGAGATCAGGCGCATGGTACCGTTCGGGGCCTTCGGCATCGGCCCGGTCCTGGACGGTTCGACCAGCGGATTCCGGACGCCGAACGAAGCCATAAGCTACCGATTCGACCTGTCGGGCGGCACCATGACCGTCGAGGCCAGCTCCCGGAAGTCGCGCACCGGCCCCGGTTTCGCCGGGGCGTTCACCCTGGCCTGCGGCCCGCGACAAGCCGCCATGTCCAGCGTCTGCCTACCCCTGGGCCTGAACCGGGCCATGTACTCATTGAAGGCCATGATGCCGATGCAGGGCTGGTTCGAAGCCGAGGGGCAGCGCTTCGAATTCGACCAGGCCGGTTCCATCGGCGTCCTGGATGACCACAAGGGTTTCTACCCTTACCGCATGCGCTACGACTGGGTGACGGGTTTCGGAATGGACGCCAAGGGCCGGAGGGTGGGCTTCAACTTGACGGACAACCAGGTGCGCGACCAGGAGAGCTACAACGAGAACGTGCTGTGGATAAACAGCCGAGTCCTGCCCCTGCCGCCGGTCAAGGTGACCAGGCCCCAGGGGGTCGACGGGGTTTGGCACGTCCAGGATACCCGCGGACTCGTTGACCTGGCTTTCCGCCCGGAGCGGAAGAACCGCATCGCGGTCAATATGATCGTGCTGGCATCGGATTACGACGGGCCGTACGGATCCTTCGAGGGCGTGCTGCGCTCAGCCGACGGCGGGGAAAAGGTAGACGCTTCGCAGCTGTACGGCATGGGCGAAAAGAAGTACCTGAGGGCCTGACGGCGCGGAGCCGTTCAGGCCACGGGCGGCTCGATGCCCAGTTTTTCGGACAACCGCTCCATCTCCCGCTCGCCGAGACCGGTCGGCTCGCCGGCGACCAGGCGGCGCACGGCATCGGCCTCGTCGGACGAAAGGCGTACGCCCCCGAGGACGTGGCGCTCGAAACTGGCGCAAGCCAACGGGGCCACCGCCCTGACTACGCCGAGGATGACGGCCGCGTAGTCGCGTATCTCCTTCTGGGCGTGGGCGTCCAGGCGGAGGGCCAGGAACCTGAACAGGTTGTGCAGGTCCATCTGCCAATACCACTCGGTATACAGCGACAGCGGCAGGTTTACGCGGGCCAGCTCCCGGGCTATGCCGCGGTCCACGAGCGATCGGTACGCCTCGTAGGCCGCCTTTTGGCCGGACTCCAACGATGCGATGACCGCCCGCGCCTCGTCCTCGGGTACGGGCGTCGCCTGGCGTCCCTGCTTGTTATCCGCGCTCTGGAGGGCCACGTCCGTCGGGGACGGCAGCCAGAACTCGTCGCGCATGACCGAGTATCGGCCGGATATCTCGTTCAGGCGGGCGGTACGGTGCCTGACCCACTGCCTGGCCACGAATATGGGCATCTTTATATGGAAGGTAAGCACCACCTGCTCGAACGGCGAGGTATGGTCGTTGCGCAGGAGGTAATCTATGAGGCCCGCGTCCTCCCGGACGGTCTTGGTGCCCTCGCCGTACGAGACGCGGGCGGCCTGCACGATGCGGGCGTCGCCGCCGAGGTAGTCCACCAGCCGGACGAAGCCGTGCGCGTGGACCTTGAACTCCCGGTCGAGCAGCTCGTCGGCGGCGGGAACCGTGCATCGGGCCATGTCGAGTCCTTTCCCCCGGTCAGCCGGGGAACCCAGCAAAATCGCCGTGGAAAGCGCCTAAGCGGTGCCTTCCCGTGACGGGTGCGTGGAAATCCGAACCGTACGTAACAAGGAAGCCGAGGGCCTCGGCGCGTTGACGCACGATGTCGTTGATGCCGTCGCGGACCCGTTTACCGTAGGCATACAATTCGACGCCGGCGACGCCAAGCTCCCTGAACCGGGACAGCAGGCTGTCCAGCCGGCCCGACCGATTCAGGGCCGAAGGGTCGTCGTCGAACTCGTGGCCTATATGGGGTACCACGAGCGAGCCGCCGTCGGCGAGGACCGCCGCGGCCACCTCCTCGACCGAGGGCTTGGGAAACTTCATGTCGGAGAAGAGCCCCGTGTCGAAGAATGCCCGCTTGAACGCCGGGTACCCGGTCGTCTGCGCGACGAGGCCCGCGGCCAGCATGGCACGATAGATGTCCACCTTGGACAGCCTGAATGCCTCCGGATCCGGGGTTCCGACGCCCGGATGGCGTTCGGTCTTGTGCCGTACCACGGCGGCGAAATCGAGCGCGCCACGGCCATAGAAGCGCGACGCCCTGTCGACCGCGTCGCGCACGCCCTCGTTTCGGCCGGCGCGGATGCCGTCCAGGAAAGCCTTGGTCTTCGCGTACGAGCCCTTCGGAAAGTACGCCAGGATCTCGCTGCGATACCCGGTTGCCTCGTCCGCGCAGTCTATCTCCGCGGCCGGCCACGATGCCATACCGAGCGAACGCGCCGCCTCGATGAATTCCAGGGTCCCGCCGAACGTGTCGTGGTCCGTGAGGCAGGCCGCTTCCAGGCCCGCTGTGGCGGCGCGCTGGGCAAGGCGGTCCGGCCACAGCGAGCCGTCCGAATAGCGTGAATGCAGGTGCATGTCGGCGCGCATCGTGGGGAGGAGGATAATCCGCCGGCGCGCCGATACGCAAGGGACACGGGCTGTCGGGTCCGCTTAGGGATAGCCGCGCCAGCCGAAGGCCGCCAGGTCGACCGTGTCGTCGGATTCGACCCGGACGCCTTCGGACTCCAGCAAGGCGCGCTGCTCCTCGAACCCCGAGCCCCGCCCCAGGGCTATGCTCCCGTCGGATCGGACGACGCGCCACCAGGGCAGGCCCCGGGGGCCGGCGGCGGCATGGAGGAGCCTGGCCACGGTACGTGCGCCGTTGGGTATGCCGGCCAACGCGGCCACGCCGCCGTACGAGGCGACACGGCCCCGCGGAATGCGCAGCAGCACGTCCGAAATCCTATCGCCAGAAACGCCCATATGGGTGATAATACCGTGTTGCATCCGTTCTTGACAGCATTTTTTGGAGCGTGCTAGCGTTTCGCCCGCGCCGGAACCTTGCCGCGGGCGCCGAAGGGAGTTCTATACCATGAAAACCTGCATCGTGTTCCCGGGCCAGGGAGCCCAGAGCATCGGCATGGGCAAGGACCTGTACGACTCCAGCCCGCGGGTGCGCCAACTGTTCGAGGAGGCCTCCGACGCCTCCGGCATCGGCCTCAAGGCCCTCATCTTCGACGGCACCGAGGACGAGCTCAAGCAGACGAGGAACACCCAGGTCGCCCTTGCCCTCGTGGAATGCGCGGCGTCCGCATGCTTGCGCGATCGCGGTTTCGCGTTCGACGGGGCGGCCGGGTTCAGCCTCGGCGAGTATCCTGCCCTCGTCGAGACCGGTGTCCTGGATTTCGGTTCCATGATGCGGCTGGTGGCCGAGCGCGGCCGCCTCATGGACGAGGCCGGCAAGCGGTCGGGCGGATCGTCGATGGCGGCCGTCATGGGCCTGTCTCCGGAAGGCATCGAGGCCGCTCTGACGGGCGCCGGCATCAACGACGTCTGGATAGCCAACTACAATTCGGCCGCCCAGTCCGTGGTGTCCGGCACCGAGGCCGGGCTGACCGCGGCCGAGGAACCGCTTAAGGCGGCCGGCGCTAGGCGCGTCATACGCCTCAAGGTGTCCGGGGCCTTCCACTCCCCCATCATGCGGTACGCGTACGACGGTTTCAGGGAGTACCTGTCCGGCACGGCCTTCGCCGATCCGCGTATCGCCTTCTTCTCGAACGTGACGGGCAAGGCCGAGGCCTCGGGCGCGGAACTGAAGCGCCTGGCGGCCGAACAGATCATCAGCCCGGTGCGCTGGATAGCCGAGCAGGAAGCCATCCTCGGGGCTGGTTTTAGCCAACTCCTCGAGGCGGGTCCCGGAACCGTGCTGGCCGGGCTGTGGAAGTCCGTTTCCGCCGACGTGCCGTGCCGCGCGGCCGGCACGCTCGAGCAGATGTCCGCCATCCCGAACTAACCGTTTCACGAAGCGAACGGAGGTGATCCCATGGGTACGCAGTTATTGGCCGGCAGGAACTGCATCGTTACCGGCGGTTCGAAGGGCATAGGCCTGGCCATCGTCAAGGCTTTCTTGGCCGAGGGGGCCGCCGTCGAGTACTACTCCCGCACGAAGGCCGAGGAGCACGCCGGCCTCGAGGCCCTCGCCGCGTCGGTCGGCGGCGCGGTAACCTGGACGGCTTGCGACGTCTCCGACGAGAAGTCCGTGGACGCGGCGGTGGACGCGAGCGCCGCCCGCGGGCCCATCGACGTCGTCGTCAACAACGCGGGGGTGACCCGGGACGGCCTCGTGTTCAGGATGTCCCTCGACGACTGGAACAAGGTCATCGCGACGAACCTGACCAGCGCCTTCCTCGTGTCCCGGTCGGCGGCCCGGCACATGATCAAGCGGCGGGCGGGCAGCATCGTCAACGTGTCCAGCGTGGTCGGTATCATCGGGAACGGCGGCCAGACCAACTACGCGGCCAGCAAGGCCGGCCTCATCGGCTTTACCAAGAGCCTGGCCCGCGAGGTGGCGGCCCGCGGCGTCCGCGTGAACGCGGTGGCGCCCGGCTTCGTCGACACGGCCATGACCGAGGCCATACCCGAGGAAGCCAAGCAGAAGCTCAAGGAGCGGATACCGCTCGGCAGGACGGCCCGGCCGGAGGAGATAGCCACGGTCGTGCTGTTCCTGGCGTCGGACATGGCGTCGTACGTAACCGGCGAGGCCGTCAAGATAGACGGCGGAATGGGGATGTGATGGAAAAGCGCAAGGTAGCCGTGACCGGCCTCGGCGTCGTCAGCCCGATAGGCAACGACGTCCCCACGTTCTGGAACGCCGTCCGCGCGGGCAAGAGCGGCATCGGCCCGATCACCTGCATCGACACGTCCGAGCTGTCGGTGAAAATAGCCGGCGAGGTTCGCGATTTCGATCCGTCCCGACGGATGGACGGCAAGGAAGCGCGCAAGATGGACCGGTTCAGCCAGTTCGCCATCTACGCCGCGGTGGAGGCCATGGAGGACGCGGGCCTGAAGCGGGAGGACCTGGACAACTTCCTGACGGGCGTCTGCCTGGGTACGGGACAGGGCGGATCCACGAGCATCGAGGAGGCCTTCGTCCGCATGTGCGAGCGCGGGCCGGGCCGCATCCCGCCGATGACCGTCGTCAAGAGCCTGGCCAACTTCGGCGCGGCGAACATCGCGCTGACGGTCGGGGCCAAGGGACCCTGCCAGTGCATCGTCACGGCCTGCGCCGCCGGCACCGACGCCATCGGCACCGGCTTCCGGTGGATACGCGACCGCCACGCCGACGTCGTGTTCGCCGGCGGCTCGGAGGCCTGCATAACCAAGATGGCCATCGGTTCCTTCGCCATGATACAGGCGCTGTCCACGCGCAACGACGAGCCGGAGCGCGCATCCCGGCCTTTCGACCGGGACCGGGACGGATTCGTGATGGCCGAAGGCGCAGGCGTCCTCGTGCTCGAGGATTGGGACAGGGCCGTGGCCCGCGGCGCCAGGATATACTGCGAGTTGGGTGGCTTCGGCACCACCTGCGACGCCCACCACCTGACGGCTCCCGACCCCGAGGGCATGGGCGTGGCCCGGGCCATGAACCTGGCCATCGAGGATGCCGACCTGGAACCCGAGGACATCGACTACGTCAGCGCGCACGGAACGTCCACCCCGATGAACGACCCCATCGAGACCAAGGCCCTTAAGCACGCCTTTGGCGACCACGCCTACAAGCTCCGCATATCGTCGCTGAAATCCATGACCGGGCACTGCATCGGCGCCGCCGGCGGTATCGAGTCGGTGGCCACGGTACTGGCCATCCGAGACCAATGGTTCCCGCCGACTATCAACCTGGAGAATCCCGATCCCGAGTGCGACCTGGATTACGTGCCGAAGGTCGGTTCGGCGGGCCGCATCCGGGCGGCCGTGAAGAACTCCATGGGCTTCGGTGGCCAGAACGCCGTCGTCGTCTTCAAGAGGACCTGATAGTCGTCGCCCGCCCGACTGGCCGCGGCGCGGTCGCGGGGGCGGGCCGGAGGTTCCATCAGTGGATGCACCCGTCGCCAGGCCGGGTCGCCCCCGGCCGTTCGGGGCTTCTCGCAACGCCGATGGCGTAAACTTCGCCATTTTTTCCCGCAACGCCACCTCGATGCGTTTATGCGTCTTCGACAAGCCGCCCGACGGGAAGCCCTCCTTCGAGTACCGGCTCGATCCGCGGCAGAACCGCACCGGCGACATCTGGCACGTCCAAGTCGACGGCCTGGACGTCGGGGCCCTCTACGGATGGCGGGCGGACGGGCCCTACATGCCCGAGCGCGGCTACCGGTTCAATCCCAACAAGCTGCTGCTGGACCCGTACGCCAAGGCCCTGACGGGCGACTTCATTTGGGACATCGGTGCGGCCAAGGCCTATGACCAGGGCGACCCGAGGGCGGACCTGTCGTTCTCCCGCGTCGACGACGCCGGTTTCATGCCCAAGTGCATCGTCATCGACGACAGCGCCTTCGACTGGAAGGGAGACCGCCCGCTCAACCTGCCGCTCAGGCATTGCGTCATTTACGAGACCCACGTGTGCGGCTTCACGCGCCGGCGCAACTCGGGAGTCGGGCATCCGGGCACCTTCCTCGGCGTCGTCGAGAAGATTCCCTACCTCAAGGACCTGGGCATCACCAGCCTCGAGCTCCTGCCCGTCCAGGAATTCGACCAGTACGAGAACCAGCGCGTTGACCCGGTCAACGGGAAGCGCCTCGAACAATATTGGGGCTACAGCACGCTCGCGTTCTTCGCTCCCGACGGCCTTTACGCGTCCGGGGGAGCCCGCGGCCAGCAGGTGACCGAATTCAAGACCATGGTCCGCGAGTTGCACGCCGCGGGCATCGAGCTGATCCTGGACGTCGTCTTCAACCATACCGGCGAGGGCAACGAGCTCGGCCCGACCGTCTCGTTCCGCGGCCTGGACAACACCATCTGGTACATTCTTGAGGACGAGCCTCGGCGCTACAAGAACTACTCGGGCTGCGGCAACACCTTGAACTGCAACCACCCCGTGGTCAGGAATTTCATCCTGGACTGCCTCCATTACTGGGTGGTGGACATGCACGTGGACGGCTTCCGGTTCGACCTCGGGTCTATACTCGGGCGCGACCAGAAGGGCCGGCTTCTCGAGAATCCCCCGGTCATCGAGCAGATAGCCGAGGATCCCATCCTGCGCCAGACCAAGATCATAGCCGAGGCCTGGGACGCGGGCGGCGCCTACCAGGTGGGCGGCTTCCCGGGGGGCCGCTGGGCCGAGTGGAACGACCGTTTCCGGGACGACGCGCGGCGTTTCTGGCGCGGCGACGACCGCATGGTGCCTGCCATGGCCACCAGGCTCACCGGGTCCAGCGACCTGTACCTCCGCGACGGACGCAAGCCCTTCCACTCGATCAACTACCTGACTGCGCACGACGGCTTCACCCTGCGCGACCTGGTGACCTACGCCGCGAAGCACAACGAGTCCAACGGCGAGGGCGGGCTGGACGGGCACGACGGCGACTTCAGCTGCAACTACGGTCGCGAAGGACCGTCCCGCAGTCCCGCCGTCGAGGGCGTCCGCGACCGCCAGTGCCGCAACATGATGGCCACCCTCCTCCTGTCGCTGGGCACGCCCATGCTGCTCGGCGGCGACGAGATGCTCCGCACCCAGAAGGGCAACAACAACGCGTACTGCCAGAACAACGAGACGTCATGGTTCGACTGGTCCCTCGTCGAGTCGCGGGCCGATTTCCTGCGGTTCTGCCGCGAGCTTATAGCCTTCCGCCTGTCCCATCCCGCCTTCCGGCGACCCGAGTTCTTCACGGGCAAGGACGCCAACTACAACGCGTTGCCCGACATATCGTGGTACGGAGCCGACGGCCGCCCTCCCGACTGGGGGCTGGCGCAGGGCTACCTGGCCGCCGGGATGGACGGCTCGCGGGCCGATACCCTCGGCGACCGGGACGACAACGACTTCTACCTGATACTGAATTCGTCCCTGGACCCCGTCGTCGCGACTATATGCGCCCCCCCGGCGGGCCAGCGCTGGTTCAGGGTCATGGACACCGCCCTGCCGTCGCCCGAGGATTTCATGCCCCGCGGCGCCGAACGACCCCTGGACCCGAAGCGGGATTACGCCGTGGCCGCGCGGTCCATGGTGCTGCTCCTGTCCCGCGTTCCCTGACCCGGGCGTCGGCCTTGATCGCCCCGCGCGCCGTTAGTACCTTCCAAGCGATGGCCAATCGACGAGCGATCCATGACGACCCGAGCCTGAACGCCGGCATACGGGCCTTGACCAGGCACGACCCCCGTTCAGCCCTGCGCTACCTGCGCGAGTCGGTCGATTCCTGCCCGGTTTCACGCCGGACCGACCTGGCGACGAGGCTCTATTGGCTGTCCGTCGCCCTCCAACGGCTGGGTAAGGACGGCCTGGCCCTCAAGGCCCTGGCCAGCGCCAGGATGCTGGCGCCCCGCGGGTTCGCGCGCGCGCGGTACGAGGGCCTGGCCAACCAGTACGGCATGCCCCGTTCTTCCTGCGCCGATAGCGATGACTACCGGGCCTTCGCGGCCATCCATATCCGGCGCTACCTCTCCCGGAGGGCGTCCATGGCCTTCATGGACGAAGCCGAGGCCATCGGCATCTTCAGGGCCGTCGCCGATGCATGGGCTCGCCTGGAATCCAGCTTCGACCGGTCGAGCGCCACCTGCGACGAGAAACTGGAAGCGTTCAGGCGTTGCCGCATCGACTACCCCGTCCGCGCTGACTATGGCGCGCCCTCGGCAGTCGGGCGAAAACTGACCGTGAACTTCCGGTCCGGCACGCTGTTCTCAGCCGACGAACGCTGCCTGTGCGGGTCCGGCCTGCCGTTTTCGCGTTGCTGCGGGCGCGTACGAATGCCGTACGAGAAAGAATTCGGCTAGAAACGATACACGGCCGTGGTTTTACCCGGGAACCGTGTCGAAACGAAACGATTTTTCTACCCTATCACAGCAACCGTATCGCAATGGTACATATAAGAAATCATATATACGAAAGACCGACCGTGCTTTTTGCAGCTTGTTCCGTTTCTCGGGAATAAGTATATCTACCGAAAGCAAATAGCGATTCGCATCAGTCCTGTTGAATCATCTCCTCCCCGCCCGAACTTGGCATGGATCCTGCTTGTATATTGGTGGAGGATACGCATGAGGACAAATAAGCACCATACGGATACTGGCAGCGCCTCTTCGGACAGCAATGTCCTTTCCATATACCTGAAGGAAATAAACCGCATCCCCCTCCTGACCCGCGCCGAGGAAGACTTCCATGCCAGGGAGGCCGCCAAGGGCGACCAGCGCTCCAAGGACATGCTGGTCAAGAGCAACCTCCGTTTCGTCGTCAACGTGGCCAAGCGGTACCAGAACCAGGGCCTGCCCCTCTCCGACCTTATCAGCGAGGGCAACATCGGCCTCATCAACGCCATCGAGCGCTACGACGTCGACAAGGGCTACCACTTCATCAGCTATGCCGTCTGGTGGATACGACAGGCCATACTCAAGGCCATTTGCGAAAAAAGCCGCATGATTCGCCTGCCCCTGAATCGGGCCAACGAGTTGGTGCAGATAGAGAAGGCCCGCAAGTACGTGGGCGCCGGCAGGACGGAGAACGACGAGATCGCCGAGATAGCCGCCATGCTCGACATGGACGCCGCGCACGTCGCCGACCTCGTCAACGTGTCCCGCGAGCTCGTGTCCCTGGAAACGCCCGTGTTCGACGAGCGCGACTCCAGCGTGCTCGGCGACTTCATCGAGAACGAGAACTACAAGGCCCCCGACGAGTACGTCGTCGAGCAGAGCCTGAAGGACGACATCAACGAGGTGCTCGAGACCCTGACCGAGAAGGAACGGGAGGTCGTGCAGTACCGCTTCGGGCTGAACGGGCGCCGGGCGATGAGCCTCAAGGAGATAGGCGACCGTTTCAAGCTGACCAAGGAGCGCATCCGCCAGATCGAGAAGAACGCCCTCAAGCGGCTATCCGTCCCCGGAAAGTCGGACGTGCTGGCCTCGTACGTGGCTTGATATCAGCCGGCCGGTGCTACCGAGGCCGCGGGCACGAGGCACGCGGCGGGTCCCCGGCAGTACGGATGGTTTTCCATCTCGCTGGACAGCAGGATACGGCCGCGGTTTTCCCCCAGGTTGCCGGTAATGGATCCGCCGCTCACCGGCGTTCCGGTCTTCCCGTCGAACAGGTAGCCCAGCCTTAGCTCCCCGCCGAAATCTCCCGTCGTCTCTTCCACGAAGAAATCCGAGAACGCCGCGGCCTCCAGGTGGGGTCGCGCGGCCAAGTCCGCGATTGATCGTGCGCCGGGGGCCAGCTCGAACAGACGGAAGCCCCCGGTCGGCTCGATGCCCAGGTAGTGCGCGTACTTGAGGGGTCCTACCAGCCTGGAGAGGCGGTTGCCCACGATGCATTCCACCGAGCCGAGCGGAACGCCGTCGGAATCGTAAGGTGCGGACGCCGTGGAACCCGGAACGTATGATACGGCCTTGAGGCCGATGGGGTCGCCGCCTCCATCGCCGCCGCTTACATCCTCGCCAATGGCGAACGCCGCCGTTTTTTCGAACGAGGCCTTCGACTGGGCGTTGCCGAACCAGTAGCCGTACAGCTTCATGGCTTGCTCGCCGCGGAACAGGATCGGCATTCCGTCGCACGCCGGGGTCGGCCTGGCGCGGAGCCTGTCGCGGGCCCGTATCAACAATTCCCTGACCGCTGAGGTCAACCGCCCGGGATCGGGGTCGGAGAATTCGCGGTTGCCGTACAGTTCGACCTCCGCCGAGCCGGGAGCCGACGCGTTCACGACGAACTCGGTGAAACCGGACCATTCCGTCCACGATACGTCCACGCCCCGGGAGTTGACGACGCGGACGTCCTCGCGCGACAGGAACAGCTCCAGCGAGTTTATCGAGGCGCCGTCCGTGCCGTCGGGTCGATACAGGGCCGCACGGAGCCCCTCCATGGCCTGCTCCGGCGCTGCGCCCTGGAAGCCCGATGGCATCGGCGCTGGTCGTAGCGTCGAGGGCTCGGGTATCGGGTACCAGGGATTCTTCATGCCCGAGGCGGCGCGCACGGCACGGTTGACGGCGCTTCTGATCTCCGTATCGGCCGAGCCCGGATGGATGGAGACCGCGTACGCGCCGCGCGTGCGGCCTTCGGAACCGTCGCCGTCGACGTACAGCGTCAGCGAGTATTCCCGCGTGCGCACCGACCTCGCGGTATCGAGGGCGGTCCGGGAGAAGTACCACTCGATACCGGTCTTGGCGGTCTCGGTGAGCCTAAAATCCGAAGCGCGACAGTCCGCGCGGACCGCCTTGATTATCCTGTCCAGCATCATCCCAACCTCATCTTCGTCTTGACGTACGGGCCGCCCATGGAAACCTTCACGAACTCCTTGTAACCCTTGCCGCAGTACCCGGCCCCCCCGAGTTCGAAATCTCCCGACAGCATGGAGATGTTCGAGAGCACGTCGGGAACGTAGCCGGAGCAGACGATGGGCGACGCAACCCTACCGGTCAGCTTGCCGTCGCGTATCTCGCGGCCTACCAGTACAACCAGCTGTATGCCCCAGTTCTTGGGATCCTCCATGCCCGAGTTCATCTTCTGGAGTAGCCATCCATGTTCGATCGAGGCGACCATGTCCTCGTACCGGGACGAGCCCGGCTCGAAATAGGTGTTGGTCATGCGGGCGTAGGCCTTGTGGTCGTACGACTGTCTGCGTCCGTTGCCCGTGGGGGGCTGGCCCAGCACCATTGCGGACTGCAGGTCGGAGATGCCGGATTTGAGGATGCCGCCGTCTATGATCGTGGTCCTGGTCGCGAAGGTTCCCTCGTCGTCGAAGAGGAACGACCCGCACTGGTCAACGCCGGCCGCGCCGTCGAACATGCGGACCATGGGAGACGCCACCGGCTTGCCCAGGTATTCGGCGGCCCTGGCGCGTCCCTTGACGAACATGTCCGTCTCCACCCCGTGCCCGAACGCCTCGTGAGCCAGCGTACCGGTGACATCGGGATCCATGATCACCTCGTACTCGCCCGGATCCATCTTGACCGCGCCCAGGATGTCGGACAGCTCGGTCGCCAGAGTGGAGCACTTGGCGGGCATCTCGTCTATCAGTTCTATTCCCTTGAGCCCGGCAAAGGCGTGGTAGTCTTCCTTGGTGACGTCGCCGCGCTTGCCCACCGCGGCCATGTACGCCTGTCCCCAGGTGA
>Ga0265297_10008275_pt1 | contig 13935 bp, 12 predicted proteins | sample Munlanlwell13791_FD_192502 | JGI IMG/M metagenome (GOLD analysis project Ga0265297, IMG submission 192502) | Leachate microbial communities from a municipal landfill in Southern Ontario, Canada - Leachate well 137-91 | ecosystem: Engineered > Solid waste > Landfill > Unclassified | place... | reverse complement strand
TTCGACACATTTTTATGATCGCCGCTGGGAACTTTGGAAGCAGGCAAAATATTTCCCCAAACTTCCAGCATGTTCGGATTTAAGCCTGACATTTGTTCTTGGACAAAACAACTTCGGCTTTTCGTGGGGTACACACAAGCGGAAATATTCTGGCACAAAACTAGACTTATCCGACAGTACCGTTGAGCTAAAAATAGTAAAAATGTCTTATGCTCCGTCACTTCCAGACGAATCTAGAGGGGAAGAATGGATAAGCACCACAACGCTTTGCACAATTGTTGGAACAGTGACAAGCCCTGACACAGATGGAGAAGTCGTGTTCTCTCTCTCAGACGCAGACACCGACGCTGTTGGCGATTATCTTGGACAAATAAGAGTTACTAATAACACGTCTGGGAAAATTACAGCCCCTGGATACGTCCGTTTTCATTTTTTAGAAAGCCTGTTTTAAAATGATCTCAATCGGCCAAAGCGTATACAAAGATATTGATCGAGTGCGCAAAGCAATGGAATATGCCAATCGTGTCTTCCCGTCAAAATGGAAAAAAGCACTGGATGACGCGGGCGATATCGCGCAAAAATATTTTGGAAGGCAATTTGCCACTGAAGGAAGCGAGTTTGGTACGAAGTGGCAAGATTTGGCACCATCAACGCAAAAAGATCGAAAGCGCAAGGGATATAAACCAGCACATCCTATTCTGGTTAGACGTGGATGGCTTCGTGCGAGCGTTGTTAAAAAGACATCAGCGAACCACAAGCGAGAGGTAACGATCGGTGGAATCAAAATGATGTCTACGCTCAAAACCAAGTCTGGCCTTAATTTGCTTATGCTGCACCAGGATGGTGGAACGAAACTGCCTGCACGAAAAATCTATGGAGAAAAATGGATTAGCGAGGCCGGTTGGAGTGAAATAAAAACAAGATTTATGGGAATGTTCTTAGAAATAAGAATTGGCATGGAAGGAAGGCGGTAAATGGTACATCCTGCGGGGCTCGTTGGAAAAACGACACACAGTTTAGAATATATTTTCGATGCGATGGTGTCATTGATTGATAGAAAATATAATGCCGACGCTCTTTATCGCGATCCAGAAGAGCCGCCAGCTAGAAAAATTTATCGTGGGGAGCCTGCTGTAATCACAATAACGCCAGCTATTGCCATAAAATTAGTAAGCGTAAAATACGAGGATGCGCCGCAAGAATCAGGAGCAGATATAACAACTAATTTCCAAATAATCTGTTATGGTAGCGAACATGGAAGCGAGCCACAACAAAAACAGGCAATTCGCATGGCCGAAACCGTCAGGCATATCATAATCGATAATCCAACGATTCCGACAAATAGTGGTAGTGGGCAAGTATTCCAGGCAGGATATGGTGAGATGACGATAACTTTTGACGAGTACATCAATAAAAATATGGACGAGTTAATTGGTGTGCAAATTGCGATAATCGAATTCCAAGCAGTGTTTGCAGAAACAGGATATTAAAAAAGGAGGCAAAACATGGCAAGATACAGGGACGTAAAAGGTGTCACTGTTTTTAGTAGCGCATGGACAGGTGTCCAAGATGTTGCGTTAAATATTGAAGCAGAAAACTTCAACTCGTCTGGCGATGATAAAGATTATATCGAAAGAATTGATGTAACAAAACTTTTTGCATCTCTAGAAATATCTATTCTTGATCCATCTTTCAAAAGAGATATCTATATGCCATCGTTTGGAAGTGGCTCTGGTGCCGATGCTTTAAACGAAGTCTTGAAAGCATCGCTCTCTGAGAACTGCGACGTAATAAAAGATAGCTCGGAAGCAGACTTATGGATCGTTTATCTTGGAATTACAAAAAGAATGGTTGAGGGAAACGTAGAACTTCGAGACATATCTCAACTTATAGATGCTGACGGGATAACTGTCGGCCATCTAGATACTTTTACGTTCAAAGTTTTAAAAGGAGCAGCAACGACGGCATTTAACGATCCAGCACAGTCAGAAACACTTTCTATCGCCAACGCTGTGATCACGTCTATCAATACGTCTGAAAAACATGGCGATCTTGCATCTGGAACAATAAATTTTATGGGATATGGGAACCCAAGCGATGATCCACCAACAGCCGGGAAAATTGTAACATCAGACACAGGTAGTGTTTTTGACAAACACGTCGGTGATTCCGGAACAATTTCTTTTATTGCAAAAGCTGCCCTCGGTGGTACTGCTGGCGATAAATCAATAAGCGTAATCAACTGCGTATGCACAAAAGTCGAGATTACAGCACAGCACGGCGGACGAATGGAGAGAAAATTTTCGTTTGAGGCATATTCGAGTGACGGAAGTACAAGCCCTATCACAATTTCTTAATTTTACCGAAAGGAAACGAGGAAAACCATGGAAACTAAAATAGAAAAAAAATTGCGAAAATCTGAATTTTTATCAGGATGTTGGATTAGGTTGGGGAACGGAGAAAAATGGTGTGTTTCGCCCATGCCGTTGGGTAAACGTAGAAAAGCAATCCTAGAAAAAGTTGAGGCTGTCGACAAAGCACAGGATGCGGTTATCGGAAAAACAGGAGAGGAAGATAGCTTAATAACTTACGACAAACTACTAGAAGCAGCCGCCGACCTAACGCTTCATGTCTTGCAAATAAATTACCCCGATCTGACAGAAGAGACATGCGACGAGCTTTGTCTCGTAAATATAAAGCACATCCAAGAAATTATGTCTGCCGTCAAAGGCGAAAAAGAAATCGAAGAGATTATAAATCTAGTCGAAGATAAGAGCTTTGGGGCTTCTCAACACGATGAGGGGGAGCAAAAAAAAAGCCTGACGACAGCACAGTAGAAAAGCTGTCGTTCAGGTTGTTTATTCGATGGATCGTCGCGAATAATAGAGTCTTGGGCTGTGACCTAGAAGAAACAGATATTGTGGAAGGGTTGGACGCAATAATCGCGTCGTCAAGGTCTCCTTTCCCAACGATTTGCACGATCGAAGAATTCTACCAGTCTATATTCCCCAAGAAACCAGAACCTATACTTTGCAAAGAGCCACCTCCGCTTAGCGCGGGAATTTCGAGCAAAAACGGAAGATTTTACGGAATCAGATCAGCCGAACAATTTGAACTACTCGCAAAAAGCGGGCTTGTGAACCGAGGTAAAAAACAATGAGCAACGCAATAATTTTCGACATACGAGGAAACCCTTCCAGTTTTAGAAACGCGATTGCGCAAAGCGTCTCGTCTTTGTCCAGATTTAAAACTGGAATCGCTGGAATCGCGGGAACTATGAAGAATATGGTCTCTGGAATTATTTCCATGAATACGCAGATCATTGGATTTCGTAGTACCATGCAGGGTGTCGACTTCGTAAAAGACTCTGTGAGGCAGTTCGGAGATTTCGAGTATGGCATGAAGCAAATTAAGGCGGTTTCTGGTTCCAGCGAGCAAGACTTGCGAGGTATTGAAAAGGTTATCCAGGACGTTGGTATTGCAACACAGTTTAGCGTAAAAGACATACAGAAAGGCGCGTTTAATTTAGCGACACTCGGAGTTAAGGGAACTGAGAATTTTAAAAAGCTCATGCCAGCAGTAGCAAACGCAGCCGTAACGTTAGACGTTGATTTTAATCGGGCAGCAGAGGTCGTACTTGCGACGTTGAAGCAGTACAACATGCCAATGAAAGACGCTGTAAAAGTTGCCGATATGCTCACGGGAGCGTACACAAGTAGTTCGATGAATCTAGAAAAATTTGCTATCGCGTCTCAATATGCTGGTTTGGCAGCGAAAGCTTTTGGGAAAGGACTTGATGATATTTTGCCCCTTATCATGTCTCTTACTGACCAGGGCATTGATGCATCTATTGCTGGAACACAGCTCAGAACTGGATTTCTAAAACTTATAAAGCCCACATCTGAAGCGAAAAAGGAGCTAAAAGCATTCGGATTAAGCATTAAAGATGTTGATGCCAATAAACTTTCATTCATTGATATTTTGGGAAATATTGAGAAGTCTGGAATGAAGATGAAAAGTATGGTGTCAATCTTTGGTGTTCGAGCAGCACCAATCTTTGACGCTCTGATAAACGCGAAAAACGCCGATACTGGAAAAAAAGGAGTTGAGATCCTAAGAGAATATCAGAAGGCTGTTAGAGAAGTCGGAATTTCAGCAAAACACGCCGAGGAGAGACAAAGGGGATTGCATTTCGCGTTTCTGATTTTCGATGCAAAAATGGAAGTCTTGAAAACGAAAGTTGGTGGCTTTATCCAAGAGTTTTTAGGATTAGACAAAATTGTTTTAAGTGTCGGAGAATCAATTGGTTCGCTAGCAGATTTTATTTCAACGATCGACATGAAGACTTTGGAAACCGCTGGAATAAAAATATTTGATGTAAAAGAAATATCTAAAAGCCTTATAGCAATTATGCCGGCAGCGATAGACCTATTTGTTACTGCTGCGATGTATGGGGCCACTTCATTTTTGGTTGTAATGTCTAAGAATTTGCCTCTCATTATGGACACGGGCGGCCAATTGTTGATTTTAGCTATGGGCAAAGCGAGCAGTATTTTGATTAACTCAATGATAGACATGACAATTATTATGTCAGGAGCATTCACCAACATTACAGCAAATATAAAAGACAGCCTGGCAGGAATGGTCGAAAATATCCCTGGCATGGGGGGAATCGCCACTGCGATGAAAAGCTCTGCAACTACGGATAGATTAATGGTTACAGCAATGGAAAATGCCCCGTGGGTGCAGGATATGAAGTCTGGGGTAGATGAGTCCTTTAATAAGGGCGCAAAAAACGCGGCAAAGGGTTGGAGTGAGGCCGTAAAAACGTTCGACGCTGTGACTGATATTTCAGAAGAGATGACGAAAGCAGTGCAGGAAATGGCGAAAAAAAACAAGTGGAATATAACTGGGGTAAACGAAAAGTTTTATGAGTTCACAAACTCGCTATCAAAGACTTTTGACATCGGGAAAAATACGCAAAGAAATAAAAGAATTTCGGTCGGAGCAATGCCATTGGAGGATATAATAGCAATAGACAATGCGACTAAAACAAGTCGACCACCGATCGGTAAATATACTTCACCAGAAGAAATGAGTTCTTTTTTCGCTGGAAAAAAAAACTATAGCATGACCAAAATTCCAAGCAGTGGATTATTTAGAAATATAAACAAATTGTCCACTAAGCAAGAAAAGGAACTTGCCGAATGGATGGGCAAAACCGTAGGAATTGCTGGTGGGCAACTCGAAAAAGAAACAAAGCAGGGCAGCAGTATAATAAAAATTGATACTGTTGTGAACAACCAGGGAGCAACATTTAACAACTATAACGCCTCTGGAAAAAAAACAATGTTTGGTCAGGCATCTTCTGTTAATCCTTTGGGAGATCAATAATGGCGATCACATATAGAGAGGTTACGCTTCCTCTCGCAAAACATAGCGACGAAACAACAGACAGAGCAGAAAAAATGATCGCGTTTCCAGCCGTCGATGGAACTTTTGTGATGCACTTCGGTAAAAGGCAAAAAATGTTTCGTGTCGATGGCCGGATAATTGATTTTGCAGGAACTTTTACAAAGGCGACAATCGAAGGATGGAACGATACCGATATTGGAACTCTTTCGATCCACGGAACCAGCTACACAAATGTTAGAATGGTAAAATGCTCGTTTGGCGAGGCATATAAAGATGCTGTGACAAACAAAATGTGCTGCACATATAGCATTGAATTTAGGAAGGTTAGATAAATATGGCAAATGTAACAAAAGGGAGCATAACAAGTCAATTTCCCGATGGGCTGCCCGTGTTTGCTGCCCAAAGTGAGGCGTTAGACCCTACAACTGAAGACACAACGATTGCAGAAGGGCGAGACGCAAACAAATGGAGTGCAGAAATTCAGGCAATTTCCGAAGCTATCGGTATTGGTGGCAGGGGCGGCGTGTCTGTAGTAGGAACCACCGCAACAGTGGAGGCATTAAAGTACGTTTATCAGGGGACACAAAAAAGTTATACGGGCACGACTGGGCTTTCATTGTTCACTGGACAAAACAACAAAATCTATCTCGATCCATCAGACAACACGGCTAAGGTTTCCATTTCTTCCTGGCCAACAATTCCACACATCAGACTCGCATCTTGGGACGACTCCACATCAGGAGTTGCGAGTGTAGTAGATGAGCGATCTCATGACTTGCGACCATCAACAGAAACACCAGCGTTTGCCTATACTTCCGGACTACATGTTGATGCTGGAAGCGTAACGGTATTAGAAGGTCAAACATCTATTGCTATAGCTTTCCATATCGAATTTGCAAGTACTCCAATCATAAATCTAACTGGACGTCGTCCGAGCGACTCAACCCTGCGTGTCGTCGGGATTTCAAATATTTTAACCACAGGAGCGACGGTTCATATAAATTCGGCAGCACCATCCGGAGGAGTTGAAGTCCATTGGGTTGCGTTCGGAATGAAGTCGTCTGGTGTAAGTGGAAGCGGAGCATAATATGAAATGGGGACGGAAATGGGGAAACATATGGGGTTCTGATGCAATCCCAGACAATAAAATAAAAATAACAGACATGGAAAATTCTCCACCAGAGGCAATCGTAAGCTGGCCAGAGCAGGGAACAAACTCTCTTTATCACGTTTATGTTGATGGGAAGCTTTATTCCCAAACAACAGCAACGAGTATTTTAGTACAATTGCCGTCTTATGGTCGTCACTGGTTCCAAATAATAGTTGGTGGCCCTGCGTCTTACGACGAAAATTTATCTGCTTTTGCAACAGCGATCCCTGGAGGACGAGCAAAATTAACGTGGGACGAGTCGGGTTCTACGGATATAAAATATTATGCCATTTATTACGATGCTGGACTTGGTGGAGCTTTGTCATACCTTGGAGAAACGAAAGGCTTAGAAACAGAGTGGATTAGCGAAGAGCTGTCCAATGGAACATATATCTTTCGGGTCGATCCCGTAGATCGTGCGGAAAATCGAAAACAGTCATCATCTACCACAACCGTGACCATTGCAAAATATCCGAATCCACCATCTGGTTTAGAAATAGAATCTTATGACGAAGATCACGATTTGGCGACATTCTCTTTTGTCGAGAGCGAAATGCCTCCAACCATTTCAGGATATCATGTTTACCATAATTCTGGAAGCGGGTATATAGATTATAGCACGGTGCAAAAAAATGTAGCGTCCGGAGAAAACGGATTCACCCTTGAAATCTCAACGTCTGGGAAATGGGCCGTTGGTATCCGGTCTTACAATTCGAGTTACGAAGAGGACAATGTTGACGTATTTGTCGAATTCGAGCTATCTGGCTCACCTATAGACCTTCTGGATGAACAACCAAATATTCCAGGAAGCTTAGATGCGATCCCTTCTTCCGGAGGAACTTTTGAGTTGCAATGCAGTTATTTGGCTTCAGAAGAGAAGGCAAAAGCAACCGCTATAAACTTTTATGCAGACAATGGCTTGGGCGGAGAAATAAACTATACATCAGCGGTAGCATCGGGAACCGTAGAAGACCATACAATGGGCGAAAATTCAATAATAAAAGTAAGTGCGATAAGTGTTGCTATGGTCGATGGGCGGACATATACTTTTTCATGCAAAGCATCGTCAGCAACCGGAAGAGAATCGGACGAGAGCGAAACGACTACAGGAATTTGTGACGCAACCGTTCCGGATGACATCAGCAACCTGGCAGGAGAGGCGGTAAATTATGACGAGTAATGCATTTATTTTGATTCTAGCCCGTGGTGGATCGAAAAGAATCCCTCGAAAGGCACTACAAAAAGTAGGAAAATTGTCGCTTTTAGAAAACGCCATTCAAATTGGACACGAAACAGGACTGAAAATCGTTGTTTCGTCAGACGATGAAGAAATTCTAAATATCGCGAAATCACGAAAGGCAGAAACTATTTCAAGGCCAGAAAACTTGGCGTCCGATACAGCTACAAGCGTTAGTGCGGCAATTCATGCAGTTAGAAATTTGGATAAAGCATATGAAAGCGTTATACTCCTACAGGTTACGAATCCATTTGTTACGAGCGACCAAATTTTGCAAGCATATCAAGTCCATAAAGAAAAAAATATTGCCGTTTTTTCCGCTATAAAATTTTCCAGAGTGCTGTGGGCATGGGATGCTTCACAGCCTCTTTTTCCTCGTTTCCAGGGAGTGCGGTCACAAGACCTTACTCCCGTTTTTCTCCCAGCTGGTGCATTTTTTATCACGAAGGTAAAAGACTTGGTCGAGACAGAATCATTTTTTAAGCCCAAAGCAGCGCCTTTTGAAATTCCAGAAGAAAGCGGAATTGATATAGACACTCCTTTGGATTTGGAATTAGCGAGGTATTTATGGCATCAGCGACTATAACAAAACGCGATCCTGCTGTTGCGATACCCGACGTAAACATTGTGGACGGCATTGTTACCCGTGTAACATGGAGCGTTGACTCTGAGCCAAATACCGCCGAGATACAAATGCCAAAAAAAAGGTTCCACGAATTCAGAGAATATAACGCAGGAAAGCAAATCAGGATAAACATTGTAAAAGGAGAAGACAGGAACCTAATTTTTCAGGGATGGATCACTGGACGATTTTTCGAGTATACGCCAGACTCCGAAATGGTTTCTGTTATTTGCTCTGATCCAAGGTGGTATTTGCAAGGCGATTTCGTGAAGGGTAAATGTATGGTTGACAGGGATGGAACTTACCGAATCCAGACGGCCTACAAGTGTCTTTTCAACGAAAGAGTCGATAGCTCAGAACAACCAACTGGAAACGCGGCAATAGCGAAGGTGGTGGCAGGTGATTTCGCGGGAGTTCGGCCATTCTCTCTTAACCTGCAAGACGCGGGCCAAAGCCAAGCGTACACTGTAAATGAAATGCTGTATTATATTTACAAAATTGGGCGGATGGGCCATAGCCCAAGCATTTTAGATGAATGTATAATACTTGACGAACATGGAATAGGAAGCCTTGGAGAAAACATACTTTACGACGTTAATGTCGATGGAAACAATATAACAGAGGCGATGGATACAGTTTTGAAACGTGCCGGCCTAAAGTGGTGGTGTAAACCACGATCGACCACAACCAGCGAACTAAAAGTTTTCCAAAGCGGAATCCAAGACGATATTCCGTATAAATATCTTGATCTGGCAGACGTGGCAACTGGCGTAAGTCCAACGGCCAAACCAACACTTGCAGACATAAGTAGTAGCACAAACAACACAGAAGCCGGACGGGCAAACGAAGACTATTCGAGCGTATACAACAGAGTCCATGTTTATGGATCACCTGGTAGATATAGCTTTAATTTTACACTTATCCCTGGTTGGTCTGAAACCGCGTGGGACGCTCTAAAAATTCAGGATATCAAAATTATTAGAAATGCATTGAGAGAAAAGGGCGGGATGTGGACAGAAAATCCAGAATATGCCAAAATCGGAAGATATTGGATACTCAACGAAGATGGCGGAAAACCAGGAACCGTATATGACTTCAATGACGCTTTCGGACACACTGCGTGGTCTAGGACACTGAGGCCGTTTGCCGGTCAAAGAGTAGACGGAATAGATATCCAAACACCACGCGTTAAAAATCCTTTTGGACAAACAGTTTATTTAGAGGCAACAACTAGATTAATGCAAGACAGGGCAGGTGTTTATATTGATGGCGACGAGATTACTCCTGAAATATTCGACGAAAAAACAAAGGCTTTGGCGACAGAACTATATATAAAGCTTGTTGTTGATGACGACATTGCTTTAGAAAAAGTTGCCAGAGTTGATGGTAAAAATATACTTGTAAATGAAGTAACAAAAGAGACGACGGCGGTTAGAGGATGGCTAACTCCCAAAGTTGGGGACGATGCAATAAACAGGCGACTTTGTATTTTGGCCGATCAGTTTACTTTTGACAACGTTAATACGACAAAAGCCAATGAGTCGCAAAACAATATAGAGGCGTTCGCGATAGCAAAGCTCAAAGAAAATAAAGACCCTGCATTTTCTGCATCCTTTACGATTCCTTGGATTACGACATCTTACGAACCAGGTGACCAGGTTGGGGGGATAAGTGGACGAAATTTGTGGTTTATCGGAAAGATCGTTGAGGTACATTTTGATTTTTTAGAAAATCAAAGGACTGAAATCGTCATTGAAGATTTAAGGCTGTCAAACGCATGGTAAGAGATATATGGCAAGAAGTATATAAATTACGAGGCGAAATTGCAAAACTTGAAAAGCAATTGGCGAAGCAATACGTCAAAGTATCGCCACATCCACAGCTTCGAGTAGGAACGATTAAATCTATCGAAGACAAAGCCGGAAATCCAGTATACGAGATTCAGGAACGTAACGTCGACGCTGAAAAAAACAACGCGTTCGTTGACGTGCGCACTATGCCAGACGACGGCGGATATTCTGAAAATCAGACAGTAGCGTTCTTTATTGACGACCTCGGAGAAAGATTTATTTTGCCAGGCGGATCGAAACTAATTACAGTCCAAGACCTCGGCGAAAATATTGCCAAGGAGGTCACAATAAACGAGATGGGCGATATCTCAACGCCTGAAAATAGCGAAAGCCTTTCGTATGTTGTAGCCGAACCAGTAGCCCATTTTCACGAAAATACTCCTCCGACAAAGACAGGAAGGATTTATCCAGCACTCAAGTGCCTAAAAGAAGACGGTGTAAACAAATACTATATAGTGTTTGTCGAGGGGCATGGTAATGTTGCCAAAATATTTGCAGCTTCGGCAAATATAGAAGAGGCATCGACGCTTACATTTACAGTATCGGTTGATGGCCAAGGAAATGTGATATCTATTGGACTTACGGCGGGTTAATTTATGGCAAAAGATATATGGCAAGAATTTTTTGAGTTAAAAAAAAGGCTTACTCTCCTGAAAAAAGAAGCTGCAAAGCAATATGTCAAGGTATCGCCACATCCACAGCTGAGAGTGGGGACGATTAAGTCTATTGAAGACAAAGCCGGAAATCCAGTATACGAGATTCAGGAACGCAATGTCGATTCCGAAAAAGACAATGCGTTCGTTGACGTGCGAAACCTTCCAAGCGAACCCGTCTACAGAATTAATCAGACAGTAACTGTCTTACTAGACGATGTCGGAGAAAGATTTGTACTTCCCAAAGGGAGTCAATTTCTTCTTGTCCAAGATGTTGGATCATACAATGGTAGACAGGTCGAAAAAAACGAAAATAACGTCGTTTCCGTGCCAACGTCTGGGAAAATATTAAGCACGGAAATTATTGAACCATCGGCTTTTTTCCACGAGCAAGATAGCCGTGCAGATGATAGAATATATATGGCACGGATGCTGTCGAAAGCACTTTCAGAAGGTAAATTTTATCAAGTTTGCAACGCTGGTCACGGTGATGTCGTAAAAGTTTTTGAGGAAAGCGTAAACAAAGGAAAAAGCGTAACTGTTTTACTACAAGTAGATGGGCAAGGAAACGTTCTAAATTTGATTGTCGAATCAGATGGCGGATCAGGATCGGGTAGTGGTAGCGGATCAGGTTCAGGAAGTGGCAGCGGATCAGGATCGGGTAGTGGAAGCGGTTCTGGATCAGGTAGCGGATCAGGTTCAGGAAGTGGCAGCGGATCGGGTTCTGGATCGGGTAGTGGTTTACCGATTACCTGGGACGGTGAAAAAAGCCTCGAAATTTATACAGGAGATTACCCTGGCGGCGGCGTTTTAAAGCTCGGAGGAAATTATCTTTACCAAAGCGTATCAAATCAATATGCCGTGTTTTCCTGGTTAAGAGCATATGGACTATATGCAGTGGCACCAGCACCAGTGACTATATACCCAAGTATTTCAACAAGAATTTACACTGTAGCAAGTTCAACGTGGTCAGACATAGAAGACCACCGATATAATGGTAACTATATTGGTTCAACGATGGTACACAAAATAACTAGAATAAACACGAACAACAAACTTGTGCTTGCCATGAACCAACTAAGTGCCACATCAAATTCAGAGGACGGACTTTATGCAAAAGTATTTTCTTCTGGTTCGTTTGGGTCTTATTCCCAAATAAAGCAAGACCGCCTTTCTGCTAGTTTTGCTTTAGACATAAACGATAATGACAACTGGATGATTTGTTACAATCTGTATTCCAAAAAAAATATAAGTGGTTCGCTTGGTGCCGAACAAACGATATCGTTCGACATTTATGCGATTGTTTTTTTGAGATATTATGATGACGGGACGGCTATTTGCGTATATTACAAAAGAGCATTATCGATAAATACTTTTTTTGCTTGTATTTATGATGGAACGAATTGGGGAACAGAAGAGCAGATATCTGCGACAGGAATAACAGTGAACCCATCTCTTGTCCATGTGCAAGCTAATCCTGGATGCAAAAAAACAATAATTACATGGATAGACTCGTCGGCATCCCCAACGAGATTGTACGCAAAAACATACTCAGGAACAGCATGGGATGCAGCGACAGCAATAGATGCAAACACGGGATCGTCTGTCGAATTATATACAACAATCCATATGAACAGCGATGGGAATGCCGCTGTTGCTTTTAGACAAGAAGACGGTGGACTTTATCACGTTTACGTCACAAGATATACTGGAACATGGCAAACACCTGTAGAAATTGAGGGCGGAGGCATTACATTTAACTATACCGCCGGAGACCCAAACATAAACGAGAGAATTTTTGTGGATGACAACAATAATATAGTTGTTGTGTTTGGGAAAAGCGACGGTGTTGATCAAAGAACATATTGCAATATCTATACATCTTCAACAGCAACATGGAGCGGGGTCGTAGTCGTTGACAATGGATCAATAACAATGTATGCCATTTTAGCTGGACTAAAAGATGGAACTAACCACCTGTTAGCATATTACGACTATTCTAACCAAACTCATCATGGTAATTTGGCAATCAATGGATCGTTTGCGTCTGACAACGCGGTAAGCTCTATGATGACATCAGACCCACCAGGTGCCAGACCACTTTATTTAAACGTTAATTTAGAAGCAGAAGTCGGGGCAATATCTTGGTTTAGAAAAGACGACACAAAAAATTTGAATTATCCATATGCAAATATAGGGAAGCTACAATGATTTGCGAACGATATTTAATCGAAAAAACAGAAGAAAATTGTCATAAATGCCGTCAAAATCCATCGTTTAGAAAGGATTTGTCAGAAAAAAGACAAATCCTTGACCCAAAAAATTGCAAATATAGGCAAACGGTGGACAAAAGGCATTGCTATTGCTCACTTTTTGAGCAAACAAGAGATATTTCCCTATGCCAAATTTGTGAAAAAAAACGAGTTTTCAACATCTCGTGCCAAAGCCATGGGATCGGAGATGTTCTCACTGGTCTTTATGCTTGCGCAGGGGTTCGAGAAAAATATCCAGATTCTAAAATTCGTTATTTTTCTCGCTATCCGCAATGGACTTCGATATACAAAGAAATTGAGTCTATAGGCCAAAAAGACACCTGTGCCGTCCAGAATTTTATAGAAATATTTCACGATTATTCTGGAGAACTCCGTTCCGAAATGACTCGAAAGGAATGGTACTCAAAACTATTATGCGTTTCGCCAGCAATCCCAAAAATAAAAAAAATTGACGCAAAACCGATATTCGCAGGCGACTATGTTTGTTTGGCTCCATTTTCAGCATGGAAAAATCGGAGCTGGAACGTCGGGGCATGGTTATATTTAGAGTGTTTGATCAGAGAACGCCTAGGATTTCAGACAGTTATTTTGGATGGGCCAGGCGATGGCTCTAGGACTGGATGCTTCCAAGGATTCAGGCTTTGGGGATATCCGCCAGAAACCGTGATAAATATTGCTGTACACGCGAAATGCATCGTTGCGAACGATAGCATGATTGCACATCTGGGTGGACTT
>Ga0265297_10008274_pt1 | contig 13938 bp, 18 predicted proteins | sample Munlanlwell13791_FD_192502 | JGI IMG/M metagenome (GOLD analysis project Ga0265297, IMG submission 192502) | Leachate microbial communities from a municipal landfill in Southern Ontario, Canada - Leachate well 137-91 | ecosystem: Engineered > Solid waste > Landfill > Unclassified | place... | reverse complement strand
TCCGAGAGTGCCTGTAGTAATAAAGTTTTGAGAGCCGAGGTTGAGGGTAGTGGTGGCGCCTGTATACGGAACATAAGTATCAGATACTAAAGCAGTAACTTCGGCGTCTGATAAAGTTAAATCCAGTTTTCCTGTGGTTTGATTTATTTTAAACATTATTCATACACCGCCGTAACGTGGTCGCTCCACGCATCATAGGAAATTTGCCTTAGTATAACCTTACCGCTTGCATCATAAGTATATTTATGGAGTAGCCACCCACTCGCCGCAGATGAAATACCCTTGTCAGCAAAGCCAAGATAAATTAAATTATCTCCACTATACTCGCACCTTAATTGTCCGTTTGAAGGAACATCAGTTACCCTCTTAGCATCTAAAGCAGGGTCAAACTCCCTTGTTTCAGCCTCGCTTGCCCTGACTAATCCATATAAAGTTCTTTCTCCACCAGCCATTATTTACCTCTTAATTCATCTATCTCTTTGTTTAATAGACCGTGATACGCTAATACTTTATCAGCCTCACCTTTTAATCTAAAGTAACGATATACCCTCTCGAGTTTACTTTCATTCCATTTGGTAGCACCAAGGTCAGTAAGAATAGATGTAAGCGCATCTTGGGGTTTATCTTTATTAATAGCAACGCAGTTGTCATAAATATATATACCTTTTTCTGACACATCTTTATCATTATCTTGATAGCCCCATATATCCAGTAATGGCATAATAGACCGATATTGCTCAGAAGGAACAAAAGCGGTATTAGGTGCAACTTGTGGAATATACTTTTCTTCTAACTTATCTATACCCTTACGCATTAAAGAATCAGCCATAGTTCTCCTTATAGAGTTAATCCCAACCTTATTTTTTCTTCCTCTGTCATTTGACCAGATTGGTAACGTTGTCTTTCTCCACCAACGCCATATTGTTCAGCCATAAATTGTGCGGGGTCTGCCTGATAACCTAAGCCCTGACTAGCCAGAGGATACATACTAAATGCCCCGCCAAGTTTACCTAGTGCTCCAGCATATATTCCTATTCTGGCTAATGCTGTCCGTCTTGCTATCGGTGCTTTTAACGCATCACTTTTTAAAGCTAAATCATTACTTAACTTCATAAAGTCAGAATAACCTTTCATTAAAGGAACTTTCTCTGCGATACCCTTCATTGGGGGAACAATTTCAGAACCTTTGCTTAAATAGTCCATAGCACGAAAAGCGTCAGTAGAATTACCCTTTAATGACCTCTCAATATAATTCTGAACTCCACGAGTATTAAACTCTCCACCTTTGCGCCCCATACTTGAGATAGTATTTTCAACATTCTTAAAAGTAACATACTCTGAATTTATCTTATCTAGCCCAGTTTTAATCTCTGGGAAGCTAGACATTACAGGGTCTTTACTTAAAAAGTTACCCCAGTTTTCGTTTATATTTCTTGCCACAGAGGGGTTTTGTTTCTTTAATACCTGCACACGTTTCAGGGCTTCTTTAAAATCAAGAAACTCACTTAACCCACCGCCCTTACTTTTTACTATCTGCTTGCGGACATTATTTGCCTCTTTCACAAAACCATTACTTTCTAAACTATTTGCAGTTCCAGAAAGCATAGTGTTAAAATTAGCGGTGCTAAAATTAACACCTCTATCCTTAATCATTCCTTCAAACTCTTTTATCTTATTTCCATAGTTAGTATAGACCTGGTTTTTCCATTTAGGAACTTCTTGTTTAATATTTAAAGCTATTTCTCCGGCGGGCTCTTTAATCTTATCTGCAACAATTTTTGGTAACTGGTCAACAGGAGTTTTCTTTGGAATATTTAATGCTTTCTTAATCGGCGAAGCCTGCCTATTTAATTGTGCTGATTGGATAAAGGGGTCAACAGCTAATTTGCCTAAAGCACCTGCGCCTAATGCACCGCCACCCAATAAAGCATAACCAGTGAGATTAGAGCTTTTTACTCTTTCTTTACCGCCAACAGAATATTTTTCCCAATCTCTATCTTCTTTTGGTTCATCAGGCGTTATTGCGTATTGTTCCCAATTTTCTTTTTGTTCGCTCATTTTATCCCCTTAGCTTTTTTAAATGCACTGACTTTGTCTTTGGGAATGTAATATTCTTTTTTCCCAATAGTAAAGTGCTCTACTTTGTCTGGATAAATATCTTCTTTCATAAATCTATCAATAACCTTTTTTACTTCGCTTTCACTTTCCGAATCTATTGCCCTGGACACATCTACAAGGTATGCTCTTTTTATTTCTGCGGTTTTATAATCGTCCCAACCAGAAGGAATCATTTCTCCTGCTGCTTTCTGTTCTACAATATTTAGGTTTCCTACGTCACCTGCTGCCCTTACCAACTGGACTCTTAACCTCTTACTAGCACCGCCGTGCATAGATGCAGCCCTCCCTAAAGTTGTGTTTTGCCCTATACTTTGTGCAAAGATTTCTGCCCCTGCACCAAACCTTCCTACACCTTCACCTCTTGATTTTTGTAAAACATCATCAACCGCAAAGAAACTTTTTAAATCTTGCGCCAAAACTTCTCTTTTTAAATTCATTCCAGATATATCTTTGGCTTTTTGTGTTGCTATTGGGTCTGGAACATAACTTTTTGGTTGACCGAAGGGGTTTAAATCTCCTGGAACATAGGGAATATTATTTGCGCCCATTGGAGCATTACCAATTTGTGGTTGTGTTAATCCCATATTAGGCAACATTCCTCCACCTTGCATTGGCGGTTGCGGTAATGTTTGAGGCTGTGTCATACCAGGTTGACCACCTCTTAAAGAAGCAACAAATGCTGTTTCTGTTTCATCTAAAGGTATACCCATTTCAGTTTTAGTCTTTATACCATCAAGGACAGCATTATTTCTTTGTCTATCTTTATCCGGCTGTTCCTGTTTTACCTTCCACCTATCAAATTCTTCCTGCGCTCGTTGAACACGACTTTTATTAAAAGCCTCGCTAAAATAATCTCCCCAATTAGCCATATTTGCTCCTTATTATTTCCAGTTTGTTGACCATCCACCCAAAGCCGCACCGCCAAGCGTTCCTAAAACATTCATCCAAGCAGGTGATTGATTAGAAGTGCTAGAATAAAGACCTGCGGCAGTTCCATAACCTTGCTGATTATAATTCATCACACCTTGCGGAGTATACCCTTGAGTAATAGCATTAGAGTTTGGTGTTTGGGTATTAGCCGAATAGACTGGTTGTCTGCCTGTAACAGATAATCCTAAATTACGATAATAATTTTGCCAATCCTGTTGCTGTTGGAGAAGTCCTCTTGATATATAGTCAGCACCTATGCCTGAACCCACGTTCGTACCAAGATTAGCATTTAGGTCACTTTGGTATTGATTCCTCATCCACTCTGGAACTTGAGAGCTCATTCCAGATTGTATCTGTTGATTAAGTGAGTTGGTTATAGCTGTTTCAGCAGGATACATTGCATCTTGAGCTGTCTTATAAGCTGTGCCTAATTGTCCAGCATATTGCTGTGCTAGTGCAACTTGTTGTGCCGCTTCTTGAGGGGCATACTGCTGTTGTAAATTAAACAACGCAGGATAATTCTTAACATAATCTGTTATGCTCGAAGTTACTGTTGGTTGAGTTGGTTGCTCAATGGTTGTTCCGCCCATACTGTCCTCCTAAAAACTTTTCTAATGAATACATTCTTTCCCTTCCATTATATTTACTACGCCCGAAACTTATATACTCTAATTGTTTCCAGACTTTTAGCCCTCTAACTAACATCTTTTTAATAAGCCCCTTACGTTGATAATCCTTTCTGATAATCAAATCCAGGATATGGACTGTTGTATTATTGATGTTCCACCGTGCAACTGCCACGATGTCAGCTTTGTCATATTCAACTGCGAGAGTTCCATAGGAGATGTGCTGTTTGACAACTTCTCGGATTTTTTCTTTGTCTTTATGAAAATAGTTTTTAATGATGAACTCCGTAATCCTTTCGATTTCATTCTCATTGGGTATAAGGTTATGCACTTGTAACATAGCAAACATGGACATAAATTTCTTTTCCAGAAGCAATAGTTGTTAAATCAACAGTGCTACTACCATTAAATACGTAGGCATCTAAAACTATATCATTAGAAACAATTGTAGTGTATGGATAAAAATTAAGAGCAGAAGTATTGAATGCTATTTCTGAACTCATTATTCCTACGGCATTACCAGTTAAACCAGCAGCTTCGATGGTAAGACGGGTACCTCCGGCGTTCAGGGTGAAACTACCAGTGGTCGCACCCTTTGCTACATTATCTGTTACTGAAATTGCATCTCCGTTAAAAATACTCACTAATGTGCATTTGATGGTATCCGCACTTGTTCCGTCTTCAATGATTAGTCTTGCAGATTTTAGTAATCTACCGGCAGTTGAATCACCGATTAGGTATTTTTTTAAATTAGCGTCTGGTATTACTCCAGCACCGCTTGGCAAACTTGCTAATCCAGTAATAGCAGTTCCACTCACCTTAGAGGCAGTAGTAATTTGCGCTAATTTAGTATCAACAATAGCCGCTGACGCCCCTATATCCGCATTAACTATCCCAGTAACCGTAGCACTATCTACTAATGTGTGCAATTTAGTGTTAGTTACTAACTCAGTGGCAGCGAATGTATATCCTTTTGTAACCAAAGCCATTATTTTCTCCTATTCTCCTATACTTTCTTTAATGATTTAACTGTTGAACCGTCATAAATTCTGAATTTAGAAGCATCAGCATCATCGGTAGCAACCAACTTTATTCCATAGTTAGAACCGCCTTTACCAAAGCGTAGTTTAGAGGTGGCTGGATTCTCTCCTACGAAAGTTATAGTATCTGTTCCATCGTAGGCTTTCATTAAATTTGCATTAAAAATCCACCCAGAATTATTTCCACTATCCGTGTTTGTACCATTACTTGCGCCCCAGGTTGCTCCACCAGTAGCATTGCTATAACTTATAGTGCAGTATTCTACATTTACCGTTCCTGCTGATTTTGAAAGTGTATGAACATTTGTTGTTGCTGATGTTATGGTTATACCGTTTGTAGAAGTTCCTATCGCCGTAAAATCTCCGTTTATAGTTTGAGTTGTCCCTGCGGTGAATTTAGTAGTTATCGAATAACCAGTTCGTGGTGTAAGAGTTAAATTTTCAAAAATATTATTTCCACTAATAGTAATAATACAATTTCCAACAGCCCCACTCAAATTACCACCAAAAATAACGTTATTATAAGATAAACCATATCCTGTGAATCTATGATTGTATCCTTCAAGATGTATAGTAGAGCCAGTTAATGTTAGATTTGAAGAATCGTTAACACTCCAATTACCAACACCTAAAATAATGGTTGTATTAGTAAAATTAGTGCTTCTTGTCGAAGTTCCGGTAGAAACAAATGAACCTAACCAACCCGATATAGTTCTATTACTTAAGTCTAAATTTCCAGAAGTTACAGTAAGATTTCCACCTCCTCCAACAATCATATCATCTACTAAAGTCCAATCTCCTGTCCCATTTATTATTGGCGCCCACGAGATTACACCACCAGTTTCTATAGTTGCCCCAACAGGCGAACCATTGTATTCAAAACCCCAAGAACCAGAATTAGTCATAGAACTAACAAATTTTGAAGAACCGTATACGTGTAATCTTGCTCCTTCTGATAATCGACCAGTATAGTTAGTAAAATCTATTGACTTACAGTATGCTGTAACATTTATAACTAAATTCCCACTTGTCGCCGTAGCCACTACATCATCGGCACTTGTTGGAACAACTCCCTCAACCCAAGTTGCCGTAGAACTCCAAAGACCACCCGCATTACTAATCGTTCTTGTAGAAATTTTAATTCTCCTTTTTAAATAATCCGTGTAAATTCATATGACATTTATAACACAAAGTTAATCCATTATTTATATCAAAAACTAAATCAATTCTATTAGTATCTAAACATTCTTTAACTGGAATAATATGATGTGGGTGTAATAAACCACCTTTAGTTTTACATTCACAACAAACAAAACTATCTCTTTCAAAAACCTTATTCCTCCATATTTTCCAATTTAAACTAACTCTTAATTTTCTATTTGAAGAACACAATCCACCTTTCCAATTATGATTTTTACTACCTTTCATATGATTACCAGTCATAAATTCAGCAGGTGGTCTATGTCCTCTTTTTTTGAAATCTACACTCATTTTTTCTTTCCATTCTATATCATTGCCTTGACATTTTTTACTGCAATAGATTGAACCTTTATTTTTTGTTCTTATATATTCTTTTTTACAGGTCTTACAAATTATTTTTATTCCATACTTTTTACCATTACCTTTATTCAAAGGAATACAACCTTTCTTAAATTCAGTAAGAATAGATTTGTGTTCACCTTTTTTAATTTTTGCCATATTAAAGGTCGCTTCGTAACCAAATCTGTCCCGCAGTAGGACTTGTCGGGTCAGATGTTCTTGTTTCTATTACTATCCCACCAGTAAAACTATTCTTACCACTGAATGTGTTACTACCTGTTATGGTCTGGTTAGAGCCAACTAATACATAAACAGCACCAGTAGGGCTAATCTTACTTTCATCAATAGCTGCACCAGCACTTAAATCAGCATTAACTATTCCAGAAATTGTTGCACTGCTTACAAGAGTAGCAAGCTTTGCAGCAGTTACGCTTTCTGTTGCTCCGAATGAATACCCTGGGGATAATGTTGCCATATCATCACTCCTTAAATATCTTTACTGCCTCACATTCCGCTTCATACATAAGAGGCTCTGGTTTAATTGATTTATTATTAAATTGAATGGTATTCCCATTTACTTCTAAAATTACCTGTTTGGTAAGACCGTTTTGGAGTTCTTCTGTTAATATTACCGTCTTACCTTTCTGTTCCAACTTAACAGTATTAAAATTAAGAACATTTAATTTCGGTTTATAGATAATCGGTTTAATCCCGTGAAGGGTTTGGAAAGACTCCTCTAATTCTTTAACTCTAATCCATTCATTCATTCTGGTATTCCTCCTTAAAGGTTACTAAATTATATCCGTAACAAATTATTGGGTCAGTATTGGCATCACTATTTACGATTTGTAATTGTAGTGTTCTCCAGTTTTCAAAACCTTCCAAATGGAATTTTTCTCTAATGATAAAACTACCCGCTAAAGAAAAAGGAAGATTGACTGGAAGAGTTGGTGCTGTTCCTGATGTCAAAGAAACAGTTCCCAATGATTCGAAAGCACCGCCATTCTTAGCGGCTAATATACTAAATGTATTGTCTGCTCCAGCAACTTCCGCCTCTATCTCTACCTCTCCACCATTTTTATCAACTAATGGTTGCCCCATATCTTCTTCACGGGTTTCTATAGTGGAAGTTATGGTAGTTCCGTCTGTTGTGGTTGTGCCCTCATCTGTCCAGCCATAAAGAGCCCGATAAACAGCACCATTACCGTGCTTACCGTAATACATTCTTTCTTCGCCGTTTACTTTATATACAGACCAACAACGTGGCGACCACCCCTCAAAAGTCGTAAAAGCATTATAGGGAGGATAGTAAACCCAAACATCATAGGAAGATACGGCAGTGGGAACGCTTACAAAGAGCCTGTTATTTGAATAGCCCATTTTTAATTGGTCTATGTAAGCCCAAGAGATACTATCAAAAGAGTCTTTAAGGACGTAAGAGATGGCGTAAGAACCACCCAACTGAACCTTGTCTTGTTCTGTCCTCTTAAGAGCTCTTAAACCATCTTGAGAGAAGAAGTATATGTCATCTCCTATTTGGGCTACTGCGTTCTTAGATACACAGCCCCTGTCGGTTATGATTGGTTCTGGTTTGTCGGTGGCTGGATTAGGTGTGGCAGAAGGTGCTAAAGCCCACACAGCCTCTTTACCTCCAACAATGATTCCTAAATCACGAGTGGGGATTAAGAACCTCTCCTCTCCCACAGGAACACGAAACCAGTTAGTAACAGTATCGAAAGCCGTGGAATAATCAGAATCATAGGCATCAGAGAAATACAAAATATCATTTTTTAAAACCCACACCCTGTTTCCATACCAGCACATTACGTTTGACTTAGGACACGAAGCGGATGCTCCAGTGGTATTTCCCAAATCTTGCACCGCCCAAGTTTCAGAACTGTCTTTATGAAGTCTTAAGGGGTTGTCTGTTCCATTTTGAACTATTACTATATCGTCAGGAACTAAGCCAGATTCCTTTGCTTGAACAGAGCCCCAAGTCCCCGCAGAAGCCGTGGCAGAAGTTACCCAAGTCCAAGCAGCAGCTTCTTCTTCGTTTGCGTATATATCATTCGACTCAATCATCAGAAGGTCATCTGTATATCCTTGACGGATATAGTTATGAAGATGAACAACTGAATTGTTAGATACGTCATCACCGATTAAAGTAGAACCTAATCGTTTAGTCCATTTACCAGCTATCTCTATATCTATGTTTGTTAGAACAGTAGCCTGATTTTCCCCTAAACGTGAAGGATGTTGACGGGTATTGATTCCTCCAGAAATATCCCTGCGTGTAACGGTAAGCATACCGTCATCTTTAGCTGGATAAGAAGTAACTACTTTTAATTCATTAAGCATAATTCACCTTTATACAATCTTGAATGTAGAGTTCTATGACAATTGGAACAAACCAATGAACATTTTTTTAACTCTTTTTCAATAATTATCCACTTTCCGCCCAACAATTCTCTTATTGATTTTTCTTTTTCTTTTGGATTTTTGTGATGAAAATCGTAAACATCATAAATTTCTGTTTTAAGTCCACAAATCGAACACTTACTACCCAGAATTTCTATTGCTTTCTTCTTATTTTCCAAAACTATTGAATTTCTTCTGATTTTTTCTTTTTCACAGCAAATACTACAATAATTTTTTGTCCCACCATTTCCTTTTTGGTTTCCACATATACGGCATAAATTAAATTCTTTTCTTTTTTGTAATCTATTTAATGAATTTATATTATGTTTCTTATTACATTCAACGCATCTAGTTAAACCATCGACAGATTTATTGCCACAATCTACACATAAATTATTTAATTTTCTATACTCACACCTATCCTTATTCATCTTTTTAACTTTTTCGGTATTATTCCAGTAATATCTTTTTGAACTTGCTAAAAGTTTTTCTCTATATTTTAAATATTCTTTATTCATTACAACAAACCATCATTTCTTGAAAGTGCAGTCGGAACAAATTGATTAATCCTATTTGGTTGTGCTTCTCTTTGATATATCTTTTCTGACAAAAGTTTTTCATACATAACATCCATCGCTTGAGCCTTAGAGAACTGTTTCTTATATCTCCATGCTTCAGCAGTTGCCCCGTATTCGATTACATCAGCCAGGTCTTTAACAACTGGATAGTCATAATCCTGCCCCAACGGAAGAACTCTCCGTTTTATAATAAGTTTGTATGTTATTGCTCCCGTGGGAACTGGGTGAAGGTTTAAGATGCGATAAGAACCTTCGAGTTGTTCGGTTGGTAATACGCCCAAAACGGTAGTTTCATCGTTAGAATAGAGTGTAACGTATCCGGCGGTGGCAGCACTTTTAGATATCCCGACTATACGAGTTAGGGAATTGGAAGCTGTTACGGCGTTTACTCCGTCTAAAGTAAGGCTTTCATAAATCTCATCACCGTTTACAATCTCTCTTAATATTAAAGTCTGTGTTGTGTCTGAAGAAGACGAGCTTTTAATGGTAATCTGTTCAGCTGATGCAGGTTGAGATTTAACAACATCGTAAGTTAAAAAGTATTTATCGGGTGTTCCTGTTGAGTTCCAGGTATCATAGTTTTCAAGATAAAATTGCTGGTTTGTTACTTCACTAATATTTTCATCATTAGTTGAATCAAGACAGATTATCACCCTATCAGCATCGGTTGGTAAAGCGTAAGCTGACGTAGAAGCGGAAGCGTTTATAGTATGAGGATAGTATAATTCATCCCATTCATAACGGGAAACCACATCCCTATACTTATCATTAACCCAATACCCTATAAGCGTAGCCAACGATGAAGATGTATCTTGAACTCGATTACCGATATTCGTCTTTAATTGTGTAAAATTCTTATTCATACTACCCAATCCTTGTTTTTAACCTGCCATTCTATTGTATTCTTTAATCCTTCTTCGAAACTAACAGGAGATTTCCAACCCGTATTTTTTAGTTTAGTTCCATCTAATCCGTAATGAATATCGTGAGCGGGATTGTCTTTATGGAAATCTACCAATTCATATTTAAGTTCTTTACCCATTAACTTAGCAATTGTCTGTGCAAGCTCTAAGTTAGATACACACTTATCTCCAACTATGTTGTAACGTTTAGGTTCATCTAAACAACCTGAATTATGCAAGTGTGCGCCTAAATTAATAATGTGTAAAAGAGCATCGGCTGTATTACGGGAATGAATGTAATACCGTGTGCCTATCTCCTTTTCGTTTCCGTGAATCTTAACCACCTCGCCATTTTCTATTTTATTTTGTATTACTACTGGAAACTTAGATGCACTTTGCATCTCGCCGAAGTTGTTCATCGTATTAGTGATAATTACTGGCACTCCGTAACTTCTCCAATAAGCATAACAAATGTCCTCACAAGCCGCCTTAGAAGCTGAATAGGCATTAGACGGTCTGTGGGTTTCCCACTCTTTGTGAGCATATCCCTTAGTTACCATTCCATAGACTTCGTCAGTTGAGAAGTATATAAACTGTTCGGGCTTAACTGTCCTTGCGTATTCAAGCATCATTAAGGTAGAATATACATTATTCTGTATAGTATAGACTGGGTTTTCTACTGACAAAAATACGTCTGACAGTGCCGCAAGGTGAAGTATAATGTCTATCTTTCCTATCTCATCTATTAACTGTGGACTAATCGGACAACATAGGTCATGCTGATATTCAGTTATTCTCAATTTCCATTCAGGTCGGTCTTTTAATAATCGTTTAGTTCTATCCCTAAAACCTTTATGGTGGAACGAATCTAAACAAACAATGTTCCAATCTGTATGGTGCATTAAGTGGGCTATGACGTGAACACCGATTGACCCTGCTGAACCAGTAATAAGAATTGTTCTCATCTTTTCTCCGTTGCAATAAGGCGAAAGACTTCACTGGCTGGTTTGCCAGTTAAACCTTTCTCTGGATTAAGCCAGTAATGTTTTACTGTCATTAAGGCGTCTTTAACGACTTGTAGTGTATATTCAAGTTCGCGCTCTCTATGGGAATATGATATAAAATTAGCCCAACCAAAAAACACTCCTCGCTTAATACACTCTTGCCAGAATAATGATTTATGTAGGGTTGAAGGAAAATCAAAGAACGTCCGGCAAGGATAACCCTTGCACTCTGTTTTAATATCTAGGACGTGAGCGATTTCATTATAGCCGTCTTTTAAGTAACTACCATGAAACCATATATCTTCTAAGACTGGTTCATTTTCTAATACTTTTAAGGTTTCTAACGCACTGACTATTCCGATTAAATCACCGCCGAATGTTGAAGATACGAAACAATCACCTTCAAGTTCCTTCATATACTTTCGTTTACCACATACTACTGATATTGGTATGCCATTAGCCATATCTTTACCGAAAGTTGCTAAATCGGGTGTTACTTTAAACAACTTTTGAGCCGAATATCCTAAAGTTCTAAAACCAGTTACTACTTCATCAAATATCAGTAATGCACCATTATCATGAGCCAATCTCTTTACATTCTCTAAAAACCTATCCTGCGGAGCATCAAAGATACAGGGCTCGATTATCACCGCCGCTAATTCATATTTATCAGTTATTGCTTTTAGTGACTCTATATCATTATAGTTAAACTTATGGACTAGGTCAGCATAGCATTTGGGTATACCTTTGTTCTTTGGCGTTGATACTGTATACCAGTCGTGCCACCCGTGATAACCACAGATTGCAATATGTTCTCTATTTGTAAATGAACGGGCTATTTTTATTGCGGCTGATGTTGCCTCGCTACCAGTCTTTAAGAACCTACTCATCTCCGCACAAGGTATAAGCTGTTTTAATTTCTCTGCAAGTTCTGTTTCTAATTGTGAAGGACAGATGAATAAGTTTCCCTTACCTAACCTTTCTGTTACTTTCTTGATTACTGTTGGGTAAGCGTGACCTAGTAATATTGCACCTAATCCCAATGGATAATCTATAAACTTATTCCCCTCACCGTCACTTATATATGCACCATTACCACTTTCAATATAGATTGGATAGCAACCTTCAACAAACTTAGATGGCATTTTTGAAAGGGTCTGGACTCCCGAAGGAATCAGCTTAGTAGACTTCTTGAAGTCGTTCTTGGATTTCTTTGACGTTATAAAATTTTGGGTTATCACCCGAGTTATAACTCTGTCCATTACACGGCTCTCCTTTTGGTTTTAAGTAAGACCACTTCGGGTCTTGTGGAAGGATTATATATTTTGTATCAGCGTCAATCGTATGCCTCATTTCCTCTGCCAATATCATAGTTTCGTGAACCTTGTCGCCAACCCTATCTCCTGTAATACAAAAGTCACCACTTTGGAACATAGCGTGGAATAAATCCATAATCTTTACAGAAGAAAGTTTGGGAACGAAAATCTCCCCACCAGAAACCAAATCCATTTCTTCTAACACAGAGGTTGCGAAGGAAACTACGTCTTTCATGTCAAACCAAAAGCGAGTCGCTTTGGGGTTGTTTATGGGTATTGATTTTCCTTTTATCGAAAGTTCTCGCCAGTATGGAACGACTGAACCCTTCGAACCAGCAACGTTACCATAGCGCACACAGCAAAGTTTAGTCTTGCCTTTACCACGATAGTTATTGCCGTTTATGACTAGTTTCTCCATACACATTTTAGTAGCACCGTATAGGTTAAGCGGGGCTACTGCTTTGTCGGAGGAAACTGCTAAGACTTTTTCTACACCTGCGTCTATGGCACAATCAACCACATTCATTGAGCCGATGATGTTAGTCTTTATGGTTTCAAAGGGGTTGTATTCACAAGATTGGACTCTTTTTAGGGCAGCAGCGTGTATTACTATATCTACACCTTCCATTGCCCGTCTTAGTCGTTCTTTATCTCGAACGTCACCAATAAACCCGTCAATCATTCCACCATAGTATTCATTGTCAATGAGCTCGGCTTGCTTGTGTTCATCACGAGAGTATATCCGTATTCGTTTTGGCGGTTTGTTCTTTATTAGATGTTTAATGAAATTAGAACCGAAAGACCCACTGCCGCCCGTAACAAGAATACATTTATTTGTGAAGTCCATACCATCTCCTTGCTTTTAGCAATTCTGTTCTGGTGTCTATACTCAATTTTGTTTTCCGCCTGATATAAGGTGTAACGTGTTCTCTATCGTATTTGTCTTTAGCGTTTAACCACGCTTCTTCTAATAATTTGAATGAAAACACTTCCACGTCTAACCCGTCTATCGGGGCGTAACAGACATAACCAAAGTCAGTTTTGAAGTAGTATCGGACGGCTTCATCTATAATGTCAGGGTCAATGAACGGACAATCTGCGGTGATTCTTACTATAACCTCCGCATAATTAGCTTTAGCACATTTGTAATAACGGTCTAGAACATCTGTTTCACTACCAACAAACCTTTTGGCATTAAACCATTCAGGAATAACATGAGGAGATGCGACAATAACATCAGTAATAGATATTGCTTTATTAACATTATCAACACAGTGTCTTAGAATTGACTTACCGCCTATGTGCTTTAAAATCTTCTTAGGCAGTCTTGTTGATGTCAGTCTGGCTTGTATTATTGCTATAACTCGTGAATACTTTCCGTAAGAGATTTGAAGCCTCCTCAATTCCATTCATTGGTTGAATGTTTTGTTCGACAGCATCAATGAAATGTTCGACCTCTTTTTTGTA
>Ga0265297_10008273_pt1 | contig 13939 bp, 15 predicted proteins | sample Munlanlwell13791_FD_192502 | JGI IMG/M metagenome (GOLD analysis project Ga0265297, IMG submission 192502) | Leachate microbial communities from a municipal landfill in Southern Ontario, Canada - Leachate well 137-91 | ecosystem: Engineered > Solid waste > Landfill > Unclassified | place... | reverse complement strand
TACTCAGGTCCTTCATCATTTCCGGAGTAGCTATGGCGCAGTCAAAATCCAGGAATCCCGCTGCTACCTTATCTATTAATTCGTTTCCGCCGACATAATCCGCCTGGGCCTCTTTAGCAAGTTTTTCCTGCTCGCCTTTGCAAAAAACAGCTACCCTGACTTTTTTCCCGGTTCCGTGAGGAAGCACTACCGTCCCGCGGACCATCTGGTCTGATTTTTTAGGATCGACGCTAAGGGCAAAATGTAATTCCAGTGAACCGTCAAATTTAGGCTGGGTCATCTTTTTCAGGAGAGAAATAGCCTCATTGAGTTGGTAAGTTTTGTTCTTTTCGGTTATCTTCTCTGATTCCAGGTATCTTTTGCTATGAGTTTTCATATAAATTTAACCCTCTACGACAATGCCCATGCTTCTGGCTGTCCCTTCTATGATCTTTATCGCGGCATCCATAGTATCGGTATTCAAATCTTTCATCTTAAGCTTGGCAATTTCTTCGACCTGTTTTTTAGTGACTTTGCCGATAATTTCTTTACCGCTTATGCCTGAAGCCTTGGCTAAATTTGCCGCGCGCTTTAAGAGGACTGAAGACGGCGGGCTCTTGATAATAAAATTAAAAGTCCTGTCTTCGAATACGCTGATGACTACCGGCAATATAAGGCCGTCGCCCCTGCCTTTGGTCTGGTCATTGAATTGCTTGCAGAATTGCATGATATTTACGCCATGCTGGCCTAATGCGGGGCCTACCGGAGGAGCGGGATTCGCCTGCCCTGCGGGAACGTGTAACTTAATCTGTGCGGTTATTTTTTTTGCCATAGTTATATTTTTTCAACCTGCCAATATTCCAGCTCTACGGGAGTTGCCCTGCCGAAGATAGACACGTTTACTTTTAGTTTTCCTTTTTCCGGATGGATCTCATCGATCGTCCCGTTAAAATTTACAAAAGGCCCCTCTTTGACCCTGACCTGCTCGCCCTTTTCAAAGGCGATCTTGGGGCTGGGTTTGACTTGCGTATCTTGAGTTCTTTTTAAGATGGAATCTACTTCGGTTTGCGGCAGGGGCATGGGCCTCTTACCGAGGCCGATAAATCCGGTTACACCGGGAGTTTTTTTGATAAAAAGATAGGTTTGTTCAGTCAGTTCCATTTCTACGAGAAGATACCCCGGGAAAAACTTTCTCTGGGATATTTTTTTCTTGCCGGAACGTATTTCAGAGATCTGTTCTGTGGGGATAATCACTTTTGAAACCACGTCTCCCATACCTAAAGCAGCTAATTTATTTTCCAAGGATGTCTTAACTTTCTCTTCTAATCCGGTTTGCGTATGTACGACGTACCAATTCTTCATTTATTTACCCTGCGAATAACAAGCTCAATCCCCGGGAAAGGATAAGGTCGATTAACCCTATGAATGCCGCCATGATGGAAGTAACCACTATCACAACGACCGTAGCGCCCATCAACTCTTGTCTTGTAGACCATGAAACCTTTCCTAGCTCTGCTTTTACTTCTTTTAAAAAATTAACAGGTTTTGTAATTATCGCCATATCTATTTCTACCTTAGCTCAAGCCCAGTTACGCAGGAGCGGCAGGACTTGAACCTGCAGTCACGGTTTTGGAGACCGTTGGTTTGCCATTAACCGACGCCCCTATATTTTATTTAGTTTCCTTGTGCGGGGTGTGTTTCCGACAGAACTTACAATATTTCTTGGTTTCTAATCTGTCTTGATGTTTCTTCTTATTCTTAGTCGTCGTATAATTTCTATTTTTGCAAACCGTACACTCTAGAGTAATTATTTCACGCATTATAATTTAACGATTAGGTTACTAAGCTGGAGACGGGAATTGAACCCGTGACCCCGTCCTTACCAAGGACGTGCTCTACCAACTGAGCTACTCCAGCATTAATGCCCTTTCTTAATCTTGTTGCCCAGTTGCCAGAGACTCAATCTACCAGCAAACAAAAAAAATCCACCCATAAAGAATTTAGAGAAATTCTTTTTTAAAGTCACTCACTAAAATATGTAGTTAGGATTTTTTAGTAAGAAAGAAAGTATAAACTATAATTCACTATTTGTCAATACTTTTTTTATATTTTTTAATGAGCAGACAACTTGCGTTCCGCAAGTTGTAGCGAAGCGTCTGCGAATTAATCCTTGTCATCTACCTAAATGTAATATCGAGGTAAATGACAAGGATAAGTTCGGCCATATAACTTATGTTCTCCGCCTTCGGCGGATCCATAAGTTATGGCCTCACTTATTTGCCAGATCGGCAAAATTCTGCAGGGATAAATCTTCGGGGCGGATATTACAGTCGATATTAAAAGTATCAAAAAAGTTATTTAATTTTTCTTGCGGGATAATACCCTCCAGGCTGTTCCTCAGGGTCTTCCTTCTTTTATTAAAAGCTGCCCTGATGATTTTAAAAAACAGCTTCTCATCGTTTATTGCTACGCCCGGATGGCGTAATATCTTTAAGCGCAATAAACAGGAATCCACCTTGGGGATAGGAAAGAATGAATTCTTTTTGATAAGAAAAAGGATCTTGGGTTCGGTATAATACCGGACAAAACAAGTCAAAGACCCATAGTCTTTTGATCCGGGTAGAGCCGTTATTCTTCTGGCGAACTCTTTCTGGACAGTCATAAAAACAGTATCGATATATTTATTAAATTTAAAGAGGTGCTCGATAATAGGGCTGGAGATATAGTAAGGGATATTTCCGACTACCTTTATATTAGAATTTATCAGATCGGTTTTAGAAAAGAATTTCGTGGGATCGAACTTTAATATATCGCAATTGACAATTTTCGTATTTTTATAATCTTTGAATTCCTGTTTTAACTCGCTGAATAAAAACTTATCTATTTCTACGGCAATAACTTTTTTTGCGTTTTGCGCAATGGGCCTGGTTAATTCTCCCCTGCCCGGGCCGATCTCCAGGACATTATCAGATAAATGCAGCCCGCAGGCAGCAACGATCTTTCTCTGGATATTCTTATCGATAAGGAAGTTTTGTCCTAAGCTCTTTTTTGGTTTTGGGCGCATCTTACGGCAAGCTTTATCGCTTCTATCAATGATCCGGGGTCGGCTGCAGCAGGCGCCGCGGCAATATCAAAGGCAGTCCCGTGCAATGGCGATGTCCTTATAAAAGGCAACCCTAAGGTTATATTCACTCCGCTTTCTTTTTTGAATAGCTTCAGGGGTATTAATGCCTGGTCGTGATACATAGCAATACAGGTATCATATTTTCCATCTTTTGCCTTAGAAATAGCAACATCGGCAGGCAAGGGGCCGTCTATAACACATTTAAGCTCTGTTCTTAATTTCTCTAACGCCGGCTTGATCACCCTGTTTTCTTCTTCTCCGATTACGCCATTATCCGAGGCATGCGGGTTTAGGCCGCAGACAACGATCCTCGGCCTAGGCACAAGAAATAACTCTCTTAAGGATTTATAAGTCAAAAGAATATTTTTGCGTATCAAGCCCCTTCCTATATTACCAGGGACTTCTTTTAAAGGGATATGCCTGGTTATTAAACTTATCCTTAGGTATTTATTTAAAAGCATCATCACAAAATCTTTTGTGCCTGTATGCCTGGCAAAATATTCCGTATGCCCGCCTAACGCAAAGCCTGCCAGGTTTATTGACTCTTTGGATATCGGACAGGTCACTATGCAGTCTATTTCATCCCCGGCGATCAATTCCATGGCCTTATCAAGGTATTCCAGGGATGCTTTTCCATATTCCGGGCGGATCCTGCCAAAAGAAAAATCCTTATGCCGCACGTTATTTAAATCTAAGAATTTATAATTTTTTCCCGAAATGGCCTTAGCCCCTGCCTTATCGAATATTCCGCGATCGCCGATCACCACAAAGCTTGCTAAATTCCTAAGCCTTGCTAAAGCTTTTACGGTTATAGACGGGCCTATGCCGGAAGGATCACCAAAGGTGATCCCTACCTTAATTGGGTGAGATTTTGATATAGGATTGCGCTTTGAGTTCATTTAACCATTTTGTCAGGGTTTCCTGCATTTCTTTTTCAAATAGATAATTTTGGATAGTATCTTGGACTTCCTCCAGGCTCTGTTTAGAGGGCGGGATTATTTTGACAAGCCTGAAGATGGAAAAGGCATTTTCGATCTTTAGCGGCTTTGATACCTCATCGGGGCTTAGCCCGAAGACTATATCCTCGACTTCTTTCATCAATTCGCCTTTGGTGGCAGTAAGGCTATTGGCCTGCATAGAATATTGCTGGACCATTTCGTTAAAAGAGCGCCCTCTTTTTAAGTCGCTATACATTTTTTTTGCCATATCTTCGTCTTCTATGACCAGGGACTCGAACTCCCTTTCTTCGGGCCTTACGAATTCATCTTTATGTTTTTCGTAAAAATCCGTGATTTCCGCAGGGGTAATCATGATCTTGCTCTTTATCTTAAGATCGATAATATTATACATGAGCAGCTGTTCCCTCATCCTGGTTTCAAGATCCGCCTGGACAAGGCCTTGCAATTTCAGGGATCTTTGATAATCCGCCTCCGAATTGAATTTTTTCCTGATCTCGCCTATCCTCATTTTAATTCTTTCCGGATCTATATCAAGGCGGCTTACGGTATACATATCCTTTTTTTTACTGGCGTCTTCTAATGTCCTCTTTGCATCCTGCAGGATAAGGCGGTCCTCGATCAATCTATCCAATAAGTTCAATTTCATCTCTTGCGCTTTATCCTCCAGGTTCTTTCCTTTGGATTCTGCCGACAACTGGACCCGCGCGAAATTTAAAAAATCATTCAGGTCTTTTTGGGTGATTATATCGTTATTGACGATGGCGACTACCTTCTCCTGCGCGAAACCGGCGGCAGAAACAAGCATAAGCGTAAAAACTAAAAACAAAGTCATTTTTTTTATAAGGCTAATTGGCTTCATCATGTGCCTCCTGTGGGCCGATATATTTTTTAAAATTACCGATAGCTTCTCTTAACAGCCTGCAGTATAAGTCAAAACCGATACAGGTGATAAACCCATGCTGTTCCACTCCCAAAAGATTACCCGCGCCTCTCAACTCCAGGTCTTCCATAGCAATATTAAAACCCGCTCCCAGCTGTGAATGTTTTTGTATGGCATCCAGCCTTTTTTTAGCATCCGTATCAAGTATCGCGTTCTTGGGGATAGTAAAATAGGCATAAGCCGAACGGTTGAACCTGCCTACGCGGCCGCGCAACTGATGCAGGTCCGATAACCCGAAGGTATGCGCATCGGTAACGATTATAGTATTAACGCTCGGGATATCGATACCCGATTCGATGATCATCGTGCAGATCAAAACGTCGATCTTCTTTTTTAAAAAATCAAGCATTACCCGTTCAAGGGCCCTCGGCGGCATCTGGCCATGGGCTATCGCAACTTTAGTATCAGAAGGCAAGATCCTTGTAATTTTTTCTTTTATTTTTTCGATATCGTGAATACGGTTATGCACGAAATAGACCTGGCCTTTTCTTCTGATCTCTTTTGAGATCGCCTGCTCTATCAACGCATCGTCATATTCTACCACAATAGTTTTTATAGGCAACCTATTTTGGGGAGGCGTATTGATCACCGAAAGGTCCTTTGCCGCCATCAGGCTCATATATAAGGTACGCGGGATGGGGGTCGCGGTAAGGGTAAGTATATCCGAAGTCAATCTCAGCGCTTTAAGTTTTTCTTTAGCCTTCACGCCAAAACGCTGCTCTTCGTCAATAATCACCAGCCCCAAATCCTTAAATTTTATATCGTCGGATAAGAGCCTATGCGTTCCGATTACTATGTCTATATTGCCTTTTCCTACCCCTTCGATGATCCTCTTTTGCTCTGCGCCGGTTTTAAAACGGCAGAGCATCGCGATATTGATGGGAAAATTCCCTAAGCGCGAGCTGAAATTCTGGTAGTGTTGTTCTGCTAAAATCGTAGTGGGGACAAGGAAAGCTACCTGCCTGGAATCCTGCGTTGCCTTGAATGCGGAACGCATAGCTACTTCTGTTTTTCCGTAGCCGACATCGCCGCAAAGGAGCCGGTCCATGGGCCTGGGCGATTCCATATCGGCTTTTACTTCCTGCGTAGCCTTTACCTGATCGGGTGTTTCCTGGTAAGGAAAAGTCTCTTCGAATTCTTTCTGCCATTCTGTATCAGCTGAATAAGCAAACCCCTGGACGCTCAAGCGCATGGCTTGGAGGTTTAGAAACTCCCAAGCCAGTTTCTGTATCCCTTTCTTGGTCTTTTCTTTAGTCCTCTGCCATTCTTTAGAGCCTAAGCGGTATAACTTCGGTTTTCTTGTTTGGAAGGCAACATATTTTTGCACCAGGTGCATCTGCTCAATCGGTACATACAGCTTCTCTTCGCGGTCATATTCAATAACCATATGATCGGTAGGCTTAGCTTTGGCCCCTATCTTTTTTATCCCTAAGAATCTTCCTATTCCATACTGTGTATGTACTACATAGTCGCCGGGATTCAAATCCAAAAAATTATCCAGGGGAAAATCTTCCTTAAAGGAAATTGTCTTTGTAGCGTGGGATTTTGTGACCGGCAGTATAATGACTATTTTGTGCTCCCAAAGGCCAGCGCCGGTCGAGGGATCAAATGTTTTAATAGAAGCTATTTTTTCAACGTCCAGCTCTATCCTTATAGGAAGCTCGAAAGTAAAAGGAAATATATCGATAATTTCTCCCCTGCGGGAAAAATCCCCTTCTTCAGCAGTCTTCTCCTGCCTTTTATAATTAAAATCGATCAATATATTCGATATATTTTCTAAATCGAGAGTTCCACCTACGTATAATTTGAGGGACTTAAACATTTTTTATTCTTTAAAGCTAGATGCGGGATTTTCTGCCCTGCCAGGCAAGGACTAAAGGTGAGGCAATATAAACAGTAGAATAAACGCCTGAAATGAAGCCTACCAGCAACGTAAAGGCAAAATTGCTTAAAACCTCTCCGCCGTAGACTAGGATAGCAATAACCACCAGTAAAGTAACTCCGGAAGTAAGCAGAGTCCTGGCTAATGTCTGGTTAACGCTCAAATTTATCAATTCTTTAAGAGAGAGTTTTCTGTAAAGACGGCTGTTTTCCCTGACCCTGTCATAGATAACGATCGTGTCATTGATAGAATAACCTGCGATAGTTAAAAATGCCGTAACGCTCAATAGATCTATTGGCCTGCCTGTAACAACCAGGAATCCCAGAGCAACAAGTACGTCATGGATAAGGGCGATTACGCCGGCAATGGCAAAATTCACGTGTTTAAATCTAAAGGCTACATAGATCAGAATACCGATCAATGACCAGCAGAGCGCATACATCGCCTTAGTTTTTAGATGCTTACCTGCAATCGGGCCCACGCGCTCTATCCTCAAAATTTGAATATCTTGTCCGGGAAAACCTTCTTTTAATTTATTGGTTAAAATCTGGCTCTTATCTTCGCTGGTCCTGATCAAGACTACTCTGGGATTTTCCTTAAATTGCTGGATTGTTGCATCGCCTAGATTAATATTTTTTAAGACTGCCCTGACCTGTTCTATTTCAGGGGGCGTTTTAAAACTATATTCCTGCAATTGGCCTCCGGCAAAATCAATCCCATAAGCTTGTTTGCCTTTTTTAAAATAGACGCTCAAACCTACTATTATCACGATCAAAGATAAAGCATAGAAAAATTTTCTTTTGCCGATAAAATCTAGCTTTGTCTCTTTGATCCATTTCAACATCGGCAATGACTTGAGTATGCCAAAGGATAATAAGATTTCGAAAATCGTGCGCGTAACCACTATAGCGGTAAACATGCTGGAAATCAGACCAATGGTTAAGGTGACCGCAAAGCCCCTTATCGGGCCGGTGCCGAATTGGAATAATAAAAACGCAGCGATCAAGGTAGTAAAGTTAGAATCAAAGATTGCGCTGAATGCCCTCTGGTAACCGTTAGCTATGGCAGTGCGTAAGGCCCTTCCGGCGGATAATTCTTCCCTGATGCGCTCGTTGATCAAAACATTGGCATCAACAGCCATACCTAAAGATAAAACAATACCGGCGATGCCGGGCAAAGTCAGGGTTGCGGAGACTCCCGGGAATAAAAGCGGCAAGATCCCTAATCCCCCTAAAATCATCAATAAGTTCAACAAAAGCGCTATATCACTGATAACCCCTGCAAGTAAATAGTAAAGAGCCATAAAGGCAAAAACTAAAATACCTCCTATTATAGTGGCTTTTACGCCTTTATTTATAGAATCCTGCCCTAATAACGGCCCTACGGTCCTTTCTTCTTCTACATACATAGGAGCGGGTAATGCGCCTACCCTTAATACAAGCGCTAAATCCTGCGCTTGTTCGATGCTAAAACGCCCGGTTATTACTGCTTCGCCTGAAGGTATAGGCTCCTTTATATTGGGAGCGGATTGGACTTTGCCGTCTAATACAATGGCAAGCCTCTTGCCGACATTATCGGTTGTGATCTGGGCAAATTTCTTTGCTCCTTCCGGATTGAATTTAAGGCTGACCAATGGTTCGTTGAATTCATTCTGGCTGAAACTGACCGAAGCATTAGTCAAAGCCTCTCCGGTCAAGACTGCCTTCTTCTCCAAAAGCAAAGGCTCATTATCTTCCTGGCTGCGCGCTAGTTCAAGGCCTTCAGGAATTGTTCCTGCTATTGCCTGTTTTAATTTTTCGGGATCCACAGAGACAAGCTTGAATTCAAGCATTGCTGTTTTGCCGATAATATCCAGGGCACGCTCTCTATCTGTAACCCCGGGTAATTGCACTACTATTTCATCGTTACCTTGCTTTTGGATAGAGGTCTCCCTGACACCAAACTGATCTATCCTGTTCCTGATCACTTCGACTGCCCTATCCGCCACATCTTCTTTTGCGTCGGCGCTTAAGTGGCTGGTATCGACTTTCAGTAAAAGATGCATTCCTCCTTTTAGATCCAGGCCTAAATTAATCCTTTTATCCAAAGGAAAAGAAAAATATGCGCAGATGCCTACAATACCCAGGATTAAAATTGCCTTATAAAGAATGCGTCTTTCCATTTTTTAACTATCCTTCTTTTAGCTTTTTTTAAGATAAGCGATACAATTTTTTTCTATTTCTATTTTGACATTTTCATCGATTCTCAAAATAACGGTTTTATCTTTAACATTTACAATCGTACCGTGGATACCGCTTGCAGTGACCACCTCGTTGTTTTTATCAAGGCTTTTAAGCATTTTTTCATGCTCTTTTTCTTTTGTTTTCTGGGGGCGGATCAAAAGAAAGTAGAAAACAATGAATATAAGGATTAAAGGTACAAAATTTACTATAGGATTAACTGCTTGCGCTTGCGGCATTTTTTTCCTCCTTATTGATCCTCTTGACTAAGCTTTCTAGAGTAGCGGAAAGCACTGCGCCATTCTTCAACCAATGCTCCAGGCGTTCTTTTTTGATCTTGACCTCTCCGCTTAGAGGCTTATAATAACCTATTTCTTCGATGACCCTGCTATCCCTGCCTTTACGTTCATCGGAGATCGTAACGCGGAAATGCGGTTTTTTCTTGGGGTTCTTGCCTATCCTTCTCAAACGTATATGTACTGCCATTTTTTCCAGCCTCCTTATGTTTTAATTTCCGCCGTAGGCGGAATTTATTGCTTCTATCAAAGCCTTGGCTTTATTCATGGATTCAAAATATTCCTTTTCCGGGACAGAATCCGCGACAATGCCCGCTCCTGCCTGAATATAAGCAAATCCGTTTTTAATCACGATTGTCCTGATGGTTATACAAGTATCCATATTATGCGAAAAACTAAAATAACCTACGCAGCCGGCATAAACTCCCCGTTTTAAATTCTCGAGCTCATCGATTATTTGCATAGCGCGGATCTTGGGGCTGCCGCTTACCGTGCCGGCAGGGAATGTCGCTTTCAATACATCATAAACATTATATTTGTTATTGTCAAGCCTCCCCTCTACTTCGCTTACCAGATGCATGACATGGGAGTATTTCTCGACATTCATGAATTCAACGACTTCTACCTTGCCTGATTTACTCACCCTGCCCAAATCATTCCTGCCTAAGTCTACGAGCATGATATGTTCTGCTTTTTCTTTTTTATCATTAATCAGCTCGTTTACCATGCGTTTATCTTCGAGTTCCGTCTTACCCCGCGGCCTTGTCCCTGCGATCGGCCGCGTCTGGATAAGGCCGTCTTCGCAACGCACAAGCATCTCAGGCGAAGCGCCGATCAACAAGGCTGGGCCTAATTTTAAAAAATACATGTATGGCGAAGGATTGAGGCTGCGTAAGGCACGGTAGATCTGGAAAGGTTCTTTATTTATTTTTAATTTGAGGCGTTGCGATAAGACTACCTGTATAATATCCCCTTCTCTAATATATCTTTTGGCTTTAGTGACGATATTCTGAAATTCGCTTTTCTTAAAATTCGATGTTAAAGTAGATTTAATGCCGGTTTTTTTACTGTCATTTTTATAAACAAGAGGTTTTTTAAAATCCTTCTGTATCCTCTCGATGATCTTTATGGCATTGCGGTAAAGCCTGGTTTTCTCTGCCTCTGAAAGCCTGCGTTTTCCTTTTGGTAATATGATATTATTGACTATTTTTATGGTATGGTTTACGTGATCAAAGATCAGGATGGTATCGGTAAGGAGCAGGACAGAATCGGCAAGTTTTAAATCGTCCGGATTCTTATCGGGTATCTCCTCGAAGAACCTCACCATATCATAACCGATATAGCCTACCAGCCCTCCGTAAAAACGAGGCAGCCCCTGCACGTATACGCTTTTAAAATCCTGCATGATCTTTTTGATCTCTTCAAGCGGGGTCGTCTTTGTGATAAAAGAGCGGTTTTGTTTATTTTTCTGCGGATAGATTATCTCGATCTTGCTGCCCTTGCTTTTAAAGACTAAAGACGGGTTACTTCCTAAAAAAGAATAACGCGCAACTTTCTCCTGGCCTTCAACAGACTCCAGGAGAAAACCATACTCGCCTCTTTCTATCTTCAAGAAAGCAGAGACCGGCGTATCCAGATCCGCATTGATCTGTTTATACACCGGGATGACATTGCCTTTTCCGGATAATTTTAAAAAATCTTTTAATGAAGGACAATACATTTATTTTATTTTCCTATAAAAACAACTGCGGTTACCGGTGTGGCATGCCACTCCTACCTGCCTTACCTTTACTAAAAGCGCATCCATATCGCAGTCATAGCTGACTGATTTTACGTATTGATAATTACCGGAGGTCCCGCCCTTTACCCAGTATTCCTGCCTGGAGCGCGACCAAAAACAAGTCCTGCCTGACTTCAGGGTGCGCCTTAAGGATTCCTTATTCATATAAGCCATCATCAGCACTTCGCCTGTTTTGTAATCCTGTATGATCGCCGGTATTAATTTCTGCTGATCAAATTTTAAGCTACTTAAACTGAATTTTGCTTTTTTTGTCATAAGCGCACTGGTATCCCTTTTTCTTTTAAATATTCTTTTACCTGTTTTACGGAATATTCCTGGTAATGAAAGATAGAGGCCGCTAAACCGGCATCTGCTCCTGCTTCAGCAAAGACCTGGTAAAAATGCTCTAAGTTACCCGCCCCGCCCGAAGCTATCACAGGAATATTTACTCTCTCTGTAATAGCCTTTGTCAGGCCTAAGTCGAAACCATCCTTTGTACCATCATAATCCATGCTCGTCAAGAGAATTTCTCCGGCGCCGAGTTCAGCTACCTTTTCCGCCCATTTGACAGCATCTAATTCCACGGGAGTCCTTCCGCCGTTAATATAGACCTGCCAGTAATCTTCGTTTTTCTTGGCGTCTATAGCTGCTACGATGCACTGGCTGCCGAATTTTAAAGCAGCATCGCGAATCAGATCCGGAAACCTCACACCAGCGGTATTAATAGAGACTTTATCTGCCCCGGCATTTAAAAGATCTTTTATGTCGTTTATATCGGTTATCCCGCCGCCCACCGTAAAAGGCATGAATATATTTTGGGCTATTTTATCTACCAACTCAACAAGAGTTTTTCTGCGTTCGAAGCTTGCGGTAATATCCAGAAATACAAGCTCATCGGCCTGCTGATGGTCATAGACCTTAGCTACCTCAACAGGGTCTCCGGCATCGCGCAGGCCTTGGAACTTTACTCCCTTTACCACGCGGCATTCTTTAATGTCTAAACAAGGGATGATACGCTTAGCTAACATCGCTTATTTTGATTTTTGATACAAGTATTTTCCTAATAAACCCCATGTTTCTTTACCAGCTTTACCATCGGCATTCAGATTATTTGCCTTCTGGAATGCCTTTATCGCATCGCGGGTCTGCCTGCCCATCCTGCCGTCAATGTGGCCAGGGTCAAAACCGGCATTCTTTAAAGCGACCTGGATCATCTTTACACTTGGCCGGGATTTTACCTCACCGACAACCTTTTTTTTGCCTACCTGATTTACCGACGATTCTTTTTCCTCCGCAGGCTTATTTAAAGCATCTTTTAAACTATTGATCTCTTCGTCCTTGGTCTGTATCTGCGCCTCTAAGACTGAAACCTGGTTCTTTAATCCTTGAATATCAAGATCTTTTTGTTTGCGCGCCGTAGCGCATCCTCCTAAAGAAACAAGAAAAAGCATTGCGACTAAAAAAACAACTAATCTCTTTCCCATTACCTCCTCCTTTCCTATCCCAGTTTTAAAGCCTGGGTTAAGGTAAATTTGCCCTCGTATAAGGCTTTACCTATGATCACACCTGTCAATCCCTGTTTTTCCAAAGATTTAAGCTTATGTATATCGTCCAGAGAAGACATGCCGCCTGAAGCAATAATTTTCATCCCTGTTTCTTTAAGCAGGTTTTTGACCCCTTTTATATTCGGCCCCTTTAAAGTACCGTCTTTTAAGGTATCGGTATAGATCAACTCTTTAAAGCCTATCTTTTTTAAGGCATGCGCAAAAGCCAATACGTCTTTGGCTTTGCCACTGGAACGCCAGCCCTTTATTAATAAATTATTATCTTTAGCATCGATACTAACGATGATCTTATTTTTAAAGAGCTTAAAAGCTTTTTGTAAAAAAACTTTGTCTTCGACTGCCCTGGTGCCAAGGACTACGCGCCAGACCCCGAAACCCACTAACGCCTTGATAGTCTCTAGTTTTCTCACCCCTCCGCCAAATTGCACCGGAACATCTACGTTACTGACGATTTCTTTGACCAGATCTAAATTTTTGATCGTCCCGCTCATCGCGCCGTCAAGATCGACCACATGGAGCAATTTTGCGCCTTGCTTTATCCAGTGTTTTGCGGTTTTTACCGGATCGCGGGAATAGACTTTTTTATCAAGCCTGCCCTGTACAAACCTTACGACACAACCATCTTTTAAATCTATCGCCGGGATGATCAACATTTTAAATTTACAAAATTCTCCAGCATCTTAAGGCCGATGTCCTGGCTCTTTTCCGGGTGGAACTGCATTCCGTATATATTATCCTGCCAGACTACGGCTGCAAAATCGCCTCCGTAATTACAAGTCGCTGCGATTATGCTCTCGTCTTTCGGTTTGGAATAATAGGAATGACAGAAATAAACATAAGCATTATCGGGCATATCTTTTAATAAAGGGCAATCGTCTGAAGTTTTATTTAACTGGTTCCATCCGATATGAGGGACTTTAAGCTCTTTACTATTCCTGAACTTCTCGACCCTCCCCTTTAATATCCCGGTGCCTTTTTTGATCTTGGCTTCTCGGCTCTCCTCAAATAAGAGTTGCATCCCTAAACAGATGCCTAAGAATATTTTTTTATTTTTAATGTGCTCTTTTAAGGCGGGGATTAAGCCTTGTTTCTCTAATTCTGTTACGGCGTCATCGAATGCGCCTACTCCCGGAAGCACCACTTTTTCGCATTCTTTAATCTCACTGGGCTTATTAGTAATAATGGTCTTTGCGCC
>Ga0265297_10008272_pt1 | contig 13939 bp, 13 predicted proteins | sample Munlanlwell13791_FD_192502 | JGI IMG/M metagenome (GOLD analysis project Ga0265297, IMG submission 192502) | Leachate microbial communities from a municipal landfill in Southern Ontario, Canada - Leachate well 137-91 | ecosystem: Engineered > Solid waste > Landfill > Unclassified | place... | reverse complement strand
TTCGGAAGAAGAAATCAAAAAACACGGCTTGCAAGTAATTGGTTTTAAATAGACAATAAAACATTGTGAACAAAAAAGCCGCGTTTTTCAAAATTAGAAATTACATTTACGCCCCGGTTACCAACACCAGAAATAGAAAAATTTCGACTCAACTACAAGACCTTTTCGTGAAGTCAAATTCCGTCCTTGACGTTGGATGTGGAGATATGCTGCTCGGCAAACAAGTCAAAAGACTGGCGAAAATTAAAAGCTGGAAAGGTGTTGACGTCCTTGACTACAGGAAAACTAATTTGCCAATGGTCAAGTACGATGGCAAAAAGATACCCTTCAAAAATAAGTCATTCGATACAACCTGCGCTGTGTTTACTCTTCACCATATTGAAGATGACATTTCAATACTAAAGGAAATGAAAAGGGTCGCGAGGAAAAATATCGTCATTGTTGAAGAAACATATGACAACATATTTCGAAAATATCTGACCTACATAAACGATTACGTCTCAAACAGGCTAGAATCACTCGAAATAAACATCCCTTTCAACTTCCATTCGGATAGTGAATGGAAAGCAATCTTTAAAAGGCTTGGCCTGAAATTAATAAAACAAAAACGAATACAACAATTACCGTTTCCTCTCAACTTAACCCATCAGGTAGTTTATTTATTGGAAGTTTAATTTGTTGAATTGCACAACATCTTGTATTCACAATTCTGACAAAGAAAATTACCAGAACAGACAAAATCAGAATTTTCCATTTCCCCTCTCATCTTAAAAATTTCTTTTACTACTTCATCTAGTTGTTCTTTTGTACGAACCGTGGAGATTTTCTTCTGGTTCTCAAAATAATAAAAAGTCATTTTCACTTCCTCCGCTTTTTTAGCAAAAGGAATTTCTTTTAAAGTAGTTGCTGCTAGTGCATAGAAAGACATTTGCAAATCACCATCTATCTGTTTTTGTGTTGGCACATTGGCTCCAGTCTTATAATCAATAATCTCAATTACTCCACCGGAAAGAGTATCAACCCTATCAATTCTTCCGCCAATTTTTAGCGGACGTTCTTTTAAAACATTAAGGGGGATCATAAAAGATTTTTCCGTAGCCACAGTTTTTACTTTTGGATTAAACTCGCTTTTAAAATACTCCTCCAGGTATTTCTTTCCTTTTTCTAAGAATTTCTTTTCATGGGTTTTAGAATGGTATCCTTCTGTAATCCAATTTTTTTCAAGTAGGTCTAAAAGCAGTCTCTGAGTCGCCTTTTGAGAACCAACCAAATTATAAAAATCCCTAAGGGCTGCATGGATGGAGGTCCCGAAACTTTGCGATGCTGAGGGGGGTGTAGGAACATTCAGGATATATTTTAATTTGTAATGCAGGGGACAAGTCTTAAATGTTTCAATTTGGGAATAGGAAAGATAGTCAATATGAAACGAGAGTTTTTTGTCTAAAACTTCAGAGGGTTCTGTTTTTGGTTCATAGCCCAAGAAACTCAGTTGTTTACTCCTATCTACTTCAGATGAAGTCGATTCCTCCCCTAACGCTTCAAAAATAAAAGGTGAGAGTTTTTTCTCACGTTTACCCTCTCCATAGTAATCAGCTGCTGTGAAGTAAAGTCTTTCTTTGGCCCTAGTCATGCCAACATAAAAGAGTCTACGTTCTTCTTGTAGATGGAAATCCCCTTTGGGAAGAATTTCTTTAATCAACTCATCAGGTATAGGAACCTGTTCCCTTTTTTCTGATGTAGGAAAACGCTGGGAGGCAAGATTAACCAGAAAAACTACTGGAAACTCCAACCCCTTGGCAGAGTGAACTGTTAATAAGTTAACTGCATTTATATCGGTCCAGTCTTCGTTAGCTGCTAGTGGGGACTCGCCCAATTCACTTGAGAGCTCTATCCAATCAACCACTGTAGGGATAGTCGCGTCTTCATGGTCTACCTCATAGGTCTTTAACTTGTCGAAAAACTTGGAGATGTTACTGGCTCTTTTTTGGGCATCTTGGGATTCGGGATTAATCAGTTTGGGCATAAGACCCGTGTCTTCCAGAAAGTAATAAAGAATCTGCCCCGCCGTTTCCTTTCTTACTAAGGCCATGTGTTTAGTAATAATGGCTAAGATCTTTTTTATTTTTTCTTTAGTCTGATCACTTACGAAAATATCGTCCAGTTTTTCTGCGGCTTCAAATAGGGAAAGGTTTTTGCGTTTAGCATAATTTCCAATCGCAGCCAAATCACGAGGAAAAACATTGAAATACTCCAGAGACAAAAGTCGATAGAAGGAAACCGAATCCTCAAAGTTATACAAAACCTTAAGGTAGGAAATAAGATCGATTATTTCTGGTTGTTTAAAAAGTCTCCCCGGTCCCAAAAACTGATAAGGAACATTGTGGCGGGCAAGGGCCCGAGTGAAGGGCTCTGCATGATTATTGGCTCTAACCAAAATGGCAAAATCTTTCCAGGTGTACTTCTTTTCCCCAACCAGCTTTTTAATTTCTTTAGCCACTTCCTCGGCCTCATTTTCTACTCTATCCGTGTGGATAAAACGTATTTCGTGTTTGGCACCATGTTTTTCAGCTAATAGTTTCTTATCTATCTTTTCTACCACTTCTAACCTATCGGGGTTGTTGTGTTGGATAAGGTCATAAGATCTATCTAAGATCTCTTGTGTTGAGCGATAGTTTTTAGTCAGAGTAATAATCTTAGTCTTGGGGAAATTCTTTCTAAACTGAATAACATTGGAAACCGCGGCCCCACGCCACCGATAGATCGCCTGGTCGTCGTCAGCAACAACAGTAATGTTACCGTTGTTGCCAGCTAGGAGTTTTACTATCTCGTTTTGAGCAAAATTGGTATCTTGATATTCATCAACCAAAATATATTTAAATTGCTTTTGGTACCGCACTAGAATATTTTTTCTGGTTCTAAAAACCTCAAGGGCCTTAACGATCAAGTCACCATAATCAAAAAAACCTTCGCGAATTTTAATGGCATCATATTTCTTATATGCTCCAGCGAGTTCCTTCCATTTGGTAATCTCAAGTTGTTCCTCAGAAGTTTTACTTTTCTTTAAGGTTTTTGTCCAGGCAAGATACTCATTTGGTGAAATGTCTTCATCTTGCAAACGAGAGAAATGCTGAAGTATTCCACCTATAAACTTATTAGGGTTACCCAAGGGTCTAAAGTAATCCAGATCCAATTCAAAGAGATGAGTCCTTACTAGTTGAGTTGCTTCTGACTCGCTCATTAGTTTGTAACGTGGATCAAGTCCAATATGCAAAGCCTCCGCTCTTAGGATCTTGTCACAAAAAGAATGAAAAGTAGAAAGCCACATTTGTGAATAACCATAGGGGAGAGCTTCATCTACCCGCTCCTGCATTTCCCTTGCCGCCTTTTCAGTGAAGGTTAAAGCCAAAATCTCGGAAGGAGTAGCAAACTTTTTCTCAATTAAAAATTTGATTCTTTCAGTAATAACAGTGGTTTTTCCTGTTCCAGCTCCTGCAATAATTAGAAGTGGACCAGTTTTGTGGTTGACTGCTTTGAGTTGTTGTTCGTTTAGTTTTTTAGCTTGTGCCATAACTCTGGCAACATTCTAACACGATTTTTTCCAATAAAAACGCGCTGGCGACGATGGGCAAATAGAACAAGAATATGTCCACCACACACCAGCGCTTTACGAATAACTAGCTATGGCTCAAGCCCGACTCCATTACATGCTTGGCAATCAACGAGTCCTGTCTCGCCGGCCTTTAGGTCGGTATCCAGCACCTCACCCTTGCCAAGACACTTTTTACAAAGAACCCCACCGATTTTTCGTGGCCTTAAATGCAAATCACCCTGGGATGCCATTATTTCTTGCTCGCTTTCGACCTTAGGGGTCAACCCCTGATACAAAACTTGACGGATAAGGATTGGCACCTTATCAACTGTAGGCCCCTCAACAGTGGCATAGGCAATCACCCGTTCATCTCCCTTGCCAGTAATATAAATAACCCAATCACCTATCTTAAGACCCAAATACTGCAAGATATTTAGTTTCATCACACTCTCCCTTCTCAAACACAGCCAGTTATTAGTACTGAAGCCGTATTTTACCACAGAAAACCAACAAAAATAATTTCGCGGGGTTTTTATAACTATTAACTTCCGAGTTGCTCCTTTTTAACTTCGCCACCTAAACTTTGAGTGTTAGAAATTTTCTGTCCTAACTGGGTGAATGATGAAAGCACACTTGCCATCATGTTGTAAGCATTGTTTAAATGTTTCTGTAAGACAGACAGGTTTTCATCGACCTTTGTATAATCCTTTTGAATTGCTCTTAAGGAAGTCAAGATTTGTTTTGCTTGGGCTTCTATTTTTTGCCCCTCAAAACTCATAAGAATCGCCCTTAAATATGCATAAAAAGTGGTTGGGGAGACCGGAAGTACACGTCTTTCCCCTGCGTACTCAAAAAGTTTCTGGTTATTGGCTATCTCATAATAAACTGCCTCCGAGGGGATATACATTAAGGCGTAATCGATTGTTCCCTCTTCTGTCAGGATGTATTTTTTTGAAATTGAGTCAATGTGTTTTTTGACATCTGACTCAAAATCTCTGTCGTAGACTTTCTTTTCTGCATCACTCTGGGCCGACATCATTTTCCTAAAATTTTCCATGGGAAATTTTGCATCAACCGGAATAATACCAGCCGAGGTTTTAATGGCTGCATCGACTTTCTCACCAGACTTAAAAGTGTACTGCAGATTAAATGAAGATTTTGGCAAGAACTGCCCCAGAAGTTCTTTTAAGATTTGTTCCCCAATATTACCGCGAAGTTTTGGAGAGCGTAGGAAATCCTGTAGGTCTTTCATTCCCCGACCAATTTCGCTCATTTCTCCTATGTTTCTCTGAACGGCTGAAATTACTTTAGCAGCGTTATCCAATCTTTCGTTTAAGGTCCTTGTTGACTCCCCCATGGTGCGGGTAAAGTGTTTATTTTGTTCATCAAGCCTGGTATTGGTGGTTCGTAGATACTCCAGGAGTTCATCTGAAGGTTTCTGTCCTTCTTTCAGCTCAGATAGTTTACGATTGATAAATATCACAATCAACACAAAACCAATCACAACAACAACGACAACCAAGATAGGGTCCATAGCTTTACAATTCTACCACCACAAGCTGTAAAATGATAAAGAACAATTTGGCTAAACCCATATGAAGAAATTCAAACAAGAACGGGCTAAAAGACGTAATTTTTTCCCTACCCTCATCTTCGCCATCCTTCTTTGGGCAGTCCTGGGGGGGATAGTTTACTTTGTTAGCCCTTATTCTTTCTTCGCGGTTCCCGGTTTTTTCATTATTCTTTTTTTGGCACTTCTGTTTCTCTTCTCAATAATCTTTAGTAGCCGCCGGGAAGGCCTGGTTGTTTCCATCTCCTTAACAATTTTTATACTCCTTAGGTATTTTGGTGTTGGCCATATCCTTAATTTTCTGCTTATTGCAGGGGTTGCTGTTGCTTTTGAGATCTATCTTCTTAAAAAATAATCTTCACCACCAGTTTTTTGCTTTTTGACTTTTAAGACCATTATTGTATCCTTCAGATAACTAGCACATGTGCACTTCGGACAACAAAATCAGTCAATATTTAAAGAAACAAATCGTAGCCACTTTTGTCCAAACTCTGTGCGACTTTCAAACTCCAGAAGAAACCAATGAATTTGTTAACGACTTTTTTACTGAAAAAGAACTCGATCTTTTTTCCAGAAGACTAGCGGTTGCTTACTGGCTCAAAAAAGGCAGAGGTAACAAAAACATCAAAGACAACCTTAAAGTTACCTCTTCCACCATTTCAGAGGTGGCTTCACTTGCAAAAAGCAGGGGCTTCAAACTGGCCATTAAAAAAATGGAGGCAGAAGAGTGGGCCAATGTCTGGTCAGAGAGAATCAAGAAATTTTCCAAAAAAATTTAGTCAACTAGCTTCGAGGGCTTCTTCAGGGTAAAATACTAACATGGACAAACAGTATTACATCACCACTACCCTTCCGTACGTCAATGCAGAACCCCACATAGGTTTTGCCCTGGAGATTATCCAGGCTGATGTGTTGGCCAGATACCACCGTGAACTTCTGGGAGAAGAAGTAGTTTTTAACTTTGGCACAGACGAGCATGGGCAAAAGATTTACAAGAAAGCTATCGAAGAAGGAAAAAGCCCAAAAGAGTATTGTGACGAGTATGTCAAAAAATTTGACGCTTTAAAAGAAGCTTTAAATCTAAGCTATACAAACTTCATAAGGACCACCGATGAGAACCACATCCAGGCCACTCAACACTTTTGGGAATTGTGTCTCAAAAACGGAGATATCTACAAAAAAGTATATAAACAAAAATACTGTGTTGGTTGTGAATTAGAAAAAACTGATTCAGAGCTTGTTGATGGGAAATGTCCCATTCACCCCAACCTAGAGATTGAAATAATTGAGGAGGAAAACTACTTCTTCAAGTTTTCCAAATACCAAAAAAATTTGCTCGATCTTTATGAACAACACCCCGAGTTCGTTGTTCCGGAAGGTAAACTGAGGGAAATCAAGTCCTTTGTTAGTGACGGGCTTCAAGATTTTTCTGTTTCACGTCTGAAAGAAAAAATGCCCTGGGGAATCCCAGTTCCAAATGACGATAAGCAAGTAATGTATGTTTGGTTTGATGCTTTGATAAATTACATCTCAACTTTAGGCTGGCCGGAAAACAAAGAAAACTTCGATAAGTTCTGGCCCGGGGTCCAAGTTGCAGGAAAAGACAACTTAAGGCAACAAACTGCTATCTGGCAAGCAATGCTCGCTTCCGCCGGACTTCCATTTTCCAAACAAGTTTTTATTCATGGCTTTATGACTGTAGATGGACAGAAAATTTCAAAATCCTTAGGAAATACTGTTAACCCGATTGAACTCACACAAAAGTATGGGACTGACGCCGTAAGATACTACCTTCTTTCAAAAATACACCCCTTTGAAGATTCTGATTTTACATATGACAAATTTATAACTGCCTACAACGCCGACCTTGCCAATGGACTTGGAAACCTGGTTGCACGAGTCTCTAAACTTTGTGAAAAAATAGATCTTAATGGTTTTTCTGGCTACAAACCGACTCTATTTGAAGTAATCGAAAAAAATCTTAACAGTTATCAGTTTGATGCTGCTATGTTTAATCTCTGGTCAAAAATAAGACTCGTTGATGGATTAATAAATAAAGATGAGCCTTGGAAGATCCAAGACAAAAACGCACTCAAAGAAAAATTAAACATATACATTATAAACGTATTAGACTTGGCATTTAACCTTAAGCCATTCCTTCCAGAAACAGCAGCAAAAATTGAAAAACAGTTTACAGGACCAACTATTAAGTCGTCTGAGGCCTTGTTTCCACGACTAAAATAACTTCCACCCTAACCTAAGATATGAGCAAATTTAGAAATTTCGTCATCAAACACGACCACCTAATTCAGCGCATGCTCGAAATTCTTCCGGGATTATTCTCCTGGAACGTTATTCTTTTTCCTTACTGGGGAATCTTTGTCATCCCCAATGTTGTTGCGTACTTCATCTTGGCCTTTAACATCTATTGGTTTTACCAATCAATGCAGATTGCTTTCACCTCAATCTTCTCCCATTTTAGAATCCAGGCAGCAATGAAATACGACTGGGCGGGTGACCTTAAGGCCTTTCCTGATTACAAAAAAATCAAAAATGTTGTTCTTATCCCAACTTATAAAGAACCGCTTCATATTCTGGAACGCACCTTCAACTCCCTTAAGGAACAGACTCTTCCTACCAAACAAATCATTGTTGTTTTGGCTATGGAAAAGAAGGAACCTGAGGAGGATAGGCTAGTGAAGGTAAAGAGTTTAAGTAAGCAGTTTAAAAAATACTTCGGAGGATTGTATTTTACGGTCCACGAATTGACCACCGGAGAGGTCGTTGGCAAAGCCTCTAATGAACGCTTCGCGGCTATCTGGGTCAAAGAAAATCTGATCGATAAAGGCAAACTAAAGATGGATTACTTGACCGTCACTAGTTGTGACGCCGACCACAAGTATCATCCTAACCATTTCGCTTGTCTGACCTATAAATTTTTGGATAACCCCAAGCGCTACAACTATTTTTGGCAACCAGTAGTTATGTTCTATAACAACATCTGGGAACTTCCCGTCATCACCAGAGTTCCCAATACCTTAGGAACTATTTGGAACCTCTCCCAACTTCCAAGACGTGACCGCTTGATAAACGCACAAAATTACTCTCTTTCTTTCAAACTCTTAGACGAAACTGGGTACTGGGATGCTGACAAAATTCCTGAAGATTGGGGAATATTCTTCAAAGCCTACTATAAAATGCGTGGCCAGGTAGAAGTTGAGCCTTTGTACCTTCCCCTCTGGGCGGATGCAGCCCAGTCAGGATCTTTTTGGAAAACTCTGAAAAATCAGTATGAACAATATAAAAGATGGGCCTGGGGGGTGTCGGATGACCCTTGGATCATTAAAAACTATTTCCTAACTCCAGGGGTGCCTTTTGTTGATAAAACCATGAGACTTTTATGGGCCCTATGGTCACATTTCTCCTGGCCCATCAGTTGGTTTCTCATCACCATCGGACTGACCATTCCAACTATTCTAAACCCTGCCTTTGGAAGAACATCCTTGGGGTACATGGTGCCTAAAATCTCCTCTTTTGTACTTACTATCTCAATTGGGTTTTTACTAACCACTCTCATTATTGACTACTTTTACAAACCAAAACCCGAAAAGCTACCTTTCTGGAGATATGTCCTAGCCCCCCTGGAACTTGTCCTTATGCCAGTAGCTGGGTTTTTCTTTTCGGCTCTTCCTGGACTTGATGCTCACACCAGACTTATGCTGGGGAAGTACATTGAATATAAAGTAACGGAAAAGGTCTAGGCAAGATTTTCTCCAAAAAGAGATTGTGCTAAACTGTATTTATGCCTCCTGCCATCGAGAAATTCCTCAAAAAAATCGAACCTCCCAAATGGGTACTTATTCTTTTAGTTATTTGTTTTGTTCTTCGCATTCCTTCTTTTTTTGAACCCTACTACTATGGCGACGAGATGATTTATCTTACCCTGGGACAGGGAATCAGACAGGGTATCCCTCTTTACTTAGGACTTCACGACAACAAACCTCCACTTCTTTACATCCTTGCAGCTATTGCTGGAAATCTTTTTTGGTTTAAAGTTATCCTCGCCCTCTGGTCAACTTTTACCATCGTCTTTTTCTGGAAACTATCCCAAGCTCTTTTACCTAAAAACAATAAAGCCATAAAAGCAGCAACTATTATTTTCTCTCTTTTAACGACTATTCCTCTCATTGAAGGAAATACGGCCAACGCCGAGCTTTTCTTTATCGGACCAATCATCTTTGGTTTTTGGATTCTTTTAACCAAAAAGCTAAGTAAAAAGAACGTTTTCTTTGCTGGTCTCTCTTTTTCAGTGGCGACCCTGTTTAAAGTTCCAGCAATGTTTGATATGGCCGCTATTGTCTTTCTGTGGTTGGTAACCATTAAGAAAGATAAAAAGGGGATCAAGGAATTTATAACTAACGTTCTTTGGCTGGCAATTGGCTTTCTAACACCACTGCTATTAACTGTCGTCTGGTACTTCCTAAGAGGTGCCCTAAAGGAGTATCTCGTGGCTGCATTCCTGCAAAACTTGGGCTATCTCTCCAGCTGGAAAGACCAGGCTACCCAACAACTACCCTTTTGGGTAAAAAACAAATCACTTCTAATTAGAGCTGCCATCGTTGCTGCAGGCCTTGGACTTTTGGCTATCAAAAGAAAGAAACTCCCCACTTACTTTATTTTTACCTCTGGCTGGCTTTTGATTTCTCTTTTTGCTGTGGCTCTTTCTGAAAGACCATATCCCCACTACCTAATCCAAGCTATCCCGGCCATATCAGTTCTTTTTGGGCTCCTACTGGCAGATAAAACTCTTGTGCAGGTCTATTCCATCATTCCTCTCACTTTGGCTTTCTTGGTTCCCGTATATTTCAAGTTCTGGACCTACCCGACTTTCTCCTACTACCAAAGATTTCTGAAGTTCGCCGTCAGAATTGAAACCCAGGATGAGTACTTCTCCAACTTCAGGCAACAAATATTAAGAAATTACCAAATTGCCAAGACTGTCCGTTCACTAACACAGAGGAAAGACAGGGTGTTTGTCTGGGGAGATGACTCCTCAATTTATGCCCTCTCGAGACGTCTCCCTCCAATAAAATACGTTGCCGATTACCATGTTAAGGATTTCTCCACTCCAAAGGAAATTGTTCTGGCGCTTACCAATAACCCCCCAGCAATTATTGTCATTCTCCCCGAAGGATCATCTTTTGTGGAAATAAAGTCACTTCTAAGGCAGAGGTATATTCTCCTTTCGAATATTGACGGAGCAGAAATCTATAAACTGATCAACCTCAACCCAACAGCCCTACAGTCTTTAGAGAAATAACACCTCATTATTTCTCAGGCTGGGTTTTATGCAATTAGAATATTTGTCCTCCAGGATGTAAAATTAGCTTTCAGGGAGACAAGAACATGGCTAATACCAAAAAAACACTGGCCCAAAAACTAAATCTCACCCAACTAAAGGCCAAGATTATTCCCGTCGACACTTCTAGCCAGAAAGAAGTAGGCCTGGTGTCAATTCCTTACCGCGAAACCATATTTACTGTTGGTCTCACCAACATTGTTGTTATCGCACTTATATTTATCCTCAAACGTTTTATTCCTCCTCAAATTCCCCTCTATTACGGCCTAGCGGAAGGGGAGGAACAGTTAGCCTCCAACTCTCTCTTTTTGGCACTTCCATCACTGGTCTCCCTTGCTATGATCATTTTAAACACCACCTTGGCTTCCCTAATCAAGGACGATTTTATTAAAAAAATGTTGATTGTTGCCTGTGCCGCCACCTCCTTTTTTTCTGTCGTGACTACAATTAGGATATTCTTACTTGTAGGAGGGATCTAAAATGCCATATTTATCATCGACCACCCTTTTTCCGTTTATTGTTGCCACCGTAATTTCCTTTCTGCTCACCCCCATAGCCATCAAAATTGCCAACAAGCTTGGCATGGTCGACGATCCCAAAAAACACCACCACCCCAAAGTAATCCATACCTATCCCGTTCCCAGAGGGGGAGGGATGGTTATCTTTTTTGCCATCCTTGTTACCTCACTTTTGTTCTTACCTTTAGATAAACACTTAATAGGAATTCTTTTGGGGGGACTTCTGATCACCATCCTTGGCCTTATTGATGACAGATTCGATCTCAACCCCTACGTCAGATTAGGGTCACAATTCCTAATCGCTGGGGTACCCATCGCTTTTGGAATCGGAATCGCCTTTATCACTAATCCCTTAGGAGGAATCCTGGATTTATCGTTCCCCAGAATCACTTTCCAACTCTTTGGTGACACCAAAAGTATCTGGTTACTATCGGATTTATTCGCTATTATTTGGATCGTCTTCATGATGAACATGCTCAATATGGGGGCTAAAGGAGTTGATGGACAGCTTCCAGGAGTCGTAGGAATTGCCGCCCTGGTCATTGCCGCTCTTTCATTAAGGTTTTCCGCTGATATTACCCAATGGCCGATAATTATCCTAGCAACAGTTACAGCTGGTGCATATCTAGGATTCTTGCCTTGGAATTTTTACCCACAAAAAATAATGCCGTCATATTCGGGTTCAACGCTTGCAGGGTATATCTTAGCCATCTTGGCCATTCTTTCAACGGCAAAAGTTGGAACACTTTTTGTAGCCCTTGGCATTCCCCTAATTGACACTGGATACACCATTGTGCGACGAATACTTAGTGGGAAATCTCCGGTTTGGGGTGACAAGGGACATTTGCATCACAGGCTACTGGCTATTGGCTGGGGCAAACGAAGAGTAGCTGTCTTCTATTGGCTAGTTACTGCTGTTCTTGGAATCCTAGCGCTCTATTTGAACACCTCCCAAAAGTTCTATACAATCATTGGTGTAGCCATCGCTCTCGGTGGTTTGATATTATGGTTAACTTACAGATCAAGGGTAAAAGATTAGTCAATCTTGCTCTTGCCATGGTAAAAGTGGCAAGACCGGTTCATTGGACCAAAAACATCTCCATTTTTGCAGCCCTTCTTTTTACCCAGACTTTATTTATTCCTGTCTATTACCAGACAGTTATCGTTGCCTTTATTGCCTTTTGCCTAGCTACCTCAAGCACTTACATTTTCAACGACATTCTTGATGCTGAAAAAGACCGGCTCCACCCTATTAAGAAAAACCGCCCAATTGCCTCGGGGGTACTTCCAAAGAACATTGCCCTTCTTGAGGCCATCATTTTGGCTTGCTTGGCTGTTTCCATCGCCGATATCATAAACCCTCTTTTTTTGATGGCGACAATTGGATATATCGTTCTCCAAATTCTCTATAGCTTAGTACTAAAAAATATTAGTGTTATCGATATCTTGATCATTGCCTCCGGCTTTGTGCTGAGAGTTTATGCTGGGACTTTCGCCATAAACGCCCATCTTTCAGTCTGGTTCCTCTTGTGTGTCGTTTCAGCCTCCCTCTTCTTAGCAGCCGGAAAAAGAAGATCGGAACTAAATGTTACTAGTGATACCAAAAACCTTACCCGCAAATCACTGGCCAAGTACCCTCGGGAACTCCTTAACTCCTACGTAACCATGTTTGCTAATGCCTCCTGGATGAGCTGGGCACTGTTTACTTTTTTTGAATCTCCTAAAACTAACCTTCGGGCTTGGTTATTTTTAGCTGAGATTTCCAAAGCAACCACCATAAGTAAACTCCTCATGGTCACGATCCCTGTGGTTATTTTTGGCATCATGCGGTATGAAAGCCTTATTTTTGAAGAAAAGTCTGAAGCTCCAGAAAAACTTCTCTTAACTGATATTCCCCTTATTGCCTCTGTCCTCCTCTGGGCAACAATGACTGTTTGGATTCTCTATGGAGGGATCTCTGCTACCTACTAGTAGGGGTTGGACTAGGAGTTTTGGAGGCTTCACCGCTCTCATTTACTTTTTTCGCGTACTGGTTGGTTATCCAACCTGATTTCCCAGCCTCGTATTCGATCTTGAACCATCCTGTCTGGTCATCAGTATCTAAAAGATTATAAAGCTTCCCCGGTTTAACCTGAGCAACTTCGGGGGCAAGGGTGGATGGCTGGTTTCTAACTCGCAAATACCCTACCTCAGTTTCAAGAATCTCAACCTGACTTGCTTTCGGCGTAGCCGTAGGAGTCGGACTTGCTACAGTGTCCGTCTCGGCCCCTAAAACCAAAGGTGCTAGTTTAAAAATCGCCGTCAATTTATATCCTTTGTAAGTTCGAACATTAATTGTTTTTTCCTGATAATCAGTAGCGGATATTGTCAGTACGTGTTCTCCCTCAGTCGTAGTTGAGGATTTGAAGGGGGCAAAGCCCCTAACCTGCCCGTCAATACTTACTTGGGCTGAATCAGGAACAGTCACTACCGAAATGGCTGTTTCATCACCGCCAACTTTTTCAAAAGAAACTATGGCTCCTGAGGAGGTATCATCTGAATCACCAAAATCTCGCTGAATAATTGTCTTTACCCCACCGACCAGGGTAATTTTGGTCTCATACGGCGGAAGGGCTTTATCAGCCGATTCGGGCACCAACTTAACAACAATCTCTCCGGGAGACCTGGTTACGTCATATCTCGTCCTTCCGACCTGCTCACCGTTAATGTACACAATGGAGGAAGGATTGGTATCAATTAGAAGGCCTGCTTTTCGAGGTTTGAAATACCCAACAACAAAAAAAATAGACAAAACTACTAAAGCCACCAAACCCAGTGCGAACGCAACTATTTTTATTTTTGTCATTGTTTACTCCCGGAAGTTTAACAAAATTCACACCTCTTGACAATGAAATCCCGTACGA
>Ga0265297_10008271_pt1 | contig 13947 bp, 9 predicted proteins | sample Munlanlwell13791_FD_192502 | JGI IMG/M metagenome (GOLD analysis project Ga0265297, IMG submission 192502) | Leachate microbial communities from a municipal landfill in Southern Ontario, Canada - Leachate well 137-91 | ecosystem: Engineered > Solid waste > Landfill > Unclassified | place... | reverse complement strand
TCATCGTTTGTGGACGGGAATTATAGGGGAATTCATAAACAATGTCAAGAGGTTTTCAAAAGATTATGAAAAGAATTTGCATTCTTTTGTTTTTTTCTCTTAATTAGGAAGAACCACCGATACATATCCCGTTTCCGGACGAACGGTAATCGTTGCGTTGCCTTCAGCACCCTGCAAGGAGATAACACAATCTGCGGTCAGCAGATACTGATAAATATGATTCGCAGCAGGCTGCGTACTCGTGATATAGTAGTAAGGACGCCCCATTTTGTCAAAAGCCAATTCGCCAATGCTTGCCCCTGCATGACAATTATTGGAAAATGCAACTGCAGTGATTCCGAATTTTTGGGTTAAATTAGTAATCTCGCTATTGCCGTCTAATGCTTCATGCGTCAGCGGGTCTATCGCCGATTCATTGTTATCCGAATTTCCGCCATGATTGACGTCTGAATATATTTCATAATATACATCCCCCATCAACGGCTTAAATTGCATTTGCCAATTTTCAATATGCCAATTGCCGTCATTAGGATCAAATTTATCATCGTTCATTGCCAAATGCTGAGTATAGCGGATATGCCCGGCCACTTGATCAGCTGCTTCTTGCAATAGATTGCGGTTAAAATTCGGCATTGCCAATACAGCCAACATAGCAATAACGATAATCACAAAAATAAGTTCTAACATTGTAAAAGCAAAACGTTTCATTATATACATCACCTAACAACTAAAATTCATCAATTTAGATTATAACAGAAGTATGAAGAAAAAGAGGAAAAAAAATAGAAGCAGTAAGTGTGGCAACTCGAAACACAATTCGAGTAGCCAGAAAAGCGGTAATTAAATTTCGTCTGCGAGTTCGACGTTATAAAGGATATCGTCCGTCGGATGGCGATACATCGGCATACCGAGACGTTTTTCATCAAGGATATGTCCGATGAAACCGATTGAACGGCCTACGACAAAGAATGCGTTCAACGCACCTGCATCGATAAAACCGTCGATCTCTTCTTCCGAGTATCCGAGTGCACGCCACATATCGACCATCAAGATACCGATAGTACCGTCAACGTTGAGGATCAAGTTGTCTTTTTTAGACGTCGTCAATTTTTCAACTTCTAACGCATAATCCAATAACGGCGTTGCAGGGAAAAACTCTGCCGCATATTTTTTCAATCCCGATACACGAAGATCCGGGTTACGAACCGATTTGATACGGTGACCGATACCGGAGATCGTTTTACCCTCTTTTTTCATGTAATCGATAAACTCAGCCGGGCTCATACCGCGGTCGTTTGCGTATTTGAAATAACGTGCCGCATCATCGATCGCACCGCCGAAACGTGGTCCGATGGTCAAAAGACCGGTTACGAGTGAGCTGATAACATCTTTACCGGCACGTGCAGTTACTTTTGCATTATGCGCACCCGAAACGGCAGGACCGTGGTCGGCAACGGTTTTAATAACCGTCTCAAGATAATCGGTAGCCCATTTTGGATAACGTTTTTTGAACCATAGAAGCGAAATAACGTCACCGATACCGAATCCTGTCTCAGGAGTCGCCACCGAGCTGATCGGATAACCGGCATAGGTTGCTTCGTCACCGCGGTCATCAGAGATTGTACAAATGAACTCTTTTTTACGGCGTACTTTTGGTACGGCACGAAGTTCCGGCTCCACGATTTCGCTGATAGTACCAGCGGCACGAAGTTTTCCGTAAACTTCCGCAATCGTGTGTGGAAGATCGTTGAAGCTCGCAGGAACATAGATACCTGCTGCTGCCATTGCTTCATTTTTAGCGGCTGCCGTTTCCGCATCTGCATTTGCCGAAGCACCTGCATGACCGAATTGGACACCTGAGCTGAAATGTTTTGCGATCGTACCGATACACCATGCGATGATCGGTTTTTTGATCTTGCCGGCTTTTACCGCTTCGATCACTTTGTACTCTTCAGTCCCCCCTACTTCACCCAAAAGAACCATGTATTTAACTTCAGGGTTGCCCTCCATACGAAGAAGGTTGTCGATAAATACCGATCCTACGAAACGGTCTCCACCGATTGCGACACCCTCAGCGATACCGTCTGCATTGATGCTGATGATGTTGGAGAGTTCATTGAACAAACCGCCTGAACGGGTTACGAGTCCGCATGAACCGGCACGGTGCAATTTAGAATTGATGATATTTTCGATCGTTCCGCCGACGTTAGCGATTTTGAATCCGCCCGGTGCGATACCGCCGACGGTAGCCGGTCCGATAACGACAACACCCGCATCGCGAGCCGCTTGGTTCATTTTACGCGCAAGTCGCTCAGGGATCCCCTCAGCGGTAACCATTACCGTTTTGAACTGTCCTTTGATCCCGATTGCTTCCATAGTAACATCATAGGCAGTACGGAAAGAACCGAAATTTAAGAGAACGTCTGCATTAGGAAACGCTGCTGCCGCTTCTGTCGTGTTACGAAAAACAGGAACCATGATCTCATCAGGACCATAGAAAAATTTTTCAAACTTGTTTCCTGAAGTCGGAGCAACGATTGCCGCAACCGAAGGTTTAGTACGGTTGATAACATAATCGTAATCCAACATTCGTTGGATAGCGCTTGCGTTGTTGTTCCAAAAAATTGCTTGTGTATCTTTGGTAAATAAAGCACCCATATTTTTCTCCTTACTTCTCTAGAGCCATACGTACGATATCCGTGACGTGTGTTTCTGGCCCATAAACTTCGATATAAAGACCCAATCGGTCTGCCGCTTCTTTAATGTCTTTTAGACCTTTTTCATAGTTCGGTCCGCCACGGCGTACATAAATACGGGTATTGTGTTCTTTCATACGATCCGCATAGGTTTCGAATGATTGGATGATTCCCGTAAACGTTTTCGCTACGTCGGTAAAGTTTGCAATTGCACCACCGATGATAAGAATCTTGTCGCGACCTTTTGGATCTTTGTGACGCGTCATCAAATCCAAAACAGTATCGGCATAGAATTTTGTTTCACCGGTAGTCGGTCCACCTGAGTACTCACCGTAGTTTGCCAAATCGGCAACGTTTCCGGAAAGATCGGCAATCGTATCGGCATAAACAACCGATGCACCGCCGCCCGCAACCATGGTCCAAATGCGGCCCATTGGGTTAAGGATTGTCAATTTCAATGAAGCACCCGATTTAGAGTCCGCTTCTGCAATCGCTTTTTCTTCCGGAGATTGATCTTCCATACCAAACGCCGTCGGAAACTCAGCTCCACACCACGCATCGCCCATCATGAAACCGGCGGTGTCGTCAAGACGTGCAACAAGGTCAAGGATATGCATATCGTTACCGATCATAACGATCGGATTAATCTCAAGATATGCGAAATTCTGATCGCGGTAGAATTTGTAAAATTGCTCTGCGAATGTGATAAAACGTTCTTTGTTCTCAGCAGGGATGCCGGCAGGAACATTCGCACGGATCAAATGCTCGATGTTCGCATCGTCCATAGTAATAGGAATAGTCACTTCGTTAACTTTCTCTTCCCATCCCTCTTCTACTTCCATACCGCCTTCTGCTGACAGGTATAAAACGTCGTCTTCGCCGACAGTCGTCGCAGAGATGTAATACTCTTGGTCCTGAGAATGCGGAGTAAACGGCTCAATAATAAAGTGAGTCAATGTCCCTTTTTGTCCTGACAGGAGGATTGTTTCGTGAGCGATTTTTTCATCAATCCATTTAGCAGCGTCTTCTAGGGTAACGTCACCCGGCTTGTTGGTTTTAAACAATACAAGATCATTTTTACCGCGTTTACCAAATAGCATATCCGGCTTTGCAACAAGAGCCTCTTGTTTTAACCATTCAAAACCGTGTTTTTGCGCACATGCACGCAATTCATCACCATTAGTCACCAATACCGATTTGAATCCATAATGAAAACCGCTGAAGTATTTTTCCCAATGTTTTGAGAAAATTGCTTTACCGTCGTATTCACGAATCGCTCTTTGAGCCATTGCAACTCCTTCGAAAAATCTTTTGCTGTAATTATACCAGTTATGGTCTGCTTGAATGATTTTAGAGTGCTTTGATAGGCGATAAGATCAATTATTGTTTAGTTTGGTAACATATGTCCTAAACACAGGAACATTTTTGTAACTAATTGTAACTTTTTTACCGTTTGAGTGGGGAGTCTCCTCAAATCTATAGTTCCGGCAATGTGAGATTCCGTAAAAACGGAGTCTGAGCTGTAGTTTATAGTCCTGCGCATCCACACACTCTATTTTTTCTCGATGCAATGTGCGGGCAAGCTCTTTGGCAACGTGCATGGGATAGGCAAAATGATCTTTCGGATTGTGAAAATAGCGATAAAAATATTGATTAAAGAAAACGACCATGGCATTCAAGATCAAAAGGATAAGGGCCGTATAAAACAGATAGGCGTACCGTTTACGAAACTCTCGGAGACGAATACGGTACGTTAAAAAAAATGTCTGAGCAGCAAGCGGCAATGCCAACATCAAAAAAGGGGCAAACGTCTGCACCGGAACCTTCTGCCGAAACGATAAAAGGATCGAAATCAAAAATGCGCCGGTTGCGATTGTCCACAGCAAATCACGCTGATTCGCAATGAAACGGCGATACAGCACATAAAAAAGATAGAGAAAAACGATAGGGGAAAAAATTGCGGCATATACACCCAGTGCATCTAAAAACCGCCCTTGCGGTATGCCGCCGACATGTATACCATGGAATACAATAGAAGCACCGAAAAAGGCTCCGGCAATCGATCCCAAAAGATAACGCTTGTTCAAAAAGCCATAAATGGAAGTGCCGAAAAAAAGATAGAGAAATGCCGGATCCAACCAATAAAGCAACGGCATAAGTATTATCGAATAACGCTCATTTTGCTGAAACAGGTAGACAAATAAGAAAGTCCCTACAATAACGATACCGGCACTGTCCAAGACCAGCGCGATACTCGTCACCCCCGGGAGCAATGCATAGATAACAATGATCCATATTCGATCGAATTCTCGTGTCACATAGGGTTTTGAGATTAAGAAGAGCAATACCATCGATACCAGATGGAGCGTGATCATCGGAAAACGAAGCGCATAATCGTTATGACCGAACAATGTAAGGGAAAGCGACGTAATCCATTGCAGCGGCGTAAACTTCCCATATAGAAGTTCCGCTTCGGTGAAACTGATAGAAAGCCCTTTGATCTGGGCAAAGAGAAGAAGAAAATTAATCCCGAGTAATGCTAAGAAAAGGGGGCGTTCTCTCATAATTTCAAAAAGTTATTAAGTATCTCATGTCCAAATTCGCTCATAATCGATTCAGGGTGAAATTGGACGCCGTAAATCGGCTTGTCTTTGATCTCCAAAGCCATAATCTCATGATCATCCTCGCTGTAAGCGGTCGGTACAATCACATCAGGGAGATTCTCTTGTTCCACAATCAGTGAGTGGTACCGTGTAGCGGTAAACATCTCCGGCAATTTATCAAAAATAGGAGTGTCACCTTGACGCACCATCGTAGAGGTTTTACCATGCATCATCCTGCTGGCACGCACAACGTTTCCTCCGAATACCTGAGCAATACTTTGATGCCCCAGACAAATCCCCAGAATAGGAATTTTATCGGCAAAATGGCGAATCACGTCGAGCGTAACACCTGCATCATCCGGTGTTGCGGGACCTGGCGAAATAATGATTTTCTCCGGGTGAAGCGCTTCGATCTCTTCTACTGTCATTTCATCATTGCGGATAATTTTTAAATCGGCACCCAGTTCGAGACAATACTGAACGATATTGTAGGTAAAACTGTCATAATTATCAATCATTAAAATCATTTAATCTCCCCTACCATGCTTTGATAACATTATACAAGCTGTCACGCTCAATTGGCTCAAATCCGCTGTTTTTTATGAGAGCTACAAACTCGTTCAAATCAACACCATGAGCACTTTTGGCTCCGGCTGCGGAATTGATAGACTCTTTTTCAATCGTTCCGTCAAGATCGTTAGCCCCGAACTCTTGCGCGACCAATGCCAAATTAACGGTAGAAGTGACCCAATAGGCTTTGAGATTGGGAACATTATCAAGCACGATTCGGCTTATCGCCATCGTTTTAAGGATTTCATGTGCCGTAATAAACTCTTTGACATTTAAAAAGTTGTTTTCACTCTGATACACGAGGGGTATAAAGCAGTTAAATCCCCCCGTTACATCCTGTAAATCTCGAATGCGCATCATATGATCGATTCTATGGCGGCGCTCTTCCACATGCCCGAACAGCATCGTGACATTGGATTTCATCCCCCTCTCATGCCATTTGCGGTGAATTTCAAGCCATTGCGCCGAATTGACTTTCCCTTTGCAAATATAGTCGCGCACCGTTTCATCAAAGATCTCTGCACCGCCGCCCGGCATCGAGTCGACACCGTATGCGACCATCAAATCCAAAATCTCGTCATAACTTTTATTGTACTCTTCGGCCAGAAAATGGACTTCCGCAGCTGTCAGAGCTTTGACATGCAAAGAGGGGTGACGCTCTTTGATTTTTCGGAAAACCTCCAAATACCACTCCAGCCCCGTTTCCGGATTATGGGCGGATACGATATGAACTTCCGAAATGCCTCGGGCGACAATATCGTCGGTAATCGCCAAGATCTCTTCATGACTCATCGTATAGGGATTTGGATTTTTACGGCTGGCACTGTAAGCGCAGAACTTACAAATATCTTTGCAGATATTGGTCGGGTTGATATGCCGGTTGATATTGAAAAAGGTCTGTCGTCCGTGCAATGCCTTGCGACGTTCATCGGCAAGTTCCCCGAGGGTAAAGAGGTCAAGATCATACAGTTGTATCGCCTCTTCCAGACTCAAACGTTCATGCCGTTTTACTTTATCAATCAAATTCATTTAAAATCTTTAGTCGCTTATTTTTGGGCGCATTATAGCAAAAGAAAAAATGCTATTCTTTAACTCCGGAGCATTTTCAAGCATCACCAGTCAAACAGTACCGTACAGTTTTTATTTGATTTTTTCGCACAATAGAGTGCTTTGTCGGCACGGCCGATAATATCATCAAACGTATCTCCCTGCTGATGGACCGTGACTCCGACACTAATAGTGACATGGACGTTTTTCCCCACATAAAACAGTTTGCTTTGTTCTATTTTCGCACGGATCTTATCGGCGAGGTCATAAGCCTTGGTTTCATCACACCGGGTCAGGACAACGGCGAACTCTTCTCCTCCGTAGCGATACACTTTATCTGCATCACGGATCATCGTTTTGATTGACTGTGCAATAAAATAAAGGACTTTGTCCCCTGCCATATGACCGTGTTCGTCATTGATAAATTGAAAATTATCCACATCGATCATCATCAAGACCATAGAAATCTTTTTGCTCTGCCCCGCTTGTATTGCCGATTCCATGTCATCCATAAACCCTTTTCGGTTTCCGACTTTGGTCAGCGGATCCGTATTAAGCGATGAGACTGCTTCGTGCAATTCTGCTGTCAACGTATTGATTTTAGCTTGCGCTTTATCCAATTCATTTGACATGGATTTATTGATCTCATTCAACCCTTTAATAAGTTCAACAATGTTTGCGGGGGCATTATCAATATATGCTTGCTGCGTCTGAGCCACAGAAGCGATTTCGGCGTGAGACTCAGCAAAAGAGATAACGGAGTTCTGAGCGATATCGATGTATTTGCTCACATCATTTTTTGAACCGCTCAGCACTTTATGCTCTGCATCCTCCTGATCTTTACGCAACTCGGCATCCGCCATCTCTACAAACAGTTCGTCAAAAAATTTTTTATAGTGTGCCGGATAAGGGGGGATATTCATCGAACGCAAAAGCCCCATTACATGATCATGGATAGCGACAACTTTCTGAAATATATTTGTGTGGTTCTTCATAATATACCTCCTATTCTTGAACCCATTGTATCATTTTTTATCAACCAAATTTCCGATAAACCAAATATAGATGGAATCAAGAAAGAGGAGGAATGCCTATTTTTTCGCCTATACTTTTATTTTTACCACGCATATTTTCGCTACAATTAAACCAAAAAGCAGTCAGTATGGGCATCATCGAGGAAATAGAAGATCTTATTGAAAAAAACGGCTCGGATTTTGAAATATCCAAACAATTTAAGTTCCACATCCAGGAATATAAAAATTCATTGGAAATGCTTTTTGAGCGTAACCAGGGGAAAGATTTTCTCGTTATCCATACCAAGAAGCTAGATTCCATCATCTCGCTGATGTACAAAACGGTACTGCGCCGACTGTTCGGAAACTACCTTCCAATGCGCAGTTCCATCCCGATTGCATTTATCGCTCTTGGGAGTTACGGACGCGAACAGCTCTGTGTCCACAGCGATATTGACTTGATGATCGTGTATGAAAAAAATGACGGATACAATACTGCGGCGATCATTGAAAAATTTCTCTATCTGGCCTGGGATTCCGGTCTTAAACTCGGGCATCGCGTCCATGAAATCAATGACCTGCTCAGCGCCTCGCGCGAAGATATCACCATTAAAACGGCGATGATGGAATCACGGCTTATTATCGGTTCTCCTTTTACCTGGAGTGCCACTCAATCACGTTTGACACTGATCCGCCATGATGACCCGAAAGCATTTATCCTGGCGAAAATCAAAGAGGCCGATCTGCGACGGAGAAAATTTCCCTCTTCCATGCAGCCGCATATCAAAGAAGGGGTCGGAGGATTACGCGATTCCCAACTGCTTTATTGGATTGCAAAGACTATCTATGGGGTTACAACGCTTAAAGAGCTCAGCGGAAAACTTTTTAGTGATGAAAAGTACCGAGAATATCGGATCGCATTGGAACTGCTCTTCCGCGTCCGAAGTGCTTTGCATCTGCTCAGCGGCAAGCAGCAAGATCAGCTTGTCCTCGATTTTATGCCGCGAATTGCCCAAATGCTCGGCTTCAGCGACGAGCGCCGCCTTGTCAGCCGCTTGCTTGAAGCACAATGGAGGATCAATAATTTCACCCAGATCTATGTAAAAAAAATGGCCCGGGTTTACCTATATAACGCAGAGCGAACCGAAATGCTTCGCTCTCACCGCATTCAAAAAGGATTTTTTGCCGTAGATCATGTCGTATACGCATCGTATAATATCCCGACTCCATCCATAGATTCTCTCCTTGAGATACTGGTAACGCTCGATGATCGGGAATGGGAATTTGATTCAAGCGTCTTATTCCATTTCACCTATGCAAACATTGCCCATCCGCTAAGGGCCAAGACCTATGCGCTGTTGCGTAAATTGTTCGAACGCGATCATCTCTTTATCATTTTAAAACTCTTTTACGATGCGGGAATACTCCATCATTTGATCGGTGCGTTTAAAAAGGTACTCCATCTCCCTCAGTTTGACGGCTATCATCACTACCCCGTCGATCTGCACTCGATCAAATGTATCGAAGCACTTGAATCGATCAAAGATCCCTATGTTGACGCTCTTTATAAACCGCTCAACGCAGCCGACAAGCTGCTGCTCAAATCCATTATACTCTTGCATGATACCGGCAAAGGACGTAAACAAGACCACAGCGAAGTGGGGGCAAAACTTGTCATCCCATTTATCAAAAATCTCAAACTTCCCACACATCAGTTTGAGAGGGCATCCCTGCTGGTACGTCACCATACACTTATGAGCAATGTAGCCTATCGTGAAAATCTCTACCATGAAAAAACACTCTACCAGTTTATGTCCAAGATCAAAACCCCGGAAAACCTTAAATTACTCTACATACTCACCTATGCCGACATCAATGGAGTCGGTCCTGGAACCTATACCGGATTCGGTGCCAATCTGCTCCATGAACTTTATGAAGCGTCGCTGGAGATCGCATCCCAAAATGACAGGATAACCGATGCGATAAAGCGGCAGAATAAAGAGAAACGGCTCAAAAACGATCCTGAATTTGTCCAACTTACAAAAGCAGAACAAAGAAAAGTACTCTCAATCGAGTCCAATCTCTTTTTCTTTAAACATACTCCCGCTGAAATCATCAATATTTCCAAAAAGGCATTTCAGTGCCAGACATTTACCTATCAACTCAACATCGAAGAGGGGCTCGTCATCCATATTTTTCGCCGCATTCCTCTGAATTTAGGCTATCTTCTCGGAAAGTTAAGTTATCTCGATGTTGCTTCCATGGATATTTCCACCCTTTTCGACGGCATTAAATACTTCAAAATCGAATTTTTACAACGCCCGAAAGAGGGGACGATGGAGCAGATCGAGCTGATTGTCGAAGAGGCATTTGATATGACCAAAAAACTTCAGCTCACGAAACCCCGTATCAAGCCTCACGAAATCACCATTGATTGCGATCACTCCATCCATTACGCACAGCTTAATCTCAATACCGCAAATCAACGGGGGTTGCTGGCCTATTTTGTCCAATGTTTCGATGAAGCGCAGATCAATATCGCTACCGCAAAAATCCATACCAATAAAAATATGACTCGCGACCATTTCTTAATCGAAAAACAAAACAGAATGTGCGATAATGCGCGTGAAATAATTGCCAAATTGGTAGGAGAGTAACTATGTGCGGTATCGTCGGATATATCGGGGTCAAACCGGTTAAAGAAATTTTGATCGACGGACTCCGGGAACTCGAGTACCGCGGATACGACTCTGCCGGCATCGCCGTACTGCAAAACGGCCACTTCTCTCTATTCAAAGCCGTCGGCAAACTGGTCAACCTCGAAGAAAAAGCGAAAAATTTCGAAAGCGAAGGGTTCTCTGTCGGTATCGGCCATACGCGATGGGCGACTCACGGCAAACCGACCGAACTTAATGCCCATCCCCATCTTGGACAAAATTCCTATGTTGTTCATAACGGCATCATCGAAAACTACCAAGAACTCAAAACCATGCTAACCTCTCATGGAGTACAGTTTTTAAGTCAAACCGACACGGAAGTGATCGTCCATCTTTTCGAATATCATCTAAAAAGTGCTTCCAGCCCTTTCGATGCCTTTAAACTAACTCTATCTCAGCTCCACGGAGCGTATGCAATACTCCTCGTCAATGCCGATGCGGAGGGGACTATTTTCTTTGCCAAACACGGTTCGCCTATGATTATCGGGCGTAATGCCGAAAAAGAGACTCTCTTTGGATCATCTGATGCTGCATTGATTGGAAAATGTCATGAAGTAATTTATCTCGAAGACGGTCATTACGGGTATGCGTCAAGTAACTCTATCTCGATGTTTGACGATAATGATAATAAAGTTGTTTTACGGTTTACACCTCTTTCTGAAAATAAACTCTCTGCACAAAAAGAGGGATACCGCTTTTTTATGGAAAAAGAAATTTATGAGCAAAGCACTGTTTTATCCGATACGCTCTTGGGACGTTTACGCGATGATAGTGTCAATTTTGAAGAGCTGGACAACTCCCTTTTTGAAGGGATAAACGAAATCAAATTCTGTGCCTGCGGTACCAGTTATCATGCCGCTCTTGTCGCAACGTATCTCTTTGAACGCCACACAAAAATCAAAACCTCGGTTGAATTTGCCAGTGAATTCCGTTATCGGGAACCGTTCTTAACACCGGATACTCTTTTTGTCGTTATCAGCCAAAGCGGTGAAACGGCCGATACATTAGAAAGCCTCAAAATGGCAAAACGATTCGGTCTGAAAACCATGGTCATCTGTAATGTTGATAATTCTTCTATGGTTCGCCTTGCCGATGCCAGCATCCTCACCCGTGCAGGGATCGAAAAAGGGGTTGCATCGACAAAAGCATTTGCAACCCAAGTGTGTGTACTGTGGATGATGAGCCTTTATCTGGCTGGAACTCGCGAAACACTCGAAAGCACTGAAATCAAACGGCAAATTCAGCTTTTACGGGTACTCCCCTCTACCGTAGCGGTCGATAATGCTATCCATGAACAACTCCGCCGCCTCTCTAACCGTAATCTTCACGGACCCGGTTTCTTTTTCATTGGACGGGATGTCTTCTATCCCCTCGCGCTCGAAGGGGCTCTAAAACTCAAAGAGATCAGTTACCTTCATGCCGAAGGTTACCCGAGCGGAGAGATGAAGCATGGCCCGATCGCCCTTGCCGATCCCGAGCTTTTTACGATCGCTTTATTGCCGCAGCACAAACTCTATGACAAAACCAAAAGCAATATCGAAGAGCTCAGTGCCCGCGACTCGACCATCTGTTCAATCAGCCCGCTCGATTTTGACAAAGCCGATGATCATATACGAACGAAACATGTTGACGATTATATGCTCGAATTTTTTGAAATGATGGTCGTACTCCAGCTCCTTTCGATGGAAATTGCCGTCAGACTCGGCAATGATGTCGATATGCCCCGCAATCTGGCGAAAAGTGTCACCGTCGAATAACCTCCTTTTATAATCCAAATCGTCTTTTATCAGACGATTTCTCCACTTTCATATAAATTTAAAAAATATTTAGCTATTCTCATTAATAGTTTGTCTTTCACTCATCTATTCTCAAGGGGCTTATATTAATGAATGCCAATCGTAAAATTTTATTTATCGTTGCCTTGATGCTCATGGCTCTTGCCGTCGCCACCATTACGAACGTTGCCCTCAATTTTAGAGAGTACGGTTACAACAATGCGATCGAAAAATCAAAAATGACGGCTGAAATTGTTCGTGACGGATTGACGGCACATATGGTCAACGGCATTATGGACAAACGGGAGTTTTTTCTCTCCAATATCGCTAATATCAAAGATGTCCAATCCCTCTGGATTGTCCGGTCCGACAAAGTTGTCGCACAACACGGCATGGGATTGGAAAATGAACGCCCGCGAGATGCAATTGATCGCAAAGTGCTCAAAGAAGGGGTGATCGTCCGAGAGATCCGTGAAGATTCCCAAAATGCGGTTTTACGCGTCACCATTCCCTACATCGCCAGTGCATACGGTACTCCCAATTGTCTATCGTGTCATAATGCAAAAGAGGGTGATGTCCTCGGTGCTATCAGTATGGAATTCAATATCAACGATATTCGCCAGACCGGAGCGATGACGATTGGCAAAATCTTTGCGATCAACGTCATTTTTATCATTATCGCGCTATGGGTTACGAACCACTATTTCAAACCCTATATGAAACTGTTTGAAAATCTTCAAAAAGGGATCAAGCGCGCCCGTACAGGAGATTTTTCCTTCCGGTTTACGACAACCCTCACAGATGGCGGAGCAGAAGTAGCCGAGCAGATGAATACCCTCTTTGAAAAGATCGAAGAGACATTCGGGGGAATCAAGCATAATCTTAACACCTTCGTCTCCCGCTCCAATATATCATCGTCCGATCCTCTCAGCAATGCAGGGATGGTTATCCAAGAACTCTCCGATGTCTATAAATTTAAAAAGACGATTGAGCTTGACAGTACCAAAGATGCCATTTATGAGCGGTTTATATATGTTCTGAAAGAGAAATTCCATTTTACCCATTTCGCCCTCTATGAAGTAGATAAGACGGTCAAAGAACGCAAATTGATCTATATTACCGATCACAAAAGTTTCTGCTCGCCGATTGCAGACCATAATGCGTTGGAATGCCGTGCCTATCGTACCAATAGCGACATCTATTCAACCGACTTTCCTCAGGTCTGTCAACATTGTTCCTCAGAAGATAAAGAGTATACGTGTATTCCGTTTAATATCAATGACGATCTTGCACTGATCCTTTCGTATTCGGCAAAAGACAGCGAGATGATAGAAGAGATGAACGTTGCCCTGCCGAGTATCAAAAATTATTTTGAAGCGGCCAAAGCGGTTATTGAAAGCCGTACCCTCATGGATAAACTCCGTGATTCTTCTTTGCGTGACGGAGCGACACGCCTCTACAATCGCCGCTTTTTGGAAGAGTTTATCGATAAAAGCGCTGATCAGGCACTTCGCTCTAATATCTCG
>Ga0265297_10008270_pt1 | contig 13947 bp, 12 predicted proteins | sample Munlanlwell13791_FD_192502 | JGI IMG/M metagenome (GOLD analysis project Ga0265297, IMG submission 192502) | Leachate microbial communities from a municipal landfill in Southern Ontario, Canada - Leachate well 137-91 | ecosystem: Engineered > Solid waste > Landfill > Unclassified | place... | reverse complement strand
TGCAACACGACATCGGCCCGCTCGATTTCGCGCCAGGCGCGCTCGATGCCGATCTTTTCCACCACATCGTCCGTTTCACGCAATCCCGCGGTGTCGATGATGTGCAGCGGTATGCCCTCGATCAGTATCGTCTCGCGCACCGCATCACGCGTCGTACCTGCCACCTCGGTGACTATCGCACGCTCCTCTCCGGCCAGGCGATTGAGCAGGGAGGACTTGCCGACATTGGGCAGGCCGGCCAGCACCACGTGCAGGCCGGAGCGCAGCAGGCGCCCGGCACGCGCCCGTTCCAGCAACGAAGACAAGTCGCCACGGATAGCCGACAGCCGCTGTGCGGCATCCGTATCCTTGACAATGTCGACTTCCTCTTCCGGAAAATCCAGCGTCGCTTCGACCAGCATGCGCAGCTCGGTAAGCCGCGCCACCAGCGCACGCACCTCGCGCGAAAACTCGCCCGACAGCGAGCGCAAGGCCGAGCGCGCCGCCGCTGCGCTGCCGGCCTCGATCAGATCGGCGACTGCTTCCGCCTGGACCAGGTCGAGCTTGTCGTTGAGAAAAGCGCGCTGCGAGAATTCGCCCGGCTCGGCGACACGTGCGCCCAGCTCAAGACAGCGCGTCAGCAGCATCTGCAGGACCACCGGGCCGCCATGACCCTGAAGTTCCAGCACATCCTCGCCGGTGAAGGAGTGCGGCGCCGGGAAATACAGCAGAATGCCGTGATCGATGGCGACCCCGTCAGCGGCCAGAAAGCGGCAAAGCGTGGCGCGGCGCGGCTGTGGCGATTTACCGGTCAAAGCCTCGGCAAGGGGCAGCAAGCCGACGCCCGACACCCGCACTACGCCGATGCCGCCGCGACCGGGGGCGGTGGCGACGGCAGCAATGGTTCCTTCGATGCGCGGCGGTCCCATCGATTCCCTATCCGCAAGAGATACCGTCCCCGGCGCAGCCGGGAACATGAAGTCGAAGCAATGCGCGCCGCCAAGCCCTCCAATCCCGCAGGACTGGAGGCCGGCTTATTTCTTTTCCCCTGCCTCGACGAGACGGGTGATCTGCCATTGCTGCGCGATGGACAGGATGTTGTTCACAGTCCAGTAGAGCACCAGACCCGCCGGGAAGAAAAGGAACATCCCGGTAAACATGATGGGCATGAACAGCATGACCTTGGCTTGGATGGGATCGGGCGGCGTCGGATTGAGCTTGGTCTGGATGAACATGGTGGCGCCCATGATCAGCGGCAGCACATAATACGGATCCTTCACCGACAAATCGGTGATCCAGCCCAGCCAAGGCGCGTTGCGCATCTCGACGGTGCCCAGCAGCACCCAGTAAAGTGCGATGAACACGGGGATCTGCACCAGGACCGGCAGACAGCCTCCCAGCGGATTGACCTTTTCCTTCTTGTACAGCGCCATCATTTCCTGGTTCAGGCGCTGCTTGTCATCGCCGTAAGCTTCCTTGAGCTTTACCAGCTTGGGTGTCAGCACGCGCATCTTCGCCATCGACTTGTAACTCGCGGCCGAGAGTGGGAAGAACATCAGTTTCAGCAGCAGGGTCAAGCCGATAATCGCCCAACCCCAATTGCCGACCAGCTTGTGAATTGCTCCCAGAACCCAGAACAAGGGCGCCGCGATCACCGTCAGCCAGCCATAATCGACCACCAGATCAAGGCCGGGGGCTATCTTCTCTAGATTGGTCTGCTCCTGCGGGCCGGCGTATAGAGAAACCGCATTCTTGCCGTCGGCGCCGACTGGAAGAATTACACCCGCCGAATACAGATCCTCGCCGACCTTGCGCATGTAGAACTCGCGCGCGCTCGAGGCGCCGGGCAACCAAGCGCTCACGAAGTAGTGCTGCACCATCGCGACCCAGCCGTTGTCGGCCTTCTGGGCGAACTTGGCCTTGTTCTTGAGAATATCGGCGAACTCGACCTTCTGATATTTCTCCGCGTCCGTGTAGACCGCCGGCCCGGTGAAAGTCGTGACTCCCATCATCATCGAACTGCCCTGCTGCTCGGCCGGCTTGCCGTCACGCGTGATTTGGTAGTACGCGTGGGCACCTGCCGTAACGCCTTCATGGCGGACGTCTATCTGATAGCTTCCCCGATGAAAAACGTAGGTCTTCACCACCTTGCTGCCGCTCGCGGTGCTTGCCTCGAGCCGTACCTCGAGCTCCTTCTCGCCGTCCTTGAGTGCCAGCTCACCACCCGGCAGCTTCCACTCCGTCTTGTGGTTCGGCAAGCCGTCGCCGATCACCCCCGATTGGGCCAGGTAAATGTGCTTGCCGCCATTGTCGAACAGCACGAAATGTTTCGACTTGTCCTCGGTGTCGGGATGGCGAACCAGTTCAAGCCGAGTAATGTCCCCGCCCTGTGACGAAATATCCGCTACATACAAATCAGTCTTGATTACGGTCTTCGCAGCGCCTGGCGCTACGGCGGTCGCAGTCGCGGGAACCGCAGCGGGGACTGCGCCGGTACCGGATCCAGGCAAAGTCGGTGTTGGCACCACGCCGGCCGGAGCCGTCGTCGAAGAGCCTGTCGCGGTCGTCGCTACCGCTTTCAGCGGCTGCGGCTGGCCCTGCTTTTGCCAGGCGTCCCAAAGCATGATCAGCGAAAAACTGAACACCAGAAGCAGGATCAATCGTCGGTTATCCATTACTGTCTCGACAGTGACTCAGGTCAGAAATACGAAAAAGAAGCTTCGATCGAGGCCGGCGCTGGTGCTACCTTGTCAAGCGCAGCGGCCGCAACCGTCAGGGAACCGGATCATACCCGCCCGGGTGCCACGGATGACAACAGCCGACGCGACGCACGGCCAGCCACGAACCCTTGATCAAGCCGTAGCGCCTCAGGGCCTCCATGGAATACTCCGAGCAACTCGGATGAAAACGACAGCGATTGCCCAGCATGGGGCTGATTGCCAACTGATAGGCACGGATCAGCAGCAGCAACGGCTGGACAAGCAAAGATCTCATTGCGAAAGCGCTGGAAGGCGCCTCAGGAGGGTTTCGATTTCAGCACGCCATACTTTCCGCTGTGCATTATCTCCAGCCCTCACGTTCTTGATCGGACGAGTCAGGCGCAGCACCAGATCACAGGGCGGAATTTCAACCGCCAACAAGCGAAATGCTTCGCGTCCCTGCCTCTTGATCGCATTGCGCAGCGAAGCGGCCCGCGCCAGGCGTTTCGGTACTATCAATCCGAGACGGGCGCAGCCAGCCATACCGGGCCCTCGATAGTGGAGATCAAAACACTGACCGCGCACCACGCGCCTGGCCCCCATTACAGCGGTAAATTCCTCCGGCCGATGCAGGCGCTGCTCGGAGCAAAACGAAGCAGCGTGCTTAGACGCCGAGACGATGTCGACCCTTGGCACGACGCGCACGGATTACAGCACGACCGCCCCGGGTACGCATGCGCACTAGGAAGCCGTGGGTGCGCTTACGGCGCACAACCGATGGCTGGTAGGTGCGTTTCATGGCAATATCCCTTGAATTAAGAAAAACCGAGGATTACATCGTTTCGCGGGGCATTTGTCAAGGCCATTGACTTCGCAGGCCTGTGGATAACTAGTCATGAAACGGCTAGAATGCGTCTCCACCCGAAGCAAACGGGCGGCTACAAGAACAATACAGCAGCCTTTACATTCCGTCGTTTCTCGCCCCGAGTCTAGCCAATCGCAATGAGTGAATTCTGGTCCCACTGTCTGAACCGCTTCGAGCAGGAACTTCCTGCGCAGCAGTTCAACACTTGGATCAAGGGCCTGCGCCTGGAACAGGATGAAGCCGGTCCTACCCATTTCCGCCTTGTCGCCCCCAACCGTTTCGTCATGCAATGGGTACGGGAACGCTACTTGGCCCAGATCGAAGCTCTCGGGCTCGAATTCTTCTCCGCTCCGATCGCCATCAACCTTGCTGTGGCCGACGCCATCGCAGAACCCGCTCCAGTCGCAGACACCACCCAGGCGGAACCTGCCACCACGGTGGCGCCGACGGTCACGCCCGGCAGAAGCGGAGATCCGGCCTATGAAAAGACCCGGCTCAACGCCGAATTCACCTTCGATACCCTTGTTACCGGCCGCGCCAACGACCTGGCTCGTGCTGCTGCCCAGCAGGTAGCAATGAATCCGGGGGTTTCGTACAACCCCCTGTTCATCTATGGAGGCGTTGGTCTGGGCAAGACCCACCTGATTCACGCCATCGGCAATTCGATCTATGCTGCCAATCCGACGATGGAAGTACGTTATGTCCACGCCGAAGACTACTTTTCCGACGTTGTTCGAGCCTTCCAGCAAAATACGCGCGAGGCATTCAAACGCTACTACCGTTCACTGGATCTGCTGCTCATCGACGATATCCAGTTCTTCAATCGCAAGGATCGGACGCAAGAAGAGTTCTTTTACGCCTTCAATGCCTTGGTCGAGGCAAAAAAGCAGATCGTCATCACCTGCGATACCTATCCGAAGGATGTTCAGGGGCTCGAGGAGCGGCTTGTCTCGCGCTTCGACTGGGGGCTCACCGTCGCGATCGAGCCTCCCGAGCTTGAAATGCGCATTGCCATCCTGAAGAAGAAAGCCGAAGCAGAACATATAAGCGTTTCAGATGAAGTTTCGTTTCTCATCGCCAAGAATCTCCGCTCCAATGTACGAGAACTCGAGGGTGCACTCAATCGCGTGGTCGCTTACGCCCGTTTCCATGGTCGCGAGATCAATCTGGATGTCGCCAAGGAAGCCTTGCGCGACATTATTGGTGCCACAAACCGCCAGATATCACTCGAACTTGTACAAAAAACGGTGTCTGATTTTTACAAGATCAAAGTGGCCGACATGTATTCTCAGAAACGTACCCGCGCCATCGCCAGACCTCGCCAGATTGCAATGTGGCTCACCCGTGAACTTACATCGCACAGCCTTCCGGAAATCGGCGAAGCCTTCGGCGGACGGGATCACACGACCGTGATGCACGCTTGCCGCACCATCATTGACTTGCGCGGAAAGGACAGCCGGCTCAACAACGACCTGCATGTCCTGATGCAGACGATCAAGGGCTAGCTTGTGAACAAGTTTCAGGAACAAACCAGGGAAGGATTGTGGATAACCCCTCTTGCGACCAACAAACAAAAATTCATCCACAGTCATCCACAGTCAGACTGCAAACTTTTCAACCGGCTTATCCACGGTACAATTGTTTGTATTTACAAGAAAATAGCCGTTTATCCACAGGAAAAAGTCTCCCTTATTAATCATAAGAGATCTATATATGCTCCTATTTAAAGGTCCACGCGACCAACTCCTTTTCCCCTTGCAGTCGGTATGCGGAATCGTGGAAAAACGTCATACGCTGCCTATCCTTTCCAATGTGCTGATGGAAAAGAATGGTGAGAAGCTCACTCTGCTGGCGACGGATATCGAGATACAAATCACAACCCAGACACCGACGGTCGGTACCGACAAAGCGGCCATGACCGTTGGCGCGCGCAAGCTGCAGGATATCTTGCGCTCTCTGCCGGAAACTGCCGAAGTCAGCCTGGCGCTGGACGACAAACGCCTACAGTTGAAAGCCGGCAAGAGCCGCTTCAATCTGCAGACACTGCCGGCCGAGGACTTTCCACGCATGACTACCGGCGACGGGCAGCCGTCAAAGTTGGTGGTCACCCAGAAGCAGATGAAGCGCTTGCTTGCTCTGGTGCAATACGCCATGGCGCAACAGGACATCCGCTACTACCTCAATGGCCTGCTTCTGGTGGCAAAGGGCAACGAACTGCGCATGGTCGCCACGGACGGCCATCGACTTGCCTATGCCGCCGAAACGCTGCCATCCGCGCCAACCCCCATCGAAGTCATTCTTCCGCGCAAAACGGTGCTCGAACTGTCCCGCCAGCTGACCGATAGCGATGACCCTCTGGAAATATTACTGACACCGACCCAGGCGCGCTTCAGTTTCGGCAACATCGAGCTCGTTTCAAAGTTGATCGATGGCAAGTTCCCGGATTACGAACGCGTCATTCCGCAGCATCACAGCAAACTGATCAAGCTGTCACGCGATGCGCTGCTGCATTCGCTGCTGCGGGCAGCGATTCTGACCAATGAAAAGTTTCGCGGTGTGCGCCTGGTTCTCGGCGTCGGCAGCCTCAAGATCATTTCGAGCAATGCCGAGCAGGAAGAGGCGCAGGAAGAAATTGAAATCGACTACGCCGGAGAGGCTCTTGATGTCGGCTTCAATGTGACTTACCTGCTCGACGTGCTCAACAACGTCAGCAACGAAACTATCGAATTGCACCTGGCCGATGCCAACTCCAGCGCACTCTTTGTGCTGCCAGGCAACGAGACCTTCAAGTACGTCGTGATGCCGATGCGCATCTGATATCCAACGCGAAAAGAATTCCATGACTGAAAGCAACACATCACCCGCCTACGACGAATCCAGCATTCAGCAGCTTGAAGGTCTCGAAGCGGTCAGAAAGCGTCCCGGCATGTATATCGGCGATACCTCCGATGGGACGGGGCTGCACCACATGGTCTTCGAAGTCGTCGATAACGCGATTGATGAAGCGCTGGCCGGGCATTGCGACGACATCGTTGTCACCATTCACACCGACAACTCGATCTCGGTCACCGACAACGGGCGCGGCATTCCCACCGGGATCAAGTTCGACGACAAGCACGAGCCCAAGCGTTCCGCCGCCGAGATTGTCATGTGCGTCCTGCATGCTGGTGGCAAGTTCAATCAGAATTCCTACAAGGTTTCGGGGGGCTTGCATGGCGTCGGCGTTTCCTGCGTCAATGCCCTGTCCAAGTGGTTGCGCCTGATCATTCGTCGCGGCGGCAAGAAATACGCGATGGAATTCCATCGCGGCCACGCCGTCGATCGCCTGGTCGAAATCCAGAACGGAGTCGAGGTGTCGCCCCTGAGAGTTCTCGGCGACACTGAAAAACGCGGTACCGAAGTGCATTTCATGGCTGACGACGAAATCTTCGAGAATGTCGAATTCCACTACGACATCCTGGCCAAGCGTCTGCGCGAACTGTCCTTCCTCAACAACGGCGTCAAGATAAGGCTGATCGACCAGCGCAACGTCAAGGAAGAGGACTTCGCCTTCTCCGGCGGCGTCAAGGGTTTCGTCGAATACATCAACCGCACCAAGACCGTCCTCCATCCGGCGGTGTTTCACTCCTCAGGGGTGTCGGTACAGAACGGTGTCAATATCGATGTCGAAGTCGCCATGCAATGGAACGACTCCTACGCCGAGCAGGTGCTTTGCTTTACCAATAACATTCCGCAATCGGACGGCGGCACCCACCTTACAGGGCTGCGCGCGGCGATGACTCGCGTCATCAACAAGTACATCGAAGAAAACGAGATTGCCAAGAAGGCCAAGGTCGAGATTACCGGCGACGACATGCGCGAAGGCCTTGCCTGCGTGCTGTCCGTCAAAATGCCCGACCCGAAGTTCGCGTCGCAGACCAAGATGAAGCTAGTCTCCTCCGAAGCACGTCCGGCAATCGAGGAGGTGGTTGCGCAGAAGCTGGCCGACTATCTACTCGAAAAGCCACTTGATGCCAAGATCATCACGGGGAAAATCGTTGAAGCTGCCCGAGCCCGCGAAGCGGCGCGCAAGGCGCGCGACATGACCCGTCGCAAAGGCGTGCTCGATGGCCTCGGGCTGCCCGGCAAGCTGGCTGACTGCCAGGAAAAGGATCCCGCCTTGTGCGAGATCTACATCGTCGAGGGAGATTCCGCCGGCGGCTCGGCGAAGCAGGGTCGCGATCGGAAGTTCCAGGCCATCCTGCCGCTGCGCGGCAAGGTGCTCAACGTCGAAAAGGCCCGCTACGACAAAGTCATTTCCAGCGAGCAGATCGTCACCCTGGTGACAGCGCTCGGCTGCGGCATTGGTGCCGAAGACTTCGACATTGCCAAGCTGCGCTATCACCGCATCATCATCATGACCGACGCCGACGTTGACGGCGCCCACATTCGTACCCTGCTGCTGACTTTCCTCTACAGGCAAATGCCCGAGCTGGTCGAGCGCGGTTACGTCTATATCGCCCAGCCGCCGCTGTACAAGATCAAGCACGGCAAGAACGAGACCTACATCAAGGATGACCACGAACTCAACCAGCACCTGTTGCGCCTTGCCTTGGACGGCACGCAGCTGACGCCGCGGGCCGGTGCCGCGGTTGTCGAAGGCGAGGCCCTGGGAGCACTGGCCCGCGCCTACCTGCTTTCGGAAGCCGTGATCCGTCGTGTTACCGACTTCATCGATGGCGAGGTGCTGCACGCGCTGCTGGCCCACAATATCGCGGTCGATACTTCGAGCGAAGCAGCAACGCGCGACAGCGCCGAGCGCATCAGCGCCTACCTTTCGAAGCAAGTCCGGATTGAATCGCGCTTCGACGAGAAGCACGAGCGCTGGATGCTCGCCGTCATCCGCATGCGTCATGGCAACCTGCGTACCGGCCGCATCGACGAGGACTTCCTGCTCTCGGGGGACTATCAGCAGATTCGCCGTACCGCCGAAATGATCGCCGGGCTCATGGGTGAGGGGGCGGTGATCCGCCGCGGTGAAAAATCGCTGGCCGTCACGAGTTTTGCCGACGCCATGACCTGGATGCTGAATGAGGTCGAGCGCGGGCTGGGCAAGCAGCGCTACAAGGGCCTCGGTGAAATGAATCCCGCCCAATTGTGGGAAACGACAATGGATCCGACGGTGCGCCGCTTGCTGCGGGTGCAGATCGACGACGCCATTGCCGCGGACGAGATCTTCACTACCTTGATGGGCGATGATGTCGAGCCGCGCCGCGCCTTCATCGAATCGAACGCGCTCTACGCCCGGAATATCGACGTTTAGTTTTTTTTAACCTTAAGGCCGCGTCGCCCCGCGACGCGGCCTTAGCCAGCGCGCGCCGCCGCCGCAATGTCGAGCGAGCGCAGCCGCAGGGCGGGATCGAAGATGTCGCAAACGAGCATCAGTTCGTCCGCGTCCGTAGCCTGCAACAAGGCAGCAAGTCCTTCGCGGATCTTGTCCGGCCCGCCGATCACGGCGGCCGCGAGAAAATCTTCGATTGCCGCCTTTTCCTGCGGATGCAGTTGCGACATGAAGTCTTTCGCCGGCGCCTGCAGGCGGCTGCGTTCGCCGTGCAAGATGCCGAGGACGCGCCGATAAGTGCTGCTGGCGAGGAATTCCGCTTCGTCGTCGTTAGGCGCCGCGATCAGTGGCACGCCGATGATCACGCAGGGCTGCGCCAGCGCCTCTGATGGCCGGAACTCGCTGCGGTACAACTCAAGGGCGTGGAGCAGCAAGCGCGGCGCGAAGTGCGAGGCAAAGGCGTAGGGCAGGCCCCGCTGCGCAGCCAATCGCGCGGAAAACAGGCTGGAGCCGAGCAGCCAGACGGGTACTTTTGTACCCGCGCCGGGCATTGCGATCACCCGCTGGCCGGGTTGCGGGTCGGCCAGCAACTGCTGAAGTTCGGCCACTTCGCGCGGAAAGTCTGCTTCGGTCTCCGTCCTGTCGCGGCGCAGTGCGCGCATGGTGATGGAGTCGGTGCCGGGGGCGCGGCCGAGGCCCAAGTCGATGCGCCCGGGGTACAACTCCGCCAAGGTGCCGAAGGCCTCGGCGACGACCAACGGCGCATGGTTGGGCAGCATTACACCGCCCGAACCGACACGGATGCGGCTTGTGCCGCCGGCGATATATCCCACCAGCACCGCCGTGGCCGAACTCGCTATGCCTTGCATGTTGTGGTGTTCGGCCAGCCAGTAGCGGGTAAAGCCGAGCGATTCGGCGTGGCGTGCGGTCCGCAGGGCAATTGCCAGCGCATCAGCCACGGTGCCGCCTTCACGAACGGCAACGAGGTCAAGCATGGATAGGCGGGTGTCGCCAAGAGTTTTCATGGAATTGATTATCCGTCGCCACCGCAGTTTCCGGTGAGGTCACAAGAAGCTGATTGGCGTGGCGATTCTTAGAGGGCTGCGCCTAATCATGGGCCCTCGGTAGGCATAAGATGATTGCCTCTTCCTCCGATCCGCAAGGATTGGATTCAGCCCGATACTGTGGTACCGGGCTTTTTTTGGCCTCCAGCATTGGTGCGACGCAGCACATTTATCTTGACAAATCCGCCTTACTCCCTAAAATGCGCAACTGGTGCAGTGCACAATCCGTATCCATGGGTCGCCAACGGACCCGACCGTCGCACCGGCTATACCGTGTTACTAGTGTAGGAGATCGCCATGTACAGCGTAACCGAGCAACTCGTCAACGCTAACAAGGCAAGGGTCGAAACCCTCGCAACCATTGCCGATGCGGCATTTTCCGGTACTGAACGCCTGGCCGCCCTGAATGTCGGGTGCGCGCGCTCACTGCTCGAAGACAGCCTTGAAGGCATCCGGGCCGCACTCGCGGCCAATGATGTGCAGGATCTGGTTTCATTGCGGAACATGCTGGCCGAGCCCGGTTCCGGGCAGGTTGCCGACTATTCCAGCAGTGTCTTCGAAATAGCGATTCAAACGCGACAGGCCTTGTCCCGGGTGGTCGAAGCCCAGGTTTTGGAAATGAACAAGGTTTTTGCCCTGGCGCTGCACAAGAGCACCAGGCAGATCATCGAAATGGCTCAGGCCAATCCCGCTGCGACGGCCGCAGTCAAATCACGCAAGAAAGCCGCATAAGCTTTTTTTCAGTGTCCCATTCTGCCGCCCTGACGGGCGACGGACTCAAGCCCGACGCATCGTTGTCGGGTTGCCCATGCATCGAGGAATCGTCCTCTCGCCACCGTGGCGGGCAGACCCTCGGGGTGGCGGGCACGATAACGGCAAAGGAGAAATTTTGACCGCAACCATCTCTCAACGATATTTCATGGCGCGTGGCACCAGTGCCTTCCTGAACTACCTGCATCTCGATGTCGCAACGATCGGCTTGGCACTCTTCTTCGTCCTCGCCGGCGGGGTGGCAAGAAACCTCGACCTGATTCAATCAATGGAATCGGTGGTTCCGACCCTCTCGCTATCGGCGGAGAGCCCTGCTCTTCCGGAAAATTCGAAGCGCCAAGCGAGACCGCTGGCGCCCGCCATGGGGGCTGCCCTTGATTACGTGGCCCAGCGCTACCGCCTGTCCCCCGAGGCGCTGCAGCCGATATTCGAAACCGCTCAAGCCGCGGCCCGCGAGCGGCAGCTCGACCCCTTGCTGATCATCGCCGTGATTGCGATCGAGTCCAGGTTCAATCCCTTCTCCCAGAGTCCCGTCGGGGCTCAAGGCCTGATGCAGATCATTCCGCGTTTCCACCAGGACAAGGTAGTGAAGGTCGCAGGAGAGCAGCCTTTTCTGGATCCGGTCAAGAACGTTCAACTGGGCGCCCGGATTCTCCAGGAATCGATTCGCCGGCAGGGCGGCTTGATCGAGGGTCTGCAGTATTACGCCGGCGCGCTGGACGATGAAGAGCAGGGCTACGCCAACAAGGTGCTGGCCGAAAAGCAGCGTCTTGAGCAGGCTTCGCGTCGCAAGGATGGCACCAGCGTCTGAGGCAAGGCCTCCATAATTCGGTCGGATAGTACGAATGAATTGGACTGTGGAAAATGCGTGGCTATACTGAATTAAGCAGGTGGCGTTGATGTGTATTCAAGAAGAGGAGGCTGGTCGTGTTGATTACCAAAAGCGTCGTTGATGCTTCTCCCGTCAAATCAACGGCTCTTGCTTCGAATTCGCCTGTATCGTCGGGGAGAGCGGTGTTGGATGTGCGTCATGAGCTTGTCGATGCCCAAGTTGAAGTACTCAGGATGTACATGGAGAAAAAATCCAAAGAGCGCTTGGTGGAGGCCTTGGACAGGTTGATTGGATGCACCCGCGCCAGCTTCAGGGAAGAAGAGGCGCTGATGGAATGTCTTACTTCGACTCCGGATCCCGGGCATCGCGAGAAGCACAATGCAGTATTGGCGCAAATGGTTTTATTGCGCGATATCGCGATCGAGTCCGACCGGGGGCGGTTGCTGGCGCAGTTGATTCATGTCGATCGCCAGTTGACCTCGCACCTGACGGACGCGGTTCAAGCGCCCGGTCGCCAGCACCAGCATTAGGGCGGGGTTGTTCGCGGCGCGGGTTTCTACCCCAGGCTGATCAGGATTCGGCGGGTGCTTTCAGGGTGCGCAGGATCGATCCCGTTGCCGGCTAAGTCAGGCCGGCGTCGGCGATTTGCAGCGCCGGGAAAATCAGGGGCGCGGCGTTCCTGCCCTCCGTCATGCGATAGAACCTCGGCGGCATGCCGAAGGCTTCCTTGAACGTCCTGCTGAAGTGCGTCGAGCTGTTGAAGCCCCATGAAAAAGCGATCTCGGTGATCGACTTCCACGCGCACGCAGGCGACAACAAATCGCCACGGCAGCGTTCCAGCCGCATCCGCCAGATATGGTCGCTGATTGTCGCGCCATCGTTGCTGAATGTCTTGTGCAGGTTGCGCTTGCTGCACTGGAAGGCATTCGCGATCTGGTCGATCGAGAGACCGGGGTCGCGCAGGTTGCGTTCGATATAGGCCTTGATGCGGTCGCGCAAGGCCTCTTTGTGGGACAGCGCGGTGGGCATTCCCGAGCGCTCCAGCAGCGAATGCCGCAGCAGCTCGGTGATCGCATCGCCGACGGCTTCCGCCGACTGTGGCGTACTGCCAGGGATCTCGGCGAATGCGGTGCCCATCAAATCGCATGCCACACGGCCGATGCCGGTGCGCGCGGAATAACGCTGCACCATCAGATCGTCTGTCTTCATGCTGCTTGTCAGCACCTTCTCGCGCGGCACCAGCAGCACAAGCTGCTCGATCGGGCTGGTGTTCGACACGCTATAGGCCTTCATCGTGTCGTAGATGCTCCACTCTCCCGGCGCGAGCAGCGTCTTGCGGCCGTTCTGTTCGAACCAGGTGCTGCCCTCGAGTTGCACCACCAGTTTGAGGTAGCCGCGACCATCCTGCCTGATCAGATCGGGGCTGCGCACCACGCGGTGCCGGCCGGCGGAAAGGCGGCACATCTTCACGCTGCCGACTTCGCCATGCACCATCCGGCCACGGAAGGTCTCGTCGCTGAAGGTTTCCGAGCGCAGCCGTCCGAGCCGCGTCCACAGAAGTTCGGTCCAGAACGCAGCCCGCTCGCGCGGCCTGACCTGTTCCGTGGAAATCGTTTCCAGGGCGCCCATGATTGCTCTCCTCCATCCGGCCATCTGCTTCAGCGGCCGATTGTTTATAGCTCAACAACATAGCATGCAATCTTGGTGCGCGCAAACCACTGGCCTGGAAGGGGATTTCTGATCTGGAGTTCCCTGCTGATCAAGTCTTCGTTCCCTGTCGGTGGAGCAGCGCCCGGATCACGGCCGTAATCTATGTCCTAACGTCACCCCGGACCCCAACCCGGTTTTTTCCCGTGACGCGCTGCAAACCCCAACAAGACCAGACCAGAACAGAGGAGACCCCAATGGGCGCCAACGACATCCCTTTCCTGAATACCGGCATCTGGAACGGCAAGCTGTTCCTCGGCGGTTGGAACGCCGCCGCTTCCGCGCGTGAAATTCTGGAGCCGGCCACCGGCGCGGTATTGACTCGCGTCGGCATGGCGACGCCGGCGGACGCGACCGAAGCCGCGAAGCGCGCCAAGGCGGCGCAGGCCGCCTGGGTCGCCCTGCCCTACGAGCAGCGTGCCGCCATATTCCGCAAGGCCGCTGCGATCATCGAGCGCGAAACCGAGGGCATGACGCAGTGGATAGTGCGCGAGACCGGCTGCATTCCGCCCAAGGCCGGCGTCGAATTGCACATGGCGGTGGGCATCCTGCACGAAGCCGCGGGCATGGTCACCCAGCCCAGCGGCCTGATGCTGCCCAGCGACGGCGGCCGCATCAGCCTGGCGCGCCGCGTGCCGCACGGCGTGGTCGGCGTCATCTCGCCCTTCAATTTCCCGCTGATCCTTTCCATCCGCGCCGTCGCACCGGCG
>Ga0265297_10008269_pt1 | contig 13949 bp, 11 predicted proteins | sample Munlanlwell13791_FD_192502 | JGI IMG/M metagenome (GOLD analysis project Ga0265297, IMG submission 192502) | Leachate microbial communities from a municipal landfill in Southern Ontario, Canada - Leachate well 137-91 | ecosystem: Engineered > Solid waste > Landfill > Unclassified | place... | reverse complement strand
AAGGGACACGTCCGAGACGGATATGTTTATGCATTGCAACGCGCCGGTGTCCGTTATGCTGTTCTCAAGCACGTACGCGCCTGACACGTTCAGGTCGGTGCAGCCCGTTATCGCATAAGCGGACTGTACCAAAATCACAAACAACAAAATCTTTGCGGCATTCGCGGCTGATGACATCACTACCCCTCAATTCCGTCTATTGCATTGTTTCAACCATTTAAAAACTTGCGCCGCCCCCAACCGGCGCCCGCGCGTGCCGCGCAAATGCCGCCCGCCGCCGGAGCGCCCGAACCTTATCTTGCATATTTATAAATGTTTTCCCACATTAATACTTACATGAACACTGCAAAAATAATCCTTGGAGCACTCTTGCTCGTCTTTAGCCTTTCTTTTGCCGTGGATGTGACCACGTGCGGCGTGATAAGCGCGCCCGGCACCTACAACGTGAATAACACCCTCACGACCGACACCGGAGACTGCATAGTCATCAACGCGGATAACGTTAACCTGAACGGCAACGGCTACTCCATAAGCGCCACCGAGATTGGATCAGATGGCTTCCCCATGCGTTATGCGGTGTACATAATGGAAGGCAGCGACAACGTCCATGTGGACAGGTGCACCCTTGAGAACTCCATGACCGGGCTCCGCGCAGGCGGCCTCGGCGCGACAACCGCAAACCTCAGGCTCACCGGCAACGTCGCCCGCTCCAACGGCTGGGGCTTTGAGCTCATACGCCTCACCGATTCCCTCGTGTCCGGCAACACCGCTTATGAGAACGCCGACCACGGCTTCTACATGACCGAATCCACCGGCAACACCCTCCAGTACAACAACGAATACCTGAGCCGCTATGATGGGTTCTACCTTGGTTCAAGCTCAAACAACCGCCTCGTGGGCAACACCGCAAGGCAGAACGGCTACTCCATGACGGAAGGCATCGGCTTCTCGATCGCGTTTGATTCCGACAACAACGTGTTTGATTCCAACATCGCTTCGGAGAACAGGGTTGCAGGTTTCCTTCTCACTGGCACCGGCGATCATGTCCCGGACGGCAACCAGCTCACCGGCAACACCGCGAACGACAACGAATTCGCAGGCATACAGCTCATTTTCACCGGAACCCAGAATGCAATAATCGGCTCAACGGTCAGCAACAACGGCAACGGTGGCATACTCGCGACACGGTCTCCGGCCCTTGAGGTCAGCGGCAACGTCCTCACAAACAACGGCTATCTTGCCCCGACCAACTCCGGCATAATGCTTTATCTCTGCCCGGGCTACGTCGCATCCGACAACCAGGTTGACGGCTCCCCCAATGGCATAAAGATACTCAACTCCATCATGGGGACCCTTGACAACACAATCATTTCCGATTCCCCGTACCCGCTGCTCGTGCAGGATTCCACCGGCAACCAGATTACGGCAATAATAATCAAGGATTCCGGCCCCGTCCTCCTGAGGGGAGACGCGACGGACAACAGCATAACCCTCCTTACCATGAGGGACCCGACGGGCGAGGTTACTGTGGACATCCCGGTCTATAGCGGCGAATACGAGGTTTCAATCACAACCGCGCCGGGTGCAGCCCCAGAAGGGCTCACTGCGCTCAACAGGTACGTTTCAGTTGTAAACACAGCCACGGGCAACATCCTCCTGGCAATACACTATGAGGACTCCGACTACGGCACTCTCAACGAGTCCACGGTCGCAGCGATGCTCTGGGGAGGCAGCTGGTCAGCACCGGCGCAGACCCTCAGCATGGGCTCAAACGGAGTTTTGATGGACAACCCCGGTTTCAGCATATTCGGCCTTTTTGCGGGCGTCCCGCCCGAACCGCCCGTGGAACCGCCCGTAGTGCCCCCGGTCACCCCGCCTAGCGGCGGAGGCAGCACCGGCGGCGGCAGCGGAGGCAGGTCCGGAGGCGGCGGCGCAGTGCACATAGGCGTCCCGTACGTCCCGTCCGGCGGCGAGGGCTTCGGCGGGGAGGCAACAACCCCGAGCTGCACTTCTGATTCCGAATGCGCGTCAAGCGCGGCCTGCAACGGCGGCATATGCACCGCATTGGAGGCGGGCGGCGACTGCGGAACTTTCCAGAACCATTCCTGGGTTGATTTTGAATGCTGCGATACCAGCGACTGCGGCGCGGGCGAGGTCTGCAAGGACAACGTCTGCACCAGCATGGAGCCGCTCGTAATAACACCTGGAGAAAGCACCACTGTCGCATCCGATGAGGGCCTTGGAAGGCTCCTGGCGGACGTGCCCTGGTGGGTGCTGGCGCTGCTCCTGCTCATGGTGGGAGGCGGCATCTACGCAAGGTACGCGATGGGCAGGGAGCCCCCCGAGGAAGGCGAGGAGGGTTCCGAAGAGGAGATGCCCCCGGCAGGCGAGGAAGAGGAGTAATCCTTTTCCTTTTTTTCCTTTATTTTTCTATAATTAATTTTCTATTCTATTTTCTCCTTCCATTTCCAATAATCAGCCTTGCTTCTGCACTTGTCCCGCCATATAATTAACGACCTTCATGGGGTATAACGGGACCCACCCGAGCCTCTTGTACATTATTTCCGAATCCCGCTCGTTTATGTGCGCGAGCAGCTCATTAAGCCAGTCGGTCACCACCCACTCCCTGTGCTGCGGCTTCAGTCCCAGTTCTTCATCCCCGGCCACGAGCTTTCTCACCGCACTCGCTACCAGGCCGGGCGCCTCCGTCCTCCTCCCAGGGGGCATCCGCCTGGCTATCCACAGTATCTTGTGAAGCACGTCTAGCCGGACCTCTTCCTCGTTTTTCATCCCCTTTGCAAGGTCCGTCACTTCCTTTATGTCCATGATGCAGAAATAGCCGACATTCCAGCTCAGCACGCACCTTTCCGCAATCTTGCTGGGCTGGTATTCACAGCATTCTCTCCCGGTCCATTCCCCGACCGCCTCCTCCAGCACGTGCAGCCGCCTGTTTTCCGTGTCGCTGGCATCCTCCTCCAGCATCCTCATGAATTCCGAATAGCTTTGCGGCTTGTTCCTCGCCCACAGAAGCGCGGCGGCGTTCATCACGCTCCCCTGCGGCCTTCCCGCAATCCACCTGCTCGCTTCCTCGCGGTCCGCCCTGGGCACCCCGCTGTTCATGTCCGCCCCGGAAGGCCTCACGCCGCATTTCATGACCTTTTCGTGCATCTCGCGCAGCATCGTGGGCTTGTCCCCCTCCTCTCCGGCCATTATGCCGAATATTCCCTTCAGCCTGATGCAAATTTCCTTCGTGCCCAGCGTCTTCTTCATCTTAATTGCAATCTCCACCATCAGCACGAATGCGTCAATCCTCTCAGCATGTGGCATTGCAAGCAGCAACTTTTCCATCGCCTGCAGCATCGCCATCCTGTCCTCGGATTTTGCCCGCACCCTCCCATCCTCGCCATGCCCGATGAGCAATGTCATCATTTTTTCGAACAGGTCGTTCCTGTAATAGAATACATTTATGGTCTCGCTGTTCTCCAGCGCCCCAGGCTTCATCATTTCGTTCTGCCTGCCTGGGAATGCCAGCGCGAAGAGCGATGCCCGCCTGTTCTGCATCATCTCCCCGTTCCCGGCGTCGCAGACAAGCGCCTTCTTGGCCTCTTCAAGCGTAGGCACCCTGTCCCCGCACGCCTTTCTCACAGCCGCCTTCGCATACTCCCGTATGCCTCCATTAGGCAGCGACTCCATAAAAGAAACGATTGCCGGATTCTCCGGCTCCGCGATGATAAACGGTGCAGGGGCAGTTTCCTGCCTGGGCGCCGGCGCAGCCGGCTTTTCCGCAGGTATGGCTTGCGCTTCAAAAACAGGTTCCGGCTCTTCCTTATTGCGCGCCCCCCGCCTGAACCATGTCCAGGGCTTACACCACTTCCGGCACCCCCTTTCCTCCGGCTTTTTAGCAGTAGCGGTCTGGAAACGCACACCCCTCAAGGCATCGGAAGAGCCAGCCATCAGCCGCACACCGTCCAGCCGTCCATATTTATATATTATCCCGCACAACTAATAAAAACCCACCCGCACCCCCTTATAACCATTAACATATTTATTGCACCACCAAGAAAACACATATAAACATTACTTTGGATACTCAACCCGGTGTAATGGTATGATCCAGAACATGTTGGATGCCCTTTTTCCGGCAAAGCTCGCTGAGCTCTGCAAGAAAATGAAGGGCGGAGTAGGGGAAGGAGTGAAATACATCGTGGCCGGCGGCTTTATTGCCCTCGTGCTCTCGATACTGAAGATACTGCTGGCAGGCGTCCTGAGCGGCACAAGCGGCCTGAGCGTCGCTGCGGCGATAGCGGCCGTAATTGGCTGGCTTGTCATGCTGATACCGACGATCATCGTCACCTACCTGATTGTCTGGATTGCCAGCATGCTGATAGGCGCACTGCTTGGCGGCAAGGCCGCGTTCCCGCAGCTCTTCCTGATGTTTGCGGTGTTCGGCGCGGGCATAGCGGTGCTTACCGGCGTGCTCGGCCTCATCGTCGGCATAATCGCAGCGCTTTCTGCGGGTATCGGCGCCCTCCTGCTCATGGCAGTTTCGTTGCTGGTCGGGCTATACAGCCTTTACCTGGCATTCGTGGTGCTGAAGTCCATATACGGCTTTGAGACCATGAAGGCGGTGCTGGCGCTGATAGTATACCTGGTGGTTTCGTTCGTCGTTTGGTTCGTAATCGCCATGGTACTTGCAATCGTGCTTGTGATGATCGGCCTGGGCGCATACATGACTGCGGGCGCGGCTGGAGCAATCCCGGCATACTGATGGGATGTTGGGGCGAAAGCCCCTTCTCTTTTATTTCTTTTCTTTCCTACTCTTCAGCTATGGAACTGAAGCAAGCCATCGTAATGCGCACTGATTTGGAAATGGGCAAGGGCAAATTATGCGCCCAGGCGGCGCACGCCTCCATCTCCGCATACAAGAAATCCCCCCCCAAAGTCCGGGATGAATGGGAGCGCGCAGGAATGAAGAAGATAGTGTTAAAAGTGAATTCCGAATCCGAGCTTTTCCAATATTTTGAGGAATGCCAGCGCGCGGGAATCCCCTGCTCACTCATCCACGACGCGGGGCTCACCCAGATACAGTCCGGCTCGCCCACCTGCTTCGGCGCCGGCCCCGCTAATGCGGATGATATAGACAAGGTGCTCGGAAAGCTGAAGCTCCTCTAGGCCCCGCGCACCATTATAAATTTTCTTTTTCCATCTCCGCTCATGGTTCTCTCCAACCAGGACATAAGGAAATTCATGAGGGCGGGAAAGATAAAAATCCGCCCGTTCTCCGAGGCGCAGCTCGGCCAGGCGTCCGTGGACCTCACGCTGGGCGACCGCTTCTGGTTCTTCAAGGAAAAATACATAGGCGGGCTGGTGGACCTCTCCAAGGTGGATTTCAAGGAGGCGAACTGCGAGGTGAAGGCCGGCACGGTGGCGCTCGGCCCCTGGCAGATGTGCCTCGGCATAACCAAGGAGAAGATAACCCTCGCATCCGATGTGATGGGAAGATTGGAAGGCAGGAGCCGCTATGCCCGCATGGGCCTCGGCGTCCACATAACCTCCGCGCTCGTGCAGCCCGGCTCGGACAACCACCAGGTGCTTGAGATAGTCAATAACGCGCCCTTCACGTCGCTCATCCACTCGGGCATGCGCGTATCCCAGATAGTCTTCTACAAGATGCTCTCGCCCAGCACGAAGCCCTATGCAAAATTCGGGAAAATCGCCCGCAGGCAATAGTTTTTATTACTCATCCCGCTATTACTAGCGGTGTTCCCATGGCATCCGCCCAACTTGAACGCCCCCGCGAGGAGAACGTCAAATGGAGGGAGGCAGTAGTAAAGATAGATTCCGACACTTTCATGCGCGTCCAGTACCTCTTCGGCGTGGAGGTCAACGACTACCAGATGCTCGCATCCCTCGTGAGGGGCGGCTATGATTTCGGGCGCGCCTGGGTGGTGAATGCCAGGGGCGTGACCGCTGAGAACGCATCCAGCCAGGACTGGAGGGCATACACTTCCGGGAGCCGCGCGGCAGCCCATCTTCTTGAAGAGTCCGGCGAGAGCGGAATAATCTCAAAGCGCGATGATGTCGGCCGCGCAACACATGCACAGAAGGAGCGCTTCAATGCCTTCATGGACATGACCGAGGCATCCATAGAAGTCGCCCGCAATCCCGGGGACCTGGACGCCTTCAAGCGCCTGGAGGATGCCACGCGCAGGTTCAGGCATACCGGCCGGGCGGAAGGTGGCGAAGAGCGCACAAGAGAAGAGGTAGCGCCCGCACATGCGGAGGAGGCGGCTCCCGCGGAGGCTCCGGCGCCCAAAGGCACATTCTCCAAGGAGGCCGAGGCCGCGCTTTCCGAAACCGCGGAGGCGACAAAGGGAATCACCGCCGGGAAGGCGGCATCGTTTGAATTCTTCACCCCGGACGACCCGAGGGGCATAAGCTACGGGTTTGAAATCCACTGGAAGGACGGCTATGTGCCTAGGGGGGAATACGACCGGTCCGATATCTGGAGCACGGAACGCTTCCTCTTCGCCAACCTTGAAGGGATAGAATACTACGGCGTCACAGGCTTCATCGGCGGCCGCCTTGACAACTCAGCGGGCGTAAGGCAGTTCAGCGGCGACAGCTTCGCCGTGGAATACATGAGGAGGGCGTTCCTACGCCTTGAGGACGAAATAGGCGGGGATACCGTGCGCATCTACGTCCCGCGCGGGCTGGACGTCTCGGGCAAGACATTGGCGGACCTCATAAATTCCCCCGACGTCGTGGCAATGAGCGTGGTGGAAGAGGGCGGCGAAAAATTCATCTGGGACATATATGCAAAAGAGCAGAGAGATCTGCTAGCCGCGCTCCAGACGAGGTTCCCGGAAATGGAATTCGTCCTGGCCTGAATTCACTTATACACTACTATCTTCTTTATCTCTTCCAGCACTTCCTTTCCGCCCTCGTCCAGGGATTCCCCCTTCTCCTCCCACTTGAAAACCTGGCTTTTTCCCATCGCCGTATAAAGGACATCCCCTTCCTTCACATCCTTGCCCAAAACAATATCCTCTGAGGAAATAGCCACCTTCAGCCCCGCTGCCGCCTCCTCAATTCCCTTCCCCTCGTTCTGTATCCCCTTCACCTCGCCCAAATCCGCGCCCGATGCGTTCATCAGCCGCACCCCCTTCCTCAGCTTCCCGCCCATAACCTCTATTCCAAAAACCGCGGGCTTGCTCAGCCTGAAGAAGAATCCCTTCAGCACCTTTATCTTCGCAGGCCAGGGGAGCTCCGCCTCCAGTTCCTTCTTCTCCCTGCCCTTCTCCCCAACCCTCCATTCCTCGTAATCCTCTATGAACTTGTAGATGACGTTGCTCCAGATGATGGGCACGCCCGCCGCTTCCGCCTCGGCCCTCGCTTCGTCCATCACCTCCACGTTGAACCCGAACACCACGCCGTCATACCTGTTCTCGCCGCGCACCGCCTTCGCCGCAGCCACGTCCATCCTCGTGACCGCCCCGATGTCCGCCTTCCTCACCTTGATGCCGTTCTTCGTGAAAAGCGCGAGTATCGCCTCTATGCTCCCGAGCGAATCCGCCTTCACTATTACGCCTTCCTCCCCGCTTTCAAAGAGAAGCTGCTTCGCCTGCGCCTCCAGCTCAGCCTTCTGCGCCTCAAAATCCTTCACCACGTAAAGCGGCGAGCCGGGAATCACGCCCCCCAAATCCGGCGCCAGTATCTTCACCCCCGCGGCCGCCTCTATACTGTCCAGATAAGCATACTTGTCCTTCGCGCCCTTCGCGAGGTTCGGCTCCAGCAGCGCCCTGACCTTCGTCCTCCTCACCCCGTCCCTCGCCAGGAATATTATCTCGTCCCCCTTCGCAATTTTTCCGTCGTACAATACTATGTCCACGGTGCTCCCGAGGCCCTTCTCCTCCTTGACCTCCAGCACGGTCCCCTTCCCCTCCCCGGTCCCCAATTCCAACCGCTTCTCCATGAATTTCTGGCTCAGCCCTGCAATCAGGAGGAGCAGCTCCGCCAACCCTTCGCGCGTTTTCGCACTCAGCGGAATAATCGCAATCTGTTTTTTGAAATCCGTTATCCTGTCAAACCTGTCGCAGTCAAACCCGTGCGTGGAGAGCGCGCCCATCAGCTCATACATCCTGTTGTCCACCGCCTCCTGCACGTGCGGCGGCTGCTTCGCGAAGGATTTGAGGAATGAATCCGTCCCCTGCTTCTTCCATCCGTGTATCAAATCTATTTTATTCGCCGCCACCACAAAGGGCGTCCTGCATTGCTTGAGTATGCGTATGCTCTCCAGCGTCTGCGGCTGGAATCCCTGCGCCACGTCCACCACGAGGATGGCCATGTCCGCGATGCTCCCCCCCCGCTCGCGCAGATTTGTGAATGCCTCGTGCCCTGGCGTGTCTATGAACAGCAGCCCAGGAATCTCAATCTTTATCTTCAGCAGGTCCGCGACGGGCGCCGAGGTCCTCTCAATCGCCTCCCGCGGCAGGTAGCTCGCCCCAATCATCTGCGTTATCGCGCCCGCTTCTTTTGCCGCGACAGCACTGCCTCTAATCGCATCCAGCAGCGATGTCTTTCCGTGGTCCACGTGCCCCAGGACGCACACTATGGGCGAGCGAACAGCCATATGGATAAAGGTATCAGACAAATGTTTTAAATCCGCATCCCGGAATAATGGCTGATGCCCGAAATGAAAACGCTCAATAAGGCGCTGCTTCTGCTTCCAGTCGCAACCGTCCCGCTCAGCCTCTTCATCCTTCTCCGGCTCGGCATCCCATTCTCTCCGGATTCAGGCGGCATGCTCGCCTCGCCGTTGTTCATCCTGATTTCCGTCCTCACCATAATCGGCTTTTTCCTGAACTTCGGCATCGCACTTCCGAGGGCAAAAGAGAACTGGGCCGCCCTCGCCAGCGTCCTGGTCTGGCCCGCCAATTTCATAGTCTCCGGCTTCTCCCTCTCTTACTTCACTTGGAACCTGCTCGCCTTCCTCCTACTGGTTCTCCCGATGCTGCTTGCCGCAGCCTACAACTACCATTACTTTTTCAGGAAAAACCAAAATCAGTAGACAATTTCACCCATCCTTAATGTTCTGAATTCCAAGTATATATTACGTTCGTGGGCGAACTCCCTTTGCGATGCTGCTTCCCAGCATTCCATTGATATAACCTATAAATGCGGCCCCGAGAATTATGATTGCATCAAAAATGAGCAATAGTAAAAGTGATTCATTCATTTCCTGCGGAGACGACGATGTTACTATTAGCAGCATCATGACCAAACTAACAATTGCACCTGTTACTGCGCCAGTGAATGCAGAAATAATTCCCGCCTCCGAAATGTTCATGCCATATTTGTTTGTAGCATTGTATCCAGTCCACATGAGCATTATCATAAATAGTATTATGGGTATTGTCGCAATCTCAGATCTATGCAGGCCAAAAATGCCCGTCTCATCCAAGTCAAATATTGGTACGACCAGCAGGATAATGATGCCTAATACAATGAACATTTTTGAAGCTTTGAATATCTTTCTTATATCCATCCAATCCCCTCAATAAATAATCTCATTCATCTTCTTCTTCTTGAACGCCTCTTTCAGCTCGCGTGCAATCCTCCTTCCCGTGCTCACCATCTCCCCGTGCGTGAATTCCGCATAAGGATGATACAGCACATTCGTCCCCGCAACGATGCGCGCGGAAATCTCAAACGCATAAATGTCCAAGTCCTCCGTGACAATCGTCTCCACGCAGAACGGCCCGTGCATCCCGCCGAACAATTCCTTTGAGCTGTCGCTCACATTCCTCCCAATCTCCATAAAGGAAGGAAGAAGCGACTCCCTCATCACCATGGACGCGTTCCCCACCACCGTAAAAGATAAAGGCACGTTTCCGCCAGCCGCAACCGCGCGCGCAATCTCCTCCGCGTTGCTTTCCACCCTCCTATCCACCCCCATCAGTTCCACATGCCCATAAGATGTCTTGTATCCCGCCTCCGAAAAGATGGAATGGAAATAGTGTGGATAAGCCCGCACCCCTACGATAAACTCCTGGATAAGCGCCTTCTTTTTCCCGACCTTCTCCCAATACTCCTTCTCGCTCTTCACAATCATGTATCCCATGCCGCCCTTGGCTCCAGGGAATTTGACAATCGCCAGCCCGTCTATTTCCTCCGGCTTCATGGTCTTCGGAATGCGCAGCCCCGCCTTCTCCATCCAGGAGAACATCCTCATGCGGTCCCTCTCAAACTGCAGGCTCCTCCTGTTCCCGAAAACCGGCACCGCCATGCCGTCCAGCTTCTCGCCCACGTATTCCACAAAGGAGCCGTGCGGCACGACAATCGCATCCCTCGCCACCAGCTCCTCCACCGGCACATCCGCCAGCGAATCCACAACAAGGAACTCGTCAGGTTTTGCGTACGGAAAAGACCTATAAAACTCCAGCCTGTCCTTCGTGCATATCCCTATTGAATGCACCTTCTCCTGCCTCGCGCCCTGGAATATCTGCAAGGCAGAATGGGAGCAAACAGTCGCGACACTGAGCTTCTTATAACCAGATAATATGCCTTCTATTTTCTTCTTCTCTATTATTCCCATATAATAGATGGGGGGCTAAAATATAAAAAGGAAATCGCTTGCACGTAAATACATTCTTAAACACTCCCATACACGATATTATAATGGCAACCCCCATGCCCGTTGGCACACCAAGGCATGCGCGCATCCCGGATGATGTACGCCGGATAGAGGAATTCTTCAGGAAATCCGGCCTTATACTGGAAGGCCCGCTCAACGGCATGCTCGCGCAGCTCAGGGCCTCGCGCGGAAACGGGCCGGAATGCGCCTCCCGCATCATAGAACTCCGCCATATAGGAGAGATGTGCTTTCTTTTGTACGGAGGGGCGCAGCCCTCAATCTCCGTACGGGACACGCTTGCGCTCAGGAGGCTATGGTCGCTTTTTGAAACCATGGAATACGGCATGAGGCGCATCAGCATGGACTGCCTGTGCAAGGAGTGCAAGCCCCTTGATGTGCCCGAGGGGATCAGGGAGGTCGTTTTGCGTGGCGGCGGGAACGCCATCCAATCGGTGGAGGCGGGCCCCTTCTCCGGCTCGCTCGCAACCGGGTTTCTTCGCGACGGCCGCCTTTTGGCAATCCTCGTCCGTAACATTTCCCTGCAGCCTGACGCCCTCGGCCAGATGGTTGAGGTGCCCAGCAAGATAATATTCATTATCCTCCCGGATTGAACCGGGTTGCAACCCGGAGCGCTGCCCTTCCCATCCTAGGATTCTTTCTCAATGGTTTTTCCTGCGCCACATCAGGAGCGCCGCGGCAACCACAAGCGGCACTATTATCACAAGGGGGTTTATCGGCTCGCCCTTCCCGTCCGAAGGGTTGGCGCCCTGCGCCTGGCCGGAGCTCACCACCTCCCTCTCCGCCGGCCCTTCATCCCCCTCCCACGCAGGGGATGCGACCACGGGCAGGATGGGGCTGGACTCGGCGGATCCATTGGTTGGAGGCTGCCCGCCAATCATCACGCATTGCACGTTTATGCACCCATACCCTGCGGAGCACCCTCCTGCGCAGCCGGTTTCCGGCACCCCGTTTCCAGTTTCAGATTCACCTACTGTTTCTTCCTGCGCGGCCTCCACAATGAATTCCAGTTCCCCTCCGCTGTAGCCGCTCGCAGCCGCCTCAACAGCATATGCGCCGGCAACCGTGGGGACGAATTCCACCTGCCCGCCGGAATCCGTTTCCCCAAGCTCCATTGCATTGAGTATCCCATTCGTCCAATAGAGAACCCTCACCTCCGCACCGCTTACAAGGGTGGCGCCATCCCTGACCGTTATGGTGAGCGTGCTCCCCACAACTCTCTCCCCACTCACGCCCACGGAGAGGGGGCCGGTGGAGCCGCCAATGCCCTGCGCCTTCACAGTGAGCGTATCCGTCGCATAAGAGGCGCTGGAATTGGTGCTGTTGCATACATACACATAAGCCCCTGAGCTGAGGTTCTGCAGGTCCTCCACATGCGAGGTGCCGTTCGCAACCAATGCACCATCCCTGTACAGCTCCAGCACCACGGATGCGTCGCTTGAGTCGCAGGAGGCGTTGGTCTCCGTATGGGGCATGACGGTTGCGAAGGGGTGGAGGGTGAGGTTGAGGGTTCCGTCCTCCAAGGCATACCCCGAGAATGATGCGACGCTAAATGTGAGGTAATCGTTTGAGCATTCCATATAGTTCGGCGCATATAAAGTCCCGTTCGCCACTATGTCCGCGGCTGAGGAGGAGAAGTTCTCCATTCTGTATATGCTGTGCAGTATTCCTGCGGAGCAGTCCGCCGCAAGGGTTATGTTCGCGCTTGAGTTGAACAGCGAGGCGTTCGAATAGCTCGAGTTCAGAGATGCGAAATAATTGTCCACGATGAAGTTGGACGAATTGAGCTGCTGCTTGGAATCGAGGACTAACGAGTCCCACTTCACGCACCCGGGCAGCTGGCTGTCCGCGCATATAGAGAAGTTCTCCATGGTGTTATCCCCGGTGGAGTTGTGGTAGACGTAGTTCGACGAGCCGTATATCGTCACATTCCTAAGCGTGTTGTTCGTCGGGTTCCCGTAATCTGTCGTATCGCCGTACAGCATCAACTTGTCGAAGGTTATCTCGCTGTAGCGGCCTCCGTTCCTGGAGTTGTTGCTTATGAGCACGTTCTCCACCGTCGTGTTCATCACGGACGAGAGCCACAGGCCCACGGTCTGAGCTCCTATTATGGTGGAGTTGCTCAGGAGCGAGTTGTTGGATATCCCTATGAAGACTCCTTCATCCCTCCCGTTCTCTGATGTTATGTTGTTCCCCCTGAAATTATGGGACCATTCGTAGATTACCAGCCCATAGTACGTGTTGTTGAGCACGGCGTTCCTGACCGTGACGTTCTCCGATTTCAGAATCCAGATGAAGTTGCTCCTGTACGTGGCGTCCCCGTTGACACTTACCCCGTCCATTATCGAGTTGTCCGCCCCGCACAGCAGGATGGCTGAATAATCCCCGGTCACGTTCGCGGATTCGTTCGTGTAGAATATCGGCTTGCCTCCGGTCCCAGTGTTGTTCTCTACGAAGTGGTTGCAGTAGCTCCTGTTGTTTTTCGACACGTTGTAGTCCAGAATTGCAAAGTCGTAGTTAGTCCCAACGAGCGTGTTGTTCGCGACCACGAACCCCATCCCGTCCATGATTTTTATTCCGTACGATGAGCCCGTGACCTCGTTATTTATTATGGTCCCGTTCTCGCACCCAGGATACACGCCGATGCCGCCGTCATCCACGTTGCCGTAAAAACGGTTCCCAGAAATGAGGATGTTCCTGACCGCAGGATTGTAGGTCGTTGGTATCTCGCTTATCTGTATCGACTGCTCCACGCTGTTGTTGTCGAAGTTATCGGAGATGACGCTTCCGTTCACGGCTATGAGGCGCATCGCCTCCTTGCCGTGCCTGTTGAAGGTGTTGTTGGTTAGGTTTATCTCAGAGGAGAATTTTATGAAAATCCCCTCGTAGTTATCGTGGAAGATGCTGTCGCGGATTGTCGTGCTCGATGCGTTGAAGCCGTACACGCCGGCTCCGCTCGTCTCATTATGAAGGTAGATCTCGCTATCCTCTATCGAGGTTTCCGAAGAGTTCAATATGTAGATCCCGTATGGAGAGTTGTTGAAAATAATGTTGCCCGTGAGCACTGTATTCGTGCTTAGGTTCAGCACGAAGCCGTTGAAGGAGTTGTTGTACACGGTGTTCCCATCGAAGGTGTCGTTGCTGCTGCCCTGCACGATGAACCCCGGCGCGGAAGTGCCGTACACTTCGTTGTCCTCGTAAGTGTTGTTCACGCCCTGCAGATCAGCTATGCCCCTTACCCCTGAGCCATTCACTATGTTCCCCCTAACGACGTTGTTGTAGCTCCCGAAAGAAA
>Ga0265297_10008268_pt1 | contig 13950 bp, 15 predicted proteins | sample Munlanlwell13791_FD_192502 | JGI IMG/M metagenome (GOLD analysis project Ga0265297, IMG submission 192502) | Leachate microbial communities from a municipal landfill in Southern Ontario, Canada - Leachate well 137-91 | ecosystem: Engineered > Solid waste > Landfill > Unclassified | place... | reverse complement strand
TTAGAATAGGTAGGCTAAAAATTATGAAAACAAAAGTTACGACAAAAGAATTTACCTGGTATGTCATCGCTGGCATTCTCGTCTTTATCGGCATCGCTTTAATCGTATTTGATATCATCGGCGACAATATTCGCGTCAGCGCAAACGACAACTGGATTTTAACCGCCCAAAACGCCGTCATTGAATGGTCGAAAATCAACTTCGATTGGCGGGCGTGGGGCATCATCTTTTTCCTTTCCGGATCTTTAGTGGCCATCATCACCTTGTCAGTGTTTGCAAAAGGGGCTGACCGCCTCGTCGAAAAAGAGCAGAGGCGACAAGCGCGCTTGGCTGCCATCAAAGAGAACGGCACAAGCGAAGACAACATCATCGAAGTCGAAGCAAACGAAGTGGAATCCAAATAACGGATTCCATTTTTTTTATTCAAATTGAATTGGATCATTGTTATAATTTTTAACGATGAAACCGATAAAAATACTCGCGATTGGCAATAGTTTTTCGGTCGATGCCACAACCTACTTACATCAGTTTTCACTCTGCGGCGAACAAGCAATAATCGTCGGCAATCTCCACTACGGAGGGTGTTCATTAAAGCAGCATCTTGATTTTTTCAATTTAAACCAAGCTCCATATGAATATCATAAAAATGGGGCATTAACTAATCAGTCTATCTCCCTTCGAGAGGCTTTGAAAGATGAAGCGTGGGACTATATTACGATACAGCAAAATAGCGGTAATAGCGGAGTCTATGATTCCTTCATACCTGGGATTGAGTTATGCGCGAAATTAAAAGACTTGACCCACGCCCAATTCGTCATACATAAAACCTGGTCTTATGCCTCATATTATCGCGATGAACAATTCGCTAAATATCATTTTGATCAGCGAGAAATGGATCGCAAAATATCATATGCCTATTCTCGTTTTGCAAAAGACCTAAATATTCAAAGAATTATACCGAGCGCAGACGCCTTCACTCTTGCTCGCGCGAAATTTGGCGATACCCTCAACCGCGATGGATTTCACGCTAATGAAAAGGGGCGTTACTTGTTAGCGGCATTATGGTATTCCTTTTTTACCAAAAAAGACGTCCGTTATGTAAATTTTGTCGCATCAGGATTTTCTTATGAAGAAAATAGTGAACAAGGGCCAACATTTGAAGAAGTCATAAAATTGAAGCAAGTCGTTAATATTGTGATTTCAAATAATACTTGAAATATAAATACTACATCAAAACGATTGTTGATTATCTTAATCGACACACTAAATATAAATGTCGTGCTTACATAATTATTTCTTTTGCTATGTAATTATTATTGTCTCTGGTTGAATCGATGAGCCTGAGCAACTAAAAAGATGAAAGAACCGTTAACGCATATATCGCTTTCGATTTTTGAGTGCGCGCGTCGCTCCAGCCAGTCTATAATATACACATGAAGAAAGCCGGAAATATCGCCATTATCGCGTTGGCGATTTTACTTAATGGCACCATCATTTTTGAATCTTGTCTGAGCGGTGGTGTTTCTGTGACGCGCAGCAACTGGTTAAGCAATATTTTCGCCGACATCATCAACGTTTTTATCCCTGGCCGCGTCGAAGTCGTCCCCTTAGAATCTATTACCTTAATTGGCGATGGTGAAATCATCCTCGGCACCACGAATCGTTTTACGGTTGAATACACTCCGGAGAACGCGACCAATAAAGGCATCTCTTTTTTAGCCGATAATGAGCGAATAAATCCGGTGCAAGAAGGTTCCTCGTGCTTCGTTGAGGGCATTGAATTAGGAAGCGTCAATCTGGCTGCTATTTCCCTTGAAGACGAGAGCATTGTTCAAAAAGCGTCAATCGAAGTCATCGCAAGGCCGGCTCCAACTGCTTTTTCGATATCGATTGCCGATGAGCAACTTTTGAATGGCTTGAGCACGCCGGTTATTTTTACGATTGATGATTATGATGATAATCGCGCTGTCCGCTACTTTGATACATCGCTTATCGAACTCGAATCGACGAATTCGGGGGTGGCAACCATCGAAGAAGGAGTAATACGCGCTAAAAGCGTAGGTTATGCCGAGATATATGCAACTTCCTATCCATCTCGACGAATCAGTGTCCAGGTTATTGAAAACAGCAATCCATTAGTGTTTCCGAATTCGACCTCTTGGCAAGTCGTCGGCGAAAGCACTGTCCATGTCTACGATATGGACCATGCCGAAACAAACTATAGCCAACTATCTATCGATTGGGGCGGAACGATACCTTCTGATCAAGGGATAACTTGGAAAGTGGAAGACGAATTAATCGCCAAGATAAGTTCAGACGGGAAGCTGAGAGGCTATAAGCGCACAGGCACGACCAATGTCATAGCGATCAGCAACATGGATTCGGACCAGCAAAAAACCTTTCCGATTATCGTCGAGGAAGTTCTGCCAACCGCCATGGATGTTAGCATCCGCTTGGACGGCAGCCCTCTTGATGAGATAGTTTCAGTGGGTGATACCATCTATATAAGCGCAATTTTTTCGCCAAATAATACCACGAATTTATATGTTGATGTCGAATCGAGCGATGAACTCGTCTTGTCGGCTCAAATCGAAGGTCGAACTGGAAAAGTCACAGCCAAAAAAGAGGGAACGGCATCCATCACGGTGTCATCGGTCGCAAACCCTTCGTTAAGCGAAACACTGACATTTGAGGTTATGCCCAAGCAGGCGATCGATGGTGAAAATTATGTCGACTTTGCATCGTTTATTCGCAAGTCAATCGGCCACTTCTTACTTTTTGGCGTCAGCGGTCTATTTACGACTTGGGCTTTCTTTTTATTATTCGATAAAATGATAAAAAAGAAATGGCTCATCGCCCTATACAGCGCCTTATTTGGACTGGCAATTGCAAGTCTTACTGAATTTATTCAGCTTTTTATTCCTCAAAGAAGCGGCAACTGGCTTGATGTAGTCATCAACATTTTCGGCTATAGTGTTTTTGGCGCTTTGCTGATTTTGTTTTATTGTTTGTGGCTTCGAAGAACATTAAAAACTAATAAAAAAAGCGCTGAGCGCTAATTGTCATCAATAGCGGAGGAAGAGGGATTTGAACCCTCGCGCCCCGTTAAGAGCCTACAAGCTTTCCAAGCCTGCCCCTTCAGCCACTTGGGTATTCCTCCGCGACAAGAAAAATTATAAGTAAACAAAACAGTAATTACAACGATTTAAGCATAATATATAATATTATTAAGCATGATTGAAATTCGCATCAAGAACCAAGAGGCCAACCAAAGGGTTGATAAATATGTCCGCAAGTATTTAAATAACGCGCCCCTTAGTTTTGTCTATCGTCTATTTCGTAAGAAGGATGTGAAAATTGATGGTCATTGGGTCGATATTAACTACATTCTCAAAACTGATGAAGTGCTGAAAATATATGTCACCGATGAACAAATAAAAGATTTTTCGAAGCCCTTGGAAATTAAGGATACCGTAATTGCTGATGCAGTTGTTTTCGAGGACGAGAATATCGTCATCGTCAATAAGAGCAAGGGTCTCTTGGTTCATGGAGACGATAATGAAAAAACCCACACTCTCGCTAATCAAGTAATTAACTATCTCATTCAAAAAGGCGAATATAATCCAAAAGAAACCATTGGTTTTGTTCCCGCCCCCGCCCATCGCCTCGATCGCAATACCTCAGGTTTAATTATCTTTGCGAAAAATCTAGGTGCTTTGCAAGAGTTGGAGTTGATGTTTAAAATGCGAATTGGCATCGAAAAGCATTATCTCGCCCTCGCCGTCGGTCGCATAACAAGCGACCAGACGATATCATTACCCCTTAAAAAAGACGCCAGAGCCAAAATGGTCAAAGTCGATAAACTCGCCAACGGAGCGCAAGAAGCCACAACCAAAATTCGAATTGTCAGACACTATGGTAATTACACGCTTCTCGATGCCGAATTACTGACCGGTCGCACCCATCAAATTCGCGTCCATCTAGCCGCGATTGGACATCCTCTCGTCGGCGATGGTAAATACGGTAATTTCAAAGAAAATCGTTTCTTTAAAGACAAGTTTAACTACGATTCACAATTTCTTCATGCCTACAAATTGCTTTTTAGTGTCGATAGGGGGACTCTTTCTTATCTTAAGGGTCGCCAATTTACTAGTAAACTGCCTAAGATAGAAGAACAAATATTAGAACAGATTGCCACCAAGGAGAACAGCAAATGACCACGCAGCAAAACTTCAAGAATTGGCTTGAAAGCCCCAAAGTGAGTTTAGCCATGAAGGAGGAGATGAAAAAGATGACTCCTCAAGAAGTCGATGAATCTTTTTTTAAAAACATCGAATTCGGGACGGCTGGAATGCGCGGCATTCTTGGTCCGGGAACGAATCGCATGAACTTTTTTACAATCCAAAAAGCCGCGGTCGGATATGCTATTTATTTGATTGAAACATTTAAAGACGCCGAAGAATCAGGCGTTGTCATCTCTCATGACAACAGGCGCATGTCGCGTGAATTTACGATGCAAATCGCTAATATATTTTCAAATATGGGATTAAAGTCATATATTTTTGATGCTCTGCGACCCACCCCCGAACTATCTTTCGCCGTCCGCTACAAAAAAGCGTGTGGTGGAATCATGATAACTGCTTCTCACAACCCCAAAGAATATAACGGCTTTAAAGTTTATGATGAGCACGGATGCCAGTTAGTTCCCAGCAAAATAGCAAAACTAATCAAAATCATCGATGAGCTTCCCAACGAACTAGTGCTTGAAGTTCCAAACAGTGCGAATAAAGGGGAGATAGTCGTCTTAAAAAATGATGTCGATGAAGAATATGTTCGCTTAGTTAAAACGATACAGTTAAATCCCGATTTGCCGAAGAAGGGTTTTAAAATCGTCTTCACTCCCAATCATGGGACGAGCTATGTCAACGCCATGCGCGTCTTCGAAGATTGCGGTTATGAAATATACCCGGTACTTTCACAGATCGACCCTGACCCTGATTTCAAAGGTACCCTTTCGCCAAATCCTGAAGAGAAGAAATCCTATATCGAACCCATCAAATTGGCAAAAGATATCGGCGCTCATCTCATCGTCATGACTGATCCCGACGGCGATCGGGTCGGCGTCAGCTACCTCGCAAGCAATGGCGACTATGAATTGTTCACCGGCAATCAGTCGGCAGCCCTTTTGATCGATTATTTGCTCGGCGAGCGCAAGAAAAAGGGAACGCTATCCAAGAACGGCGTTTTTTACGACACGATCGTCACCTCCGATCTCGGCCGGACAATCGCCAAGAGTTACGGACTTAAAGTTGAGACCTTTTTAACTGGATTCAAATATATCGGCGACCGCATTCAATATTATATTGAAAACGGCGGACCAACCTTTGAATTTGGCTACGAGGAAAGCTATGGTTGTCTCATCGCCCCCTTTGCCCGCGACAAAGATGGTATTCAAGCGATTCTCATGTATTGCGAAATGGCTTTATATCACCACCTGCAAGGCAAGACTCTCGATGTCGTTTACGATGATTTGCAAAAGAAGTATGGCTACACTCTCGATCTCTCCTATTCGGTGGAGTTTAAAGGATCGTCCGGCATGCAAAAAATGCGCGATATAATGACTCGATTAAGCAATAAGGAAGTCATAGAATTAGATGCTCAAAAAATCGTCGAAGTTCGGGACTATATACGAAGCGTCAAATCCGATAAAAAAGGTGAGACCCCAATCGATTTGCCGAAAGCGGATGTCGTCATCTTGGTGCTTGAAGACGGTTCCAGCATCTCCGTGCGCCCGAGCGGAACAGAACCGAAATGCAAGTTCTATTTCGGCATTAAAGGCGCGAATGCAGAAGCAATCAAAGATAAGCCTAGGATCCTTTTTAGCGAGTTAAAGAGCAAACTTGATATCAACTGAACTTTTTTCTTGAAAACAATCGAGCAAAGAATAAGATAGTAAAGGAACATATTATGAAGCATTTACTAGTTGTGATTCTAAAGAATAACGAACGAGCTCACCGCCTGTTTGAAAAGCTGACTGAGCTCAATATCAAAGGCACAGTTTTACCTTCGACCGGTTTAAATCACGCTCTGATGGAATCCAATGTCAATCACCCTCCGATTTTCGGCGGCTCGCGCTATCTCGTCGAGCAGGAATACGAGTCGAATGCCACCGTCTTAATTGTCATCGACGAAAGCAAACTGGATATCGCGCGTTCGACGATTAAAGAAATTACGCAAAATCTCACTGGCGCGTTTATGTTCGCCGTCCCCCTTAATCACTACGAAGGCAGCGAAGTCTAATGGATTACTTAAATATCACTCTGATCCTCGGACTGGCAATGGCCGCGGGACTCCTTTCGACAAGATTAATGAAGTTATTGAACTTGCCAAACGTCACGGGCTACCTTGTCATCGGCCTTCTGCTCGGCCCCTTTGTCGGACATCTTTTTTCTGAACAGGCGATTGCTGATTTTTCGATTCTTAGCGATATCGCCTTAGGTTTTATCGCCTTCAGCATCGGCTGCGAATTCAAACTTTCTTCTTTAAAGAAAATCGGCGGTAAAGTCGTTGTCATCACTATTTTTCAAGCTCTATTGACCGCAATCGTCGTTTCTTTGGCAATATTTGCTTTCTCGCGCGATGTCGCTTTATCGCTGACTTTAGGGGCGATTGCGACAGCGACGGCTCCAGCCGCGACCTTGATGGTCGTCCGCCAATATAAAGCCAAAGGACCGGTCGTCGACACCTTGCTTCCAGTCGTCGCCTTCGATGATGCGATTGGCTTAATTGTTTTTTCCGTGCTATTAGCGATTTCCAAAGTCGTCGCCACCAATAGCGGAGTAACATTAGAGGCTGTTTTGCTCGCCCCCTTAATCGAAATATTCCTATCGCTTGCAATCGGTGCCGCTCTCGGCGCTTTACTCGCTCTCGTCATGCGCTTTTTTAAATCGCGAGCCAATCGTTTGTCTTTGATGATTGCGACCGTTTTACTCGGTGTTGGAATTACGAAACTTTTCGCCGCTATCGATTGGTGCTCGCTATCTTCGCTTCTCATGTGCATGATGATCGGCGCTATTTTTGCCAACATGCGCAGCGATTCGAACCTCGTCGTCGAAGGCGTTGATCGCTGGACACCGCCCCTATTTATGTTTTTCTTTATTCTCAGTGGCGCTGAACTCGATGTATCGGTTATCATCACAGTTGGAATTATCGGAATCATATACATTGTGGCCCGCAGCGTCGGCAAATATTTCGGCGCCTATTTAGGTGCGCTCACGACCAAGAGTGATAAATCGATTCGCCACTATCTAGGCTTCACTTTACTTCCTCAAGCTGGTGTCGCCATCGGTATGGCGAAGGTCGTCTCAGACGAGATGCCGGCCGATATCGGGGTCAAAATCGTGACCGTCGTCTTGTGCTCGGTGCTCTTCTTTGAACTAGTTGGACCGGTTGTTACCAAACTGGCTTTGATGCGCGCCGGAGAAATCATCAAAGAGCCGAAAAAAACTAAAAAGCAGGAACTTCCGCCTGCCGGATAAAATTCATTTCTTGAAATTACCGCTTATTAACTTCTTTTAATATTTGTTTGAGAGTGTGATAAATACCCTCGTTGTCATTATCTTTGATACTGACGCGGTGGGCATTTTTAATGATGTCGGGGCCGCCGTTTTTCATGGCGACGCTGATTCCGGAAATGGCAAACATATCGATATCATTTTCGGCATCACCAAAGGTGATAATATTCTCTTTTGCTATTTCATAATATTTAGCAATTTGGGTGAGGGCGGAACCCTTTGATACCGATTTGTAGAAGATTTCAAAGTAAGATAACCCGAACCAAAAACGAACGTCGAGAAGCTCGTGCTGATTGACAATTTGACGAATGGCCTGCTCGTCGAGATTATCTTTATTCGTCTGCAATATCATCGTCATCGGATTGACATCGAGCGTTTCTTCTAAATCGCCATAGTGCATCTTCATGCCTTCATACCAAAAGAACTTAGCGAGATATAAATCTTCTTGATAAATCCAAATATCGGTATCGTTTTCGCACATGATGTTTTTGACGAAGGGTTTGAGTTTATTAAACAAATCCTTGACGACTTCCTTGGGAAATTCAAATTCGACGCGCGGAAAGGAATCGTTCTGCGGATGAAAGACAAAAGCCCCGTTATAGCAGACGAGAGGAGAATTGAGTTTCAATTCATCATAGTAACGATAAAGGGCGCGCGATGGTCGACCGCTTGCCAAAACGACGAGATGACCTTGCTTGTTTAGCTTGCTTAAAAGCCGCTTGGTGCGCGGTGTGATTATTTTATCGGTATTGAGAAGAGTGCCGTCCATATCGACGGCGATCAGGAGTCGCTTATTTCTTGGCATTGAGTAGTCCTACGGCCTTTTTGACGCGAAGGAGTGTCGCGTTAGCTATTTTCTGCGCTCTTTCAGCGCCATCTTCTAAAACATTTTCAACGACATCACTATGGATAATCTGCTCATATTTTTCTTTAAAAGGCGCCAACTCGTCGATGACGGCATCAGCGACCGCTTTTTTAAATTCACCGTAGCGACTATTGGCAAAGAGCTTCTCGGCGTCCTTAATAGCGATATCTTTAGCGGCGGCATAAATAGTCAGCAAATTGGAGATGCCGGGCTTATTGGCGACATCGTATTTTACTTCGCTACCCGAATCGGTAACTGATGCCATGATTTTCTTGCGAATGGTGGTTAGGTCATCTTTTAAGAAAATATCGCCTTTTGGGTCCGATTTGGACATCTTGCGCAGCGGATCGCTAAGAGACATGATGCGAGCTCCGACTTTGCTAATTTCAGCTTTTGGCATGACGAGAATATCGCCGTAGCGCTTATTAAATCGATTTACTAAATCGCGAGCCAGCTCGACATGTTGAATCTGATCTTCGCCGACGGGGACGATCGCGGCATCATATAGAAGAATATCGGCAGCCATTAAGACCGGATAGGCAAAGAGGCCCAAACCGATGGCATTATTGTTCATCTTAGCTGAGAGATCTTTATATTGTGTCATTCGCGAAAGCTCGCCCATATAGAGGTAATTTTGTAAAATTGTGCATAATTCGCTGTGAGCGCTGACGTGGCTTTGCAAGAAAATTGTGGCCTTCTGCGGATCGAGTCCGCTGGCGAGGTAAAAAGCGACTAGATCGCGAGTATTGCTACGCAATATATCAGGTTCAATCGGAAGAGTGAGGGCATGGAGGTCGGCGATGAAGACGAAAACTTCGCCCGTCTCTTGAAAGTTCTTAAAATGTTTTAAGGCGCCAAGATAGTTGCCGAGCGTCAGTTGTCCTGTCGGTTTGATTCCACTTAAAACGCGGTTCATGTTCCTTCCTCCGTTTAAGTCTTTCCTATTATATGCGCGAAACGGGATAGTGTCAATTTAGCCATTACGGCTATCGCGGTAAAAAACTCTCTACTTAAGCGACTGGTTATGATAGAATAACACATAGAAATTATGATAAAAATATACACTTCTCCCAGCTGCTCCAGCTGCCGCAAAGTCAAAAAATGGTTCGAAGAACAACAAATACCCTTTGAAGAAAGGAATATTTTTAATGCGGCTCTCGACCCGGTCGAATTAAAAGAAATACTCTTTAAATCGGAAAATGGAACGGAAGACATCAGCTCCGAACGCAGTAAAATCGTCAAAGAAAAAAAGGTCAATGTCGAGGATATGACGATTTCCGAAATGATTAGTTTTATCCGCGATAATCCTTCAGTTTTAAAGCGTCCGATCGTCGTTAATGATCGCCGCATCCAAGTCGGTTATAACGAAGAAGAAATCCGCTCTTTCATCCCCCAAGCGCGCCGCATTTTCGAAAAGCATTGCAACGCCGATGAGTGCCCTGATTTCAATAGTTGCCCACACGCCCGTGACTGCGTAATCGATAAAAAATGATTTTTCTGATTGAAAATCAGTTCAATATTTTTCTCCAAGAAAACGCCTTGTGGATTGCCCTTTCTTTTGCGTCTACCATCATCCTCGTTCTCCTCTTCATCTTCCTAAGTGGTCAAAGAAAGAGTCGAAAAAACGAAAAGGAAGCGTTCGACAGCCATACTTTTTTACTGGCTTTGGGCGGCCGCCAAAATATCTTGACGCTAGCAGCGAAAGGTTCGCGCCTCGTTCTCGTCTTAAAAGATAAAAATCTCCTTAAAGAAGAAGATCTGAAAGCGCAAGGGGTCCTGTCGATAATCAAGATGTCGAGTAAGATTACGCTCGTCATGCCTGATGCGGCGGAGCAGATAGTCGAGAAATTAAAAGAGAATTAGAAACAATGCTTGGCGATATCTTCGCTCGGAAAGCCCATGACATTATCAAAGCTTCCGATGATATGGTCAACTAGTAAAAACCCATCTTGAATGCCGTAAGCACCGGCCTTGTCTAATGGCGAGCCGGTTTTTATATATTGTTTAATTAATTCATCGTCCAAAACATTGAAATACACTTCAGTCTTAACGGTGCGGTTAATCTCACGATATTTGTTGATAAAGGTGTAGCCGCTCAAAACGATGTGGCGTTTTCCTGACAACTTCCTAAGCATCTGATACGCTTCTTGTTCATCGCGGGGTTTACCGAGGATCTCCTCGTTGATAACGACGACGGTATCGCAAGCTAAAACATCATCTTCGGGATGATTCTGAAAGACGCGATAAGCTTTTAATCGCGAGACATCAAGAGGGTGCTCATGCGGGTGTTGGCGACTCTCGTTTTCGTTGATTTCTGGATTAATTATGACAAAATCACGGCAAATCTTGCTTAAAAGTTCTTTTCTACGCGGTGATTTAGAAGCGAGTATGAGCATCTTAATTTTGATTCATGATGACGGGAATAATCATCGGATTGCGTTCTGTCTGCGCGAATAAATACTTGCTTAAGGAATTGCGAATCGTGTTTTTTATCTCGTTAAATGTCACTTTGCCCGACATAACTTTTTGAAGTTCGTTTGTTAAAATCTTCTCACCTTCTGCAATCAAGCGAGAATGGTTGGCTAAAACAAATCCGCGGGTGTGAATGACCGGTGGGACGATTAGCTTGTTAGCCTTTGAATCGATGCTGATCAAAACAGCGACCATCCCATCATCTTTAAGGATTTCGCGGTCGTGGATAACGGCGGTGCTCAGTCCGTTTATATCGCGACCATCGATGTAGAGCGAATCGGCGGGAACGCGCGGTCCGACAGTGACGCGCCGCCTTCTTAAAACGACGGTATCGCCATTTGCCATGACAAAAGTGTTTTCGCGATTCATGCCTAAATCGACGGCGATGTCCGTGTGAAGTTTTAGCATGCGGTATTCACCGTGAATCGGCATGAAATAGCGAGGGTTGAGCATCTTGAGCATCAAGCGCAATTCTTGCTTTGCGGGGTGGCCGGAAGAGTGAATGTTCAAAAGGATTGAATTTGTTAAGACGGTGGCGCCGCGGCGCACGAGTTGATTGACGATGCGGTCGATTAAAACACCGTTTCCGGGAATGACGGAAGATGAGAAAACGACGGTGTCTCCAGGGCTGATACGCAATGATTTGTGCTCGCCGTTAGCAATCCTTGCTAAAGCGGCCATCGGCTCTCCTTGAGAACCGGTGCACAAGATGCATAATTCGCTCGGCTTATAATTATTGATGTATTCGAGATCGACGATGTTGGCATCGCTCACTTTGATGTAGCCCATGTCGCGTGAGGCGGCGACGGCATTTTCCATGCTGCGACCGACGATGGCAATTTTGCGATTATGGCGAATAGCCGCTTCGACGAGTTGTTGAATACGCGATATGTTGCTTGAGAAGGTCGAGACGATCAAGCGTCCGTCAGCCTTTCCAAATATCTCGTTGATACCGGCGATGATGCTCGTCTCGCTCGGCGTATAACCTTCGATTTCGGCATTAGTGGAGTCGCTTAATAAAAGGTCGACACCTTCGGAGCCGATGCGGGCGATTTTGTCGAGCTCGATGTCGGGACCGACAGGAGTTAAGTCAATTTTAAAATCACCGGTATGGACGATGCGGCCATCGGGCGAGTCGATGCAGATGCCGTAAGCATCGGGTATCGAGTGCGTAACGCGGAAAAAAGTGACGACGAAATCGTCGATGTGAAAGGCGGCATCGCTATCGTATTCGACGATGCGAACCGGTTCTTTGATGCGCATATCCTCGAGCTTGTGCTTGATCAGCGCAGCGGCGAGTTTGGGGGCATAGATGACAGGAATGTGGACGGTGCGAATTAGAAACGGAATGCCGCCGATATGGTCTTCATGACCATGAGTAATAAATAGTGCGCGTATTTTTCCGCGGTTATTTTTTAGATGGGTATAGTCGGGAATGACATAGTCGACACCGGGCATTTCAGCGCCGGGAAACATGACTCCAGAGTCAATGATAATAATCGTTGACTCACTTTCGACGACGTACATGTTCTTGCCGACTTCTCCGAGGCCACCCAAGGCATAAACCGATATGCCACTTGAAACAGAATGATACATATTAAATCTCCTAAATAAATTCGAAAATTAAGCAATTATAAATAGCGTTTTCAGAATTAAGCAAAGTTATTATATAAAAGCATTAAATATTATTCAACCAATTTCAACCGCATTGGCAATGGTCCGAAAGGGATTCTCTTTATCGATGCGGTCGTAATACAAAATACCATCGAGATGATCGATTTCGTGTTGCAAGACAATTGCGTCATAGCCCCGAGCTGCAATCTCAATATTCGATTCGGTTAGAACATCAAAAGCTTTTACTACTATCTTATTGTCGCGCGGGACATATCCTTCGTGTTTTTCATCGACGGAAAGACAACCTTCTCCGGCGAGAAGATAACATTTTTTGATGCTATTTTCAACGATGCGCGGATTGACGAGGGCATATTGGATTTCCTTACCCTCGCTATCGTGGTAGTAAATTACCGTCATGCGCTTATTGACCCCGACTTGCGGAGCGGCTAAGCCGACGCCTTCGCGAATCGTTGGATGCTTTTCCCGAAAAGCGGGATCCTGCGTCTTCTTAAGATATGAAAACATGCGCATGATCAAGTCGCGGTCCTTTTTGTTTAAGGGGAGTTCGACCGGCTTTGATTTGCTGCGCAGAGAAAGAGAAGAATCTTTAACTATTTTAAACATAATCTTTACTTTTAAAGATTGTATCATGATTACTTGTGATTTGCTATTATGATACATATGAATGCCGCGATGCTAGAAAAAATCAAGAATTTCAAAGAAGCCTTGGCTGATGATGAACGCGTATTGGCTTTGCTGAACGCCGAAGCGGCCATGGAAGCTAATGAAGAAGTGATGAAACTCGCATATCTCAAGGATCTTGCGGAATCATCATATAATGATGCCCTGCGCCATTACGATAGTTCGTCAAATGAAGTAAAGGTGGCGCAGAAGAAACTATTTGCCGCCAAGAGCGACCTTGAAAAGCATCCGCTCGTTCGCGCATATTTACTTGCTTACCGCGAAGTTCGCATCTTGTACGAAGAAATCAACGAACGGCTTTTTGCACCCTTTCATGAGCATGTTTGCGAGGGTAAATAAATGATTCGCATCATCGGCGGCAAGCATCGTTCGCGAATTATTGAAACGCCACCGAGCGAAATCGTTTTGCCAACCAAAAACATGGTTCGCGAAGCACTGTTTTCGATTTTGGGCAGAAAAGTGATAAACGCCGTCGCACTCGACTTGTTCGCCGGCAGCGGCGCTCTCGGTCTTGAAGCATTATCGCGCGGTGCAGACAAAGTCTACTTTTCTGACTTTCACCCAGAGCCGATTAAAGTTATCTATCGCAATGTGGAAGCGCTAAAAGAAGATACTCATGTCGAGATTCATCATTGCGACTTCAATGAGATGCTCGATTATCTTGAAAGAAATAAGATTACTATCGATATCGTTTTTGTCGACCCGCCTTACGCTTCGGGCTAT
>Ga0265297_10008267_pt1 | contig 13952 bp, 10 predicted proteins | sample Munlanlwell13791_FD_192502 | JGI IMG/M metagenome (GOLD analysis project Ga0265297, IMG submission 192502) | Leachate microbial communities from a municipal landfill in Southern Ontario, Canada - Leachate well 137-91 | ecosystem: Engineered > Solid waste > Landfill > Unclassified | place... | reverse complement strand
GCGACCAGCTCCGCCAGATTGTTGCCTATGCCGAAGAGAACGGCTGCCGCCGTTCCCATCTCCTGCGCTATTTCGGCGAAACCGGCGCGGCCGCCGCCTGCGACGGCTGCGACAACTGCCTCTCCCCCCGCGAAACCTATGACGGCACCCTGGCCGCCCAGAAACTGCTCTCCTGCGTCTACCGCCTCCGCGAGGCCTCCCCCAACTTCAGCGTCGGCCTCAACCACATTGTCGAAGTGCTCACCGGCGCCGACACCGACAAGATCCGCCGCTGGGGCCACGACCGCCTCTCCACCTACGGCATCGGCGACGACCTGCCCCGCCCCCAGTGGCAGGCCACCGGCCGCGAACTGGTCCGCCTCGGTCTGCTGGAACAGAGCGCCGACGCCTTCGGCACCCTCAGCCTGACCGCCGCCGGCCTGGACACCCTGCGCGAACGCCGCCCGGTCACCCTCACCCGGCCGCTCATCCCCGCCGCCACCGCCGACAGCGGCCGCCGCCACCGGGCCGGCGAAATCGCCTGCGACGAGGCGCTCTTCGACACCCTCCGCACCCTCCGCCGCCAGCTGGCCGACGCCCGCAATGTCCCCGCCTATGTCATCTTTTCCGATGCCACCCTCCGCGAAATGGCCCGCGTCTATCCGCTCACCGACGACGCCTTCGGCCGCATTCCCGGGGTCGGCCGCCAAAAACTCGCGGAGTTCGCCGACCCCTTTACCGCCGCCATTGCGGAGTTTTTGGAAAGCCATCCGCAGCTGGAGTTCCCCACCGCCACCTGGACGCCGCCGCCCCCCGCCACCCCCGCGGACGCCACGCTCAACGACACCGCCGAGGAATCGCTGCGCCTCTTCCGAGACGGCATGGACGTGCCCGCCATCGCCCGCCTCCGCAAGCTCACCCCAAACACCATTTACCAGCACCTGACCCGCGCCGCCATCAACGGCGCCGAGCTGGAACTGGACCGTCTCATCCCCCCGGAACTCGCCGCCCGCCTGGACGCCGCCTTCGCCGACATCCCCGCCGCCGCCGGCCTCAAGGCGGTCAAGGAACGCCTCGGCGACGACGTCGACTACGGCCAACTCCACCTCTGGCGCGCCACCCAAACCGCCACGGTGCCGTGAAGCATGGGGCCACCCTTTTGAAAAAGGGTGATCCCCACACCCCTTCCCAAAACTTTTGTACGTTTTTGCGGATTCCGCAGGCCGCCTGGGGCGACGGGCTTACGATTGGGGCAGTTGGAGCGGCCTGCGGAATCCGCAAAAAGCACAAACAGGTTTGACGGAGGGTTTGGGAACCGCCTTTCCTCAAGAGGTGGGGGTACAGAGCGAGTCCCCGGGCGACCCGGCGGAGCCGGGACTGCGGAACGCGGGAAGAGCACCCTTTCCCTTCACCATGAAAGCACGAAGAACACAGGGCCCGAATGACGGATCTGGTTCAACGTTCGTGCTGCAATTCGTCCCAGGTGAGTTCGCAATCCCGGAGGATCTGGGCCAGAAGGCCACGACCAATGGTCTCACCCCGGTGGACAGGAACAACGGTGCATCACCCATCGGGATGCCGCAGAAAATGGTGGCTGCCCTTGATCCGGATAACATCAAACCCGAGCCGTCGCAACAACTTGACGACTTGGGCACCACTGAGTGCGGGCACCGTGCTCATGCCATGACGGCGACACGTTGGACGCCGATGAACCGGTTGGAAACCGGTTTTTCAACCTCCAAACACAACACGATGGCTTCCTGAATCCGCTTCATCAGGACATCAAGCGACCTGGCCTGCGTATGACACCCGCGCAAGGCCGGCACGGAAGCGACGAAGTAGCCGTCCTCGTCCTGCTCAATTACAACATTAAATTCCCGGGGCATCCGCAACCTCCGTATTAACTTCCCGTATAGTATAGCCGCAACCGGCGGAATCACCGTTCCCAGCCAGCCGGCTGGGTGCATGACAGGTTTGTCGGATGATGTTGGGGCCACCCTTTGGGAAAAGGGGGTTCCCAACATTATCAAGGCGGGGCCGTCCGTGTTGGTCCGTGCCCGTCCGTGTCAGTCCGTGGTTTTCCGCCCCGCCGGCGGGCTCTTTCCGCGGCGACGTTTGGGGTTACATTGCCGAGCATTAGGACGTGTCCCCTCCCCTGGCTGGAAAGGCGGGTGCCGCGAGCATGAAGACCCTGCTCATCGTCGACGACGAACCGAATGTGCGCTTTTCGCTGGACGCGGTGTTCAAGAAGCAGTTCCGGGTCATCCTGGCCGCCGACGGTGCGGCGGGCGCCCAGGCCGCCGAGGAGGAAAGCCCGGACGTGGCCATTGTGGACATGATGCTGCCGGACATGTCCGGGCTCGACCTGCTGCCGCGGCTCAAGGCGGTGGACGCCCAGCTGCCGATCATCGTGCTCAGCGCGGTGCAGGAGATCGGCAAGGTGGTCGAGGCGGTGCAGGGCGGGGCCAGTCATTACCTGACCAAGCCGTTCGACGTCAGCGAGATCAAGATGGCGGTCGAGCGGGTGTTGCACGAGCGCGGCAAGTCCGCGGAACTGAGCGCGCTGTCCAGCGAGATGGACCGCTGGTACGACATCCGGCAGGTGGTCGGGCAGTCGCCGGCGTGGCTGGAGACGCTGGCGCTGGTGCGCCGCGCCGCCGAGGCGCCCGACACCACCGTGATGTTCTACGGCGAGAGCGGCACCGGCAAGGAGCTGCTGGCGCGGCTGCTGCACGCGGTCAGCCCGCGGCGCGAGGGCCCGTTCATCCCGATCCACTGCGCGGCCATTCCCGAGGCGCTGCTGGAGAGCGAGTTGTTCGGCCATGAAAAGGGCAGCTTCACCGGCGCCAGCGAGCGGCGCCACGGCCGGGTCGAGCTGGCCGACGGCGGCACCCTGTTCCTGGACGAGATCGGCGAGATGCCGCCGGCCATGCAGAGCAAGCTGCTGCGTTTTTTGCAGGACCACGAGTACATGCGGGTCGGCGGGCGCACCGTGCTGCACGCCAACGTGCGCATCGCCGGCGCCACCAACCGCGACCTGCAGAAAGGGGTCCGGGAAGGCTGGTTCCGCGAGGACCTCTACTTCCGCATCAACGTGCTGCCGGTGACCATCCCGCCGCTGCGCGAACGCCGGGAGGATGTCGCGCTGCTGGCCGGCCATTACGTGGAGCATTTCCGCCGCGAATGCCGCTCCGGCATCCGCGACCTGCTGCCCGCCACCGTCGGGCTGCTGGAAAGCTATGCCTGGCCGGGCAACGTGCGCGAACTCCGCAACGTCATTGAGCGGGCGATGGTGCTCTACCGGGACGCCTCGCTGCTGTTGCCGGAACATCTGCCGGCCGAGATCCGCGGCGGCAAGGCGGGCCCGGCGGCGGCCGCCGTCCCCCCGCTGCTGGTTGCCGCACCCGCGCCGGCGGCGGAAGCCGCGCCGGCCTTTCCGATCTCCCTGGAAACGGAACTGCGCAAGGTCGAACAGAAGCTCATCCGGCAGGCGGTCGAGGCCAGCAACGGCAACCTGTCCCAGGCCGCCGTGCTGCTGCAGACCACCCGCCGCATCCTCAAGTACAAGGTCGACCAGATGGGGCTGGTGTAGGCCGGCAGAGGCGGCGGCCGCCCCATTTCACCCGCCGCTGGATGATCCTGAGGCGGCAGCCTCCATCGGAGTGCCGGCGGCTTCGACGCCGCCCTGGTAGGAATGACCGCTTACTGACGTGCGCGGCTCGAATGGCGGGGCTTTGGGGGAGCGGCCGTCGCAGCCGGCCGATAGGAGGGCGGCGTGAGCACCCGCCGTCACTCCAAGGCGCCTGCCGGCGCAGGAAACAAAAGCAGTTGAGTTATGCCGCGCCGCTGAGTCCGGTATCGATCAAAACTCCCTGTCCCCTGGCATCTGTCCCCTGGCATCATCAATCCCCAAAGGCCATTCGATCCCGATCCCGATCCCGATACCGATACCGATTCCGATTCCGACATCACGCGTCACGCCTCACGGGTCACGCCTCACGGGTCACGCCAGCACTTCCAGCCCGGCCATGGCGCAGTAGGGTTTGCCGTCGGCGGCGGAGAGGCTGACGAACTTGACGCAGCGTCCCCGCACCGGTTGCGGCAATCGCACGGTCTGCTCAACCGGATTGGCCAGCATGTTGTCAAAGCGGCCGGCGGCGGCCGGGGCGCCCCAGGCCACGCCGTCGGCGCTGACGTAGAACTCCCAGCGGTCGACGGTGCCATGGGAGATGGCTTCGACGCGCGGCCGGTAGATGAAGCCGGCCACTACCGCCTCCCGTCCCAGGTCGACGGCGATCCAGTGCGGGTGGCCGGTGATCGGTCCCTCCCATGGCGTGTGCCAGATGGCGGCGTCGTCGGTGAGGATGTTCTCCGGCGGGCACGGCGGTCCGAAGCTGTCGCAGCCGAGAATGCGCCAGCCGGCCTTGGCCAGGCCGAAGCAGGCCGCGGCTTCGGCGGCGCCGCCCACGAACAGCCCCTCGGGATTGTCCTCCGGCAGAATCGCGGCGCGCACCGTGCCGCCGGCGGGCAGGTCGAGCGGCGCGGCATAGCGTGGCGCGGCCAGGGTGGGCGCGCTGCCGTCGGTGGTGACCCGGACCACCAGGCCGGCCGCCGAAACGGTGACCCGCCCGGCGGCGTCGCGGGCCAGCACCGGATCCTCCACCGGAACCGGCCCGTGATAAAGCCCGAACTCGCGCAGGCACGGGCACGCCTTGGCGTCGGTGATCCGCAGCCGCCAGCGCGCCGCAGTGACGGTGTTGAAGCGTTCGGCCCGTTTGTACCCCGCCGTGGTGCCGCCGGCCACCGCCTGCCAGCCGCCGCCGGCGGTTGCCGCCTCCAGCACCCAGCCGCGCACGCGCTGGCCAAGCTGGATCGCCTCGCCAAACAGCACATGATTGACCGCCTGCGGCGTGGGAAAGGTCACCACCAGTTCTGCCTGGCAGACCCCGTCATCGGCGGCCCAGTACGTCTCCGGATCACCGTCCAGCAGCCGGGCGGGACCGTAGGCGGCGGCATCACCGCCGCGGACATTGGCGGCTTCCAGGACCGCCGCCGCCGCCAGGTTGCGGGCAAAGGTCAGGTCGCGGATTTTTTTGAACGCCAGCAGGTTGGCGGCGTCCGTCTCATGGACCAGTCCGCGCCGGTCCGGCGGCAGATTGAGCAGCAGGGTGGTGCCGCGCCCGACCGACTGCAGCCACAGCTTCATCAGGTTCGCGGGGGAGCGCACCCGCCCGTTTTCCTGCTCATGCCAGAACCAGCCGGGGCGGATGGAGACATCGACCTCCGGCGGCAGCCAGTCGGTGCCGTCCTCATGGCCGCATCCCAGGTCATCGTGCACCGGGCAGCCCGGATAGCGTCCGGCCATCTTGAAGGTGTACCAGGTGGTCTCGGCGGCCTCGCCGCGCTCATTGCCGACCCAGCGCATGTCGGGGCCGGCGTCGCTGAACATCACCGCGTCCGGCTGCAGGTCCCGCACCAGGGCCGTGGTGGCGGGCCAGTCGTAGTAGGTGGCGTTGTCGATCTGGCGCTTCTCGTTGGCGCCGCCGTACCAACCGTCGCCGCCGTTGGCGCCGTCGAACCAGACCTCGAAAATCGGCCCGTACTGGGTCAGCAACTCACGCAACTGATTGCGGTAGTAAGTGATGTATTCCGGCCGGCCGTACTGGGCATGGTTCCGGTCCCAGGGCGAGAGATAGACGCCGAACTTCAGCCCCTCGGCGGCGCAGGCCTCCGCCAGCTCGCGCACCAGGTCGCCGCCGCCGTTTTTCCACGGACTGGCCTTCACGGAATGCGCCGTATGCCGGCTCGGCCACAGGCAGAAGCCGTCGTGGTGCTTGCAGGTGAGGATCAGCCCCCGCATGCCGCCCTCGCGGGCCAGCCGCGCCCACTGCCGCGGATCGCAGGCGGCGGGGTTGAAGATGGCCGGCGATTCGTCGCCCAATCCCCATTCACGCCCGGTGAAGGTGTTGGTGGTGAAATGGATGAAGCCGTAATATTCCAGACGGTGCCAGGCCAGCTGGCGCGGCGACGGCACGGCGCCGAAGGGGGCCGGCGGCGGCACTGGGGAGACGGTGGGGGAGGACATGTGCAACAACCTCTTTGGGGGGACGAGGGGCGGTGATCAGGAGCCAGTCATTTAGTGATCAGTAACCAGTGATCAGTCATCAGGAGCCAGTCATTTAGCCTGAATCATTCATGTACGGTTGCATTTTCCCGGCCTTGTCCCCAACGGGGACTGACCTGTCCAGCCCAGGGTCGAATGACCCTGGGAAAATCGATATTAACAGCATTCGTCCCTGAAGGGGACGCACATCGTTATGCCTTTCACGGTTTACGGGTCACGCCTCACGCATCATGCGTTAGATTATTGCCAACATATCAACCGCCCCGGTATTTTCACGCCCCCCCGCCATGCCCAACCACGCCCCCGATTCCGCCGCCGTCCGGCTTTGGGAACGGTACGCCGCCGTCTATGACCGGCTGACCGAGCATTATCCGCTCTACAACACGCTGATGGACCGGCTGGAGGCGCTGCTCCACGACGGCTTGCCGGCCGGGGCCGCCGTGCTCGATGCCGCCTGCGGCACCGGCAACCTGTCGGTGCGCCTGGCCCCCCGCTACCGGGTCACCGCCCTCGACCGCGCCGGCGCCATGCTTGACCGCGCCGCGGACAAGAGCGGCACCCTGACGCCGCCCGGCTTCCGCATTGTCACCGCCGACCTGGACCGCCCCCTGCCCTTCGCCACCGGCGCCTTTGACGCGGTCGCCTGCATCCATGCCCTGTACGCCGTCGGCAACCCGGCCGCCACCCTGGCCGAATTCCACCGCATCCTCAAGCCCGGCGGCCGGCTGCTGATCGCCAACATGACCCGCGCCATCCCGCTGCGCGAGACCGCGGCGGAGATCCTGCGCCTGCAGGGGCTGTGGCGCGGCCTCCGCACCCTGCGGCACCTGCTGGCGGTCGGCTGGTGGAACGCGCGCCTGGCCCGTTTCCAAAGCGCCGGCACCATGCATTTCTGGCCGGCGGCGGAGTTCAACCGGCTGCTCGCCGACACCGGGTTCACCCCGCTCCGCCAGGAGCTGACCTACACCTGCAACATCGACCTGGTCACCCTCGCCCGGCGCACCCCCTGAGCGGCGCGCGGCTGAAGCGCAGGGGCAACGCCCGCCGGCATCGCCCCCCCAAAAAAAGTTTTGCCCTCACACTTGCGCAGGGGGTGCTTCGCGCTACATTGCTAATATCGATATAGCACCAGCATATAGCATAACTAGAAGTGGAAACATGAAGGCAACCCTAGACGACATCGCAAAAAAGGCGAACGTCAGCCGCAGCACTGCCCAGTGGGTGATGAGTGGACGCGGCGGCGAATTTCGCATCTCCGCCGCCACCCGCCAACGGGTGCTCAAGGCGGGAGAGGAACTTCACTACCATCCGTCCTTCTCGGCGCGCGCCACCCGGCAGGGCAAGACCCAGTCCCTCGGCTTTATCTGCGGAGACATCAATACGCCCTACTACTCGGAGATGGCCGCCGCCATCCTCCACGAGGCCGACGCCAAGGGCTACCACTTGATCATTTCGGTGACCGAATGGGATCTCAAAAAGGAACGCGACGCCATTTCCATGCTCCTGCTCGGCGGCAAAGTCGACGGCGTGATCGTCGCCGCCGGCGGCCTCCTTCCCGGCACCAGCGAGTACGATGCCATCGTTGAGCAGCACAGTCCTTTGGTGTTGCTCAACGTGCATACCCCCGGGCTGTCCTGTATCCGCAGCCGGTGGGAACCGGGCATGGACGAAGCGGTCCGCCACCTCAAAAGCCGAGGCCACGCCGTCATCGCCTACGCTCCCTACAAGACGCCGCCGACCCCCGGCTCCGCCAACCACGACATCAAGCAAGACTATTTTCGCGAAGCCTGTGAACGACATGGCCTCCGCCACCGCATTCTCACCGCCACCCAAAGCCAGGAAGAATTGATCCGCCTGGGCACCCGGACCGCCGCCCGGCCCGATCACCCGTCCGCGATCATTGCCTATTCCGACTATGCCGCCACCCGACTCATTCGCGGCGTGGTTGAAGCCGGCCTCGACGTGCCGCGCGACCTCGCCATCATCGGCATTGACGGCACCGCGTTCGGCGCCTACTACAATCCGCCGCTCACCTCCATCTCATGCGACATCCCTGCCCTCGCACGTCGACCAGGTGATTGGGTTCATCCAGGGACGCCAAACCGACCCCGTCGACATCCAGGTACCAACCAGCCTGACTATCAGGAAAAGTGGTTAACGCTATTCTTTGGCATCATTTTCGGCGGACACGGGCAACCGCCAAGGGAAACACCATAATGCCCGCGCATAACAACCAAAGGAGATGCCCCATGAGCACAGTACAACACAAGTGGATGCGTTCGACCAAAGGAATATCCCTGACGGTGTTGCTGACTTCGGTCCCAGCGTGGGCCGGGTACATGGAAACGGTCGTAGCGGACAACCCCATTGCCTATTATCGCCTGGGGGAGACCACCGGCACGGCGGCGGCAAATCTCGGTTCCACGGCGTCATCCGCGTCCTATGTAAATTCGCCCACCCTGGGCACGGTGGGGGCGATTGTCAGCGATTCGGCTGCCAACCGGGCTGTCACCTTAAATGGCAGCACTCAGGGCATCCGACTAGACAATGCCGGCCAGGGCACCCCATTTGAACCCAACACCAGCAACCTGACGCTGGAGCTGTGGATGAAAACCACCTCCACCACCAATTCGCGCTTGCTGAGCTGGTACGCATATGCTACTGGCGGAGCCGCCAGCGGCGGCCAAGGCTTATACGGCCTTTATTTCTATGACGACGGCAGGGTTTCTTTCGATGTCCGCGGCGACGAAAACAAGTATCGCAGTGTGATCGCTTCGACCGTGAATGTGCGTGACGGTTACTGGCACCAAGTTGTGGGGGTTCTCAATCGCACCGCCAACACGATCAGCATTTATGTGGACGGCCAATTGATAAACACGGGATTCACGACGTCTCCCACCCCCGCGTTAACCACCATCACCTCTTCCAAACTAGACACGCAACTGACCATGGGCTACCAAAATAGCACAAGTCCAATATACTTTTCCGGTTCCCTCGACGAGGTGGCGGTTTATAGGACGGCACTGACGGACGCTGATATTTTGGAACATTATACAGCGGCCATTCCTGAGCCTGCCGCCATAGCATTGTTGCTGTTGGGCGCCGGCCTGCTGGCCGGACAACGATGGCGGCCAAAAGCCTGAAGATACGCGTCCCCCTACGTGTATTGAAACACGTGCCCGCCAAAAAGGATGCGTCCCTAATCCTTTCCTAGTTTACCGATTTGGGGATGACGGCATCAGGCACTGCTGTCTTTCTGACAATCAAAGACGGGGCAATGAAGGTTGATTAGGCCCATGCGAGGAGTCTGCAAATTTACCTTAATAGAGCTTCTGGTGGTTGTGTCCATCATCGCAATTTTGGTGGCGATGCTGCTTCCTGCAATCTCCAGGGCCAGGAAATCGGCCATGGTTATTGCATGCTCGGGAAATATGCGTCAGATCGGACAGTTGATCATCGCATACGCGGACGACTATCAAGGTTATCCACCAAGTAGCGACAGAGGGTTCATCTTCAACTGGGAGTTGCTAAATGCCCAGGCACAGCCTGCAAAGCGCGGAATTTACGTGTGCCCATCCATGAACACTGGAAGCTTCGTTCACGGTAGTGATTTCGCCTATTTTTGGACAAGCTACGTTGAAAGTGCGTCAGACTACCATGATGGAGGCCGTCATGGCGGGATCTTCTACAATGATTTAGTCTCGCCGTATTCATGGCCGGCAAGGCGCTACGACAACCTTCTCCCAAGCTCGGTTACGATCATGGAAATTGGTGGCGGAAGCGATATCTCGATAACGAATCTGGCACTTCGGGGGGTGCCGAGCGGGGCGACATGGCTTTACATCAGTACCCTGATAAGCCCTTGGAGCGCCAACAATACCGCCTCCCGCTTAACTTACATGAACCATGATCTTTGGGGTAATTTTTCGTTTGCCGATGGCCATGTCCAGAAGTTTAACTCTAAAACAGTGTTCACCTCAGAGTGGGTTCCCGGAAGGTGAGATCATTGAATGCCGGTCATGAAAATCCGGTATCAGCAAACTCCCGCTAAAAACAACTTGAGACTGAAAACTAGTTGGGGATAACCGAAAGGTCACTTCATGTTGCCAACGCGCCATTTTTGTGAGGCCATCGCAGCTCTGTCATTACTTCTAAGCGGCCAGAGGGTAACTGCCCTTGACGGAATGGACTTAGCCAGAATAGAACTCCATGGCGATAGCGGCGTCAATTTGACCGTTCTGGAAAATTCCCCCAATAGCGTTGCGGCTTACCAGAATTGGGGTGATCCAGCGACGAGACATCAGCGTCTAGTTGTCGAAAGCCCCACCCATGAGAAAGAGTGGCGAAACGCTTGGGTGAAGTTCGTTTCTTCCAAGGATGGCTATGTGAGTTTGTCCTTACTTGGGCCCTGGCTTAATTTGGGTGGCGGGACACTGGGAAAGGTCCAGGTTCTATACGACTGCGTCTCGCTAGACGGTGCCTCCGTTGCCGACGGAAGTTTTGAGAAGGGCGGAGCTTGGTCCATGGCCCCGGACTGCATTTTGAAGGACCGGTCACTAAGCCTCTCCGGTGAAAATTGCGTGATCGTCTGGCACAACAGCCCCGCCAAACAACGCATCCAAGTAAGCAAAGGCACACCGGTTACTTTGAGCTTCTCCTTCAGGCGTCCACCACCACCGTCTTCCCCAATAACGCGCAGCGACACATTTTGTGATTTTTCAACGTCCGCCAACATGGGATTTAAAGATGATGTGGCAGGCGATGGCAAGGGCGGCTGGTCTGACCAAGGACCAGACAACGACCTAGCTCTCTTCGATGTTGAACATAACTTTTTCGGTGCCGTTCCCTTCAAAATCATCGATCCCGCAAAGAATGAAGGAAAATCTGTTCTGACCTTCGCAAGTCCGAAGATCACCCCTGCAATCAATCTAAAAACGGCCACGATTAAAACGAATGGAGCAATGGCTCGTTATCTCTACATCCTCCATGCCTGTTGCTGGTCAAGGAGTGTTGAAAACGATTTAGTGGGCGAGGTTTCCGTTACATTAAGGAAGGGTGCCTCCATCCGCAAGTTTCCGATTCGCGACAAGCGCGACGTCGGGGATTGGTGGTATCCCGCGAACCTTCCGAACGGGGCTGTCGCATTCACCCAAAGCAATGGCAAATCAGACGTCGGACTCTTTCTCTCGAAGTTCAAGATATCGGACAGTCCTGTCGAAGTGGAATCTGTCACCTTCAAGACTGCAGGCGGCCCCCCGGTCTGGATTGTGGTTGGCGCGACACTTTCAAATGAATCCTACGCACTTCCCATAACCGGACATTTCATTGCCAAGGATTCGCCTGAATGGAAAGCTGCCGACATGTCCACTGTCGTAGTTAAGCCAGGCAGCGCCCTTGACCTCTCCGGCGTGATCCCAACGGAACCAGTCGGAACCTATGGACGCGTCATCGTCAACAAGGAAGGCAACTTCGCCTTTGAGAAAAAGCCCGACGCGAATATCGTTTTCCTGTCCTGCGCTTTCGGAGACCGCGAACTGGTTAAATACAAAACCAAGGGTGAAATACGGGCCATCGTCGAAGCGATACGCCGACAAGGCTACAATATGGTCCGAGGGCACTTTCTCGATTTCTATCTGATGGAGGGAGGGAAGGCAGACTTTGACTTCAATGAGGAGAATCTTGATCGTTTCGACTACTTCGTATCCTGCCTGAAGGAACGCGGCATTTACATGTACTTCGATGCCGTCACTTCGTGGAGCGCGTTCAAGAAGGGCAGCGGCTGGAGCATGCAAGGGGTGGACTTCAAGCGGGACATCATGGCCCTTCCTGAAGCGCGCGAACACTGGCGCCTTGGCGTCACGAAGATTCTGACGCACATGAATCCCTACACCAAAACCAGGCTGGTAGACGATCCGGTCATCGCCATCATGCTCTTCTACAATGAGCTTGAATTCTATTCCTACAAGCCGAGAAATTGGAATGACGGCTTGCATCCGGCGTTAGTTGGCGAATGGCAGGCTTGGCTGAGGCAACACTACAACAATGATGCGTCCGCGCTGGCCAGGGCGTGGGGCGATCCGACCCATTTTACGTCCGAAATGAAGTTTGAGGACATCCCGCTTTTCAGCGGCTCCGCGCAATTGCAGACAACGCCCTACGGTATCGACGCTGGGCTCTTTATGATCGATATAGAGACGAAAATTTCCGCATGGTTTGAAGACACTGTACGTGCCATTGGCTATAAAGGGTTGACCACACTTTGGGACATGTGCAAGCTCTACCGGAACGATGTCTCAAGGGCAGGGATTCAGGTCATCGCCATGCATAATTACCAAGCCCATCCACAAGGGCCTTGGGTTTCCAAAGGGCAGGTCGTCGACCAAAGCAGTTCTTTCGCCACACTCGCCGGCTATTGGAGAGATGTCGCCTCCACCCGTTATGCCAACCGGCCCCTCTTCGTCTCGGAATATGGACATGCCTTCTGGAGTCGCACCCGCTATGAGGAGGGACTTCTCTTCGGCGCCTATTCAGCCTTGCAGGGGTTTCAGGGACTTATGGTCCACGCAGCCCCTGTTTGCCTTGTCGTTAGAAACCCAATCAAGCCCTTCGACGCAGGAAGCGATCCTGTCGAACGCGCAAACCAGGTCATAACCGCATTCCTTTTCGGACGGCAGGACGTTAGTCCTTCCAGGCGTTATATCGAACTTCGGTTTGACGACAAGTTTCTGCTTGAGCACGGCCATCTGAACCAGGCACCAGGCGCTGAAAATCTTTTCGCCCTAATCTGCAAATTCGGCATTTGGTATGACAACGCAAAGACTCGCGGGGGTGGAGTGAAGCCGCGGCCCATTACTGTGATAAACGCCTCCGGTGGTGCGAAAACATCCATGACAGACAACACGATGGATGTCATAGGGAGCGACTCCGCCGGCAAGCAAAAAATTTCCGATATCATTGCGAGGCTTAAACGCCACGGACTTCTCCCCCAGGAAAACCGGAGCGACCCAGCGAGACCGGCGAGATTATACTGGAGGGCAGAGACAACACCATGACCGTCGTCACCCCGCATTTCGAAGGCATTGCCTCAGAACAACTTGTCAGGAGGTCTCTCTCCCGTATAAAAAGCGTCCAGTCGAGCGTCCCGTCTTCAACTGCAGTCATCTCCCTTGACGGCAACCCGTTGACGGAAAGTTCTCGATTGCTCCTGGTCTACAATACCGACGCCTTGAATTCAGGCATGGAACTTTCTGAAGACCGGCGCACGCTTTACTCGCTTGGCAAGGGGCCCACACTCATAAAAACAGGCATCCTCAACCTTGAGCTTTGCAGTGCAAAATCCCCGGCGTTGAAGGTTTGGGCGCTTGGTTTCGACGGAGCAAGGCGTGAGATCGTACCATCGAAATCGAACGGCGGTTTCCTTGCGATAACCATCGACACTTCGAAGCTAAAAGACGGACCGACACCATTCTTTGAAATCGCCTTGCCTTAAAACGAAATCTGGGCGGTAAATGGCCTCATGACGTGCCAATAGCCATAATTTTCCAGCCCCAAGCGTCGCCTGTACGATTTATTCTATCTGCTCCGGCCGCAACGCCAGAAAGACCAAGAACCATTCAGGGAGGGCAGGCGGAGTCACCGGGTTCGCGTGGTTGGCATCGACATCCTTGCGTGTCACACGCTAGTGCCGCCCTGCTTCTGGCGTTCGCGGCGCTGGATTTCGTCGAAGTAGTCGTCGGCTTCCTTGACGCTGGCGAAGATCTCGTTCATCGGCACCATTTGGGCGATCTCGAAGACCTTCTGGACCGATTCCTGCATTTCCATGACCATGAAGGCGGCATTGGCCTTCTTG
>Ga0265297_10008266_pt1 | contig 13954 bp, 20 predicted proteins | sample Munlanlwell13791_FD_192502 | JGI IMG/M metagenome (GOLD analysis project Ga0265297, IMG submission 192502) | Leachate microbial communities from a municipal landfill in Southern Ontario, Canada - Leachate well 137-91 | ecosystem: Engineered > Solid waste > Landfill > Unclassified | place... | reverse complement strand
AGGCCTTTCCCGCGGCAGAGGCTGAAAAAAGAGAATTCGCCGATTGAGCCTGTTTTCTTGTTTTGATATTCAGCCCCCAGGCTTTGCGCGCAGTCCTCGATAATGAAAATATTATTTCCATCAACTATTTTCTTAATCGCCCCTATTTCAAGGGGGATGCCCGCCAGGTGCACGGTGAGGATTGCCAAAATATCTTTATCTTCCACGCAGATTTTTCCCAGCTTATTTATATCGAAATCAAAATTATCCTGGTTTATGTCGCAAATCTTTAACTTCAGGCCGGCCCTTTTTATTGCCAAGGGGATCAGCGGACAGACAAAAGCAGGAATGACCACCGTTTTCTTATTGGAAAGTTTCTTTATGCTCTCCAGGATAAGGTAAAACGCGGCGGTTCCGGAATAAGTAAGCAAGGCGGAGGAAACGTTTAAGTATTCTTTAAAGTCCTTTTCCAGTAGTCCTTTAGGCAGTTTTGTAAAAAGAGGAGGGACTAAACTTTTCGTTGTAACCGGCCAGCCTGCAGTTGGCGGAATTTCTCTGATTAGGCTCAAATTTAACTTCCTTTTTTCTCACACACTTATCTATTCTATGCTAAAATAGGCAGAAATTCAAGATAACTCTGTGGTTCTCTAACTTATGCCTAAGATTAGTTATAAGATATACGATAATATAGATAAGATTGATAAAAATGATTGGGATGCTGTTTTCGGCGATATCCCGGAAAGTTATCCGTTTTATAAAACCCTGGGCAATTCCGGGCTTGCCGAATTCAGTTTTTATTACCTGGTTATTTATCGTGATAATGAAATCGTCCTTATCGCTCCATTGTTTAGCGCGGATTTTAACCTAGACATCGCTGTTGAAGGGGCCCTTTCCAGGGTTATCAAACAAATCCGCAAGTTCTTACCGCGTTTTCTGGTTTTTAAAACATTATTCTGCGGTTCGCCTTTTGGTGAGCATGGGGTTTTGGGGATTAAAGAGGAATTCCGGAATAGCCCTGAACTTATCCCCCGGATTTTATCAGGCATAAAAGATTTAGCATTTGAGCTCGGCGCCTCCTTGGTTATCTTTAAAGACTTTTTAAAAGATAATACGTTATTATTAGACGCTTTAATATGTAAGGGGTTCACTAAAGTAGAAAGTTTCCCTGCTGTGCTCCTGGACTTAAATTTTTCTTCTTTTGAAGAATATCTTAAAAGCCTAGGGGGTTCAACCCGCAAAAGTTTAAACAAAAAACTAAGGCAAGCCTATGCCCGGGGAAATATTGAGGTTAAAGAAGTCCGGGATGTTAACAGCCAGATTGACCAGATAATCCAGCTTTATGAAAATACTTACCATGAGGGATCAACTAAGTTTGAACGCCTGAATAAGAAGTTCTTTTTACAGGTATCTGAGGATTTATTTCTGCACACTCGTTTCTTTCTTTACTATGTAGATGGATCGCTGGCTGCTTTTAACCTTTGTTTCGTCTATAAAGATTTACTCATTGATAAATTTATCGGATTCAATTATGATATATCTAATGATTATAATTTGTATTTTGTCAGCTGGGCGTATAATATTAAATGGTGTATTGACAACTCTTTGCGTTATTATCATCCGGGGCAGACGGATTATGAGCCTAAGATCAGGCTGGGCGGAAAGATCGTCCCGCTTTACGCTTATTTAAGGCATAAAAATGCTCTTTTTAATTTCTTGTTAAAATTACTGGCAGTATTCTTAAAGCCCGACAATTTTGACAGGGAGATCAGGAATTAAAACCTATGTTCAAAAAAAAGGTGACGTTAAAAATATTACTATTGCTTATTGCCAGCGACATACTGGAAACAGCAATACATTTCTTTTTCAAAAAAGGAGCCATGGCTCAAACCGAGCTGGCGGCAGTTGACCTGCCTAGCGCGGTGGTTTTCCTTGGGGCGGTTTTTTCTTCGCCATTTTTATGGGCAGGATTGTTAAGCGTAGCTGTGGTATTTATCATCTGGTCTACGGTTCTTTCTAAAATAGACTTAAGCGTAGCCGTGCCTATCGCCAGTTTCAGCTATATCCTTGTCCCGACGGTTTCGGTTATTTTCCTGCATGAGCATATCTCTGTTTTAAGATGGGCCGGGATATTATTTATTCTGACGGGAGTTATCCTTGTTTCCTTAAGCAGCAAAGAAAGGATCGCCGAGACCAAATGAGAGAAGGCCTGTTGATTATTCTTTTTATGATTGCCTTAACCAGTTTGTGCGATACGGTTAACCAATTGTTTTTAAAATCTGCGATAGACTCTTTGAATTTCTCGCCTAAATTTAACTTCATCAATATCTTTAAATTTATTTTCCAGCTGGTGAGTAAGCCCAGGCTTTGGCTGAGTTTCTTATTTAGCGTAATATCATTATGTATTTGGCTGCTTGTACTTTCTAAGGCGGATCTTAATTTCGCTTTTTCTGCCGACAGTATGCATTATATTTTTATCGCTCTGGCTTCCAGGTTTATTTTAAAAGAGAGGTTCAGCGCTTTGCGCTGGCTGGGCACCGGATTAATCGTCACGGGAATAGTTTTTGTAAGTTTAAGTTAGAACCAGCAGAATTTGAAGGTTGAATATGGAACCCAAGATTATAGCTCTATTAGTTTTTATTGTTTCTTACGCCCTGTTTGTGATTTTCCCGCAAAAGCGTACAATAGTTGCTTTGGCTGGCAGCTTGCTGCTTGTTTTTACCCAGGTTATTTCTTTTAAAGAGGCGTTTCTGGCGGTTAACTGGAATGTCATGGGTATATTTGTAGGCGCTTTAATTATCGCCGATGTTTTTATGCAGAGCCGGGTTCCGGCATATATTGCCGAAATAATCGTAGATAAGGCCAAAAGTACTGTTTGGGCGATTTTGTTTATTTGCATCCTGTCCGGTTTTATCTCTGCGTTTGTGGAGAATGTCGCTACAGTCTTAATTGTCGCTCCAATCGCCCTGTCCCTGGCTAGAAAACTTAAGATCAATCCCACTAATATGATGATCGCTATTGCTGTTTCCAGTAACCTACAGGGTGCGGCAACCTTAATCGGGGATCCGCCAAGTATGCTGTTAGGGGGGTTTGCTAAAATGAATTTCGGGGATTTCTTTTTTTATAAAGGTAAACCCAGTATATTCTTTGCTGTAGAATTAGGAGCCCTGGTTTCTTTCCTTACGCTTTATTTTATATTCAGTAAGCATAAAGAAAAGACGCAGCTTGTTCCGGTTGAAAAGGTAAAGTCATGGATACCTACGATTTTATTGGTGAGCCTGATTGTTTTACTGGCCTTTTCTTCATTCCTTGATACCGGTTTTAGTTATATGGCAGGCCAGATTTGCATGGTTTTTGGTTTTATTGCCTTACTTTGGGAAAGATTTGTAAATAAACGCTCGATAGCCGCCGGGATGAAAGGGCTTGATTGGGATACAACTTTTTTCCTTATGGGCATCTTCGTTATCGTGGGGGCCATTTCGCTTACCGGATGGATTGAAGTTTTGGCTGATTATTTGGCCGGGCTTGTCGGTGGTAATATATTCCTGGGCTATACCGCCATAGTATTCCTTTCGGTTATCCTTTCGGCATTTGTCGACAATGTCCCTTTCCTAGCCGCCATGCTGCCAGTTGCCATGATTATGTCTAGTAAGTTGCAAGTGAATCCTGCTTTGTTTCTTTTTGGCCTGCTTATCGGCGCCAGTATTGGCGGCAACATTACTCCAATTGGAGCCTCAGCTAATATTGTCGCCTGCGGCTTACTTAAAAAAGAAGGCTACCCGGTTAAATTCAGCGGCTTCATGAAAATTGGTATTCCTTTTACCTTGACTGCGGTAGCTGCCGCATATTTATTTGTTTGGTTTATCTGGAGGTAATTAAGCTGAAGATGAAATCTTTTTCGATTAAAACAAAGCTGATTATATTCCTGGCAGGGTTTGCGGTATTTTTGTCAATAAAAGACAAAGATATCTTTTTCCTCTTTACGGCGGCTGTTGCCCTTATTAGCGCAATTATAGCAGATTTAATTTTTTCTTATCTTAAGGATAAGAGCCTTTCTGTATCCGAAAGTTCAATCGTCTCAGCTTTAATCATAGGGTTTGTCCTTGCCAGTGATAATCCCTGGTGGGTTATCTCTTTGGCTTCTATCTTTGCCGTAACTTCGAAACACTTAATCCATTTTAATAAAAAGCATATTTTTAACCCTGCGGCATTCGGAGTATTCTTAAACGTTATTTTACTTGGAGCCAGTACCCAATGGAAGGGGACATTTCTTTGGTATATCCTGCTGCCTGCCGGATTGTATTTTACTTATAAGATTCGTAAACTAGAGTTGATTGCAGGTTATTTTATAACCGCTCTGGGATTATTTGGAATACAAGCCGCACTAAACAAGGTTTCTTTAATAAATATTTTCGGTTATCTTAGTTATTTTTATATTTTTATAATGTTGATTGAACCAAAAACAACCCCTGTGAAACCTTTAGCTAAGCTGATTTTTGGAGTTGCCGCAGCCGGCTTGATTTTTATTTTTATCCAGGCACAAGCCAGGTTTGATTCCGAATTAGCCGCCCTTTTAATCCTGAATCTTTTTGTTCCGTTGTTAAATGGTATCCCGGGAAGGAGAAAAGCATGAAAAATAAGATTTTGTTTATGTTTTTATCTACTTGTCTAGTTTTAACCGGTACCGCCTACGCGCATCCTCCGAAAGATATCGAAATTTTCTATGACCCAGTAACAAAAATATTAACCGCCAGTATTGTCCACGATACGAGCAATCCGCTTGCCCACTACATCAGGAAGGTCGACGTTGGCTTAAACGGTAAAGAGATAGTCCAACAGGAGATTTCAAGGCAGGATAACAATAACTCCCAGAAGGTAAGTTACTATATTCCTGATACCCGGACCGGAGACAGGCTCTCCGTGGAAGGCTATTGCAGTATTAGTGGAAAGCTGAAGAAAGAGATAGTTGTAGAGTAGGTATTCCTTTACTAAATAATCCCTTAAATTGAAATGCCCGCATAAATTTACTTGACAAATGATACTAATATGGTATCATTAATTATTAAATTAAAAGGAGGTGATTTTAGGATGAGCGTAACAATCAGATACATGCTTAGGCCCGTAGCCCACTGTAAGGAGGGCTGCAGTAGATTGTCCTGGGTAAGACGTTAAACTGCCCGTTTATATTTGATAATTCGGGGGATTTTATGAAACTTATAACCAGAAATACGGATTATGCGTTGCGCGCGCTTTGTTATATTTCAAAAAATAAAGATATTGTAACGGTGGATGAACTGGTGAAAAAACTTGGTGTCCCGGGGCCGTTCATGCGCAAAATCCTGCAGCAGTTGAATAAAAGAAGCATACTGGATTCATTTAAAGGCCAGGGCGGCGGTTTTAAATTGAAAGTCACTCCGGAGAATATTTATGTAATTGAAATAATGCGCATTTTCCAGGGGAAGGTGGCTTTAAACAGGTGCTTCTTGAAAAAAGATGTTTGCCCTAATAAAGGTAAGTGCGCTTTGAGAAAGAAAATAAGCATTATTGAGGAGAATGTATTTAAACAACTTAAGGAAATAACCATAGCTTCGTTGGTTTAGGGAAAACCTATGGCTAAAAGGAAAATTATAACAATTGACCAAGAAAAATGAATAAATGCCCGGGCAGGGATTCTCGTATGGCGCAGATTTTTTCTGATGAGTTTAAAGTTGAATGCCCGCAGTGTAAGAATTTAATCCGCAAGGAGAGATTGCCTTCTTGCCTGGATTGGTGTAAGGCAGCAAAGGAGGAGCTCAATGTTTTGTTATCAATGCGAACAAACAGTAGGCGGAACAGGTTGCACAAAGCTTGGGGTTTGCGGTAAGAACGAAGATGTCCAGAGCCTGCAAGATACGCTTTTATATGGTTTAAAAGGTATTGCTGCCTATGCTTATCATGCCAGAGAGTTAGGGGCTCACGATGAAGAAGCAGACGCTTTTATGCATGAAGCCCTCTTTAAGACCGTAACTAATGTAAGTTTTGATCTGAATCAATACCTGGAATTAGTGTTAAGATGCGGGGCTATTAATTTGAGAACTATGGAGATGCTGGATAAGGCGCACACGCAGAGATTCGGTAATCCCGTGCCTACTGAGGTTGAAACCGGGACTAAATCCGGTCCGGGAATCTTAGTTACCGGGCATGACCTTCTTGACCTTTATGAATTGCTTAAGCAGAGCCAGGGAAGCGGAGTCAACATTTATACGCATAGCGAAATGCTGCCTGCGCATGGCTACCCGGAGTTAAAGAAATTTAAACATTTAGCGGGTAATTTTGGCGGGGCCTGGCAGGAACAGAAGAAGGAATTTAATGCTTTTAGCGGAGTGTTGTTGGCAACTACTAACTGTGTCTTAATCCCCCCAGAAAATAGCTATTTGGACAGGTTGTTTACAATAGGGATTACCGGCATAGTGGGGGCAACACACCTAAAAAACCGGGATTTTAAATTTTTGATTGAGAAAGCTAAATCATTACCGGCTTTGCCTGAAGCTCCCGGTAAAAAGATTTGGACCGGTTTTCATCATACAGCAATACTGGGATTAGCTGATAAAATTGTAAATTTGGTGAAAACCGGCAAGATCAGGCATTTTTTCTTAATCGGAGGCTGCGATGGAGCAAAGCCCGGACGCAACTACTATACGGAGTTTGCTGAACTGGTACCTAAAGATTGCCTTATCCTTACGCTTGCCTGCGGTAAGTACCGGTTTAACAAGCTGGAGTTTGGAGATATTGAAGGCCTGCCCAGATTAATTGATATTGGCCAATGCAACAATGCCTATTCTGCGATTCAGGTTGCCGTGGCTTTGTCAAGAGCGTTTAATTGCACAGTGAATCAGCTCCCTTTGACCCTGGTTTTGTCCTGGTTTGAGCAAAAAGCAGTTGCCATCTTGCTTACTTTGTTGTATCTTAATATCAAAGGTATCTATATAGGGCCGACTCCGCCGGCTTTTATAAGTAAGAATGTTTTTGGCATCCTGCAGGAGAAATTTGATCTACGGTTGATTAGTACGCCCGAGGCAGATTTAAAAAAGATATTAAAGAAATAAACAGGAGGTTTAGCGATGGCAGATCTTAAGGATTTATTGCAGGGAGCAGATTGGAAGACCGAGAAACATGTCCCGGTTATTGATTGTCCGGGTAAAATAAGCAAGGGGCAGATATTACAGGTAGAGCTAAGTGTTGGCAAACAGATAGCGCATCCTAATACTACCGAGCACCATATTAAATTTATTGAGGTGTATTTTCTGGCAAAAGGGGAGAAATTTCCTTATCAGCTTGGGCGTTTTGAATTTACTGCGCATGGCGAATCTGTGCAGGGGCCAAATACCAGTACTATATTTTCTGAGCCCAAGGTAACCGTGTATTTTAAAACCGACAAGAGCGGGACGATCATGGCAGTTTCTTATTGCAATATTCATGGTATCTGGAAAAGCGAGAAAGAAATTGATGTGGATTAGCTGGGAAGAGAATGATTCTTTGCCGTGTGGGCAAAGAATTAATTTGACAGCCCGTCTGGCGGGCAAATTAAGGAGGGTAGTATGTATATGTCAAGATGTTATCCTTTGATGGCGATTATCTCTGTTTCGTTTTTCTTAACCGCCGGCTTCTTTGTTCTTCTGGCCTTGCGTAAAGTAACGGAGAAGGGGCTTAGGATTTTCGGTTATGTAACAGTGGGTTTTCTTTTATTGTCGGTGCTGATTGTTTTCTCAGGCGCAGCTTCTAATTTAGGAAAAGATTCTTTTGGTATGCGAGGCAAAATGTCGCAGAAAATGAAGAATTGCGGTATGGGGCAAATGATGGGGCAAACTGGCATGCCGGAGATGCCCATGCAGGAAAAATAAGCGTTTTTTAAGAAGAGGTTTAAAAATATCCAATCAAAGAGGGGAAGATGAATAAATATAGATGTTTAGTCTGTGGTTATATTTATGATCCTAAAGCAGGGGATCCGGATAACGGCATTGCCGCCGGGACGAGTTTTGAGGACCTTCCGGGTACCTGGGTGTGTCCTGAATGCGGGGTAGGCAAGGATCAATTTGAGAAAATAGTTTAACAGGTGGCTGTATGGTTAGGACTATAACTTTCAAAGGGGTCCGTTTGGCCTTAACTGGTAAACGTGTTAAAGAGGGCCGGCGCGCTCCGGATTTTAAGTTAATTTCTCAAGATCTTAAAGAAGTAAATCTTTCAGACTTTGACGGTAAAATCAAAATAATCAACTTCTTCCCCTCTTTAGACACTCCGGTTTGCGATCTGCAGGTTAAAGAGTTTAATAAGAAAGCAGTCGGGCTTAGTCCTGATATTGTGGTAATCGGGATAAGTAAAGACCTTCCTTTCGCCCAGGCAAGATTCTGTTCGCTGAATGAAATAAAAAATGAAGTGGTGCTTTCCGATTACCGGTTTTCCTCCTTTGGCTTAAATTACGGTTTTTTGATCAAGGAGCTCAATCTTTTAGCCAGAGGCTCATTGATCATTGATAAAAACCGGAGGATAAGGTACATCCAGCTGGTTGAGGAGGTAACTCATTCAGTAGATTTTGATGCAGTTTTTAGTGAGCTCCAGGTTTTGCTTAAAGAATAAAATAATATGCCCGTAGAAATTGATGTTAGAATAAAAGAGGTTATCCAGCGTAATTACAATGTTAAGAGTTTTCGCCTGGAGATTACGGATTGGCTGGATTTTAAAGCCGGCCAATTTCTGATGGTTAGGCTTCAAGATAACCCTAAGCTAGAGAAGTATCTTTCCATCTCCAGCTCTCCTACCGAAAAATGTTATCTAGAATTTACCAAGAAGTTAACTCAGAGTGATTTTTCCGCAGCACTGAATAACTTAAAAGCCGGTGACAAAGTAAATATTAAATATCCTTTGGGTAAATTTATTCTGGATGAATCTGCGCCAAAGGTGGCTTTTTTATCCGGCGGCATAGGAATAACACCCATAAGGAGTATTTGTAAATACGCGGTTGATAAGAATATAGGCATAGATATGGTGCTGGTTTATTCCAACCGCTCCATACGCGATATAGTGTTTAAAGATGATTTTTCCGCCATGTCTAAAAATTATCCGCTTTTAAGGGTGGCGCACGTGTTGTGTGAAGCTGAGCAGGGATTTAAATGTACCGTTGGCCGTATTGACGCCAATGTGATAAAAAATGAAATTCCGGATTACCTGGAAAGAAAATTCTATCTCTGCGGCCCTCCTCAGATGGTTGAGGCAATGCGTAAGATACTGGCCGATGAGTTAGGTTTAAGCGGCGGAAAAATAGTCATGGAGAATTTTCAGGGTTATTAATTTCCGGCTGTCGCCGGTAAGGAGAAAAATAATGGCTGCAATAAAAATCCTGCCTGATATATATTCAGTGGGGGTCTTGGACTGGGGCGTGCGCAATTTTCATGGGCATACATATACCACACAAAGAGGCTCAACTTATAACTCGTATCTTATCATAGATGAAAAAATAACCCTTGTCGATACTGTTTATGGGCCGTTTGCGCAGGAACTGATTGAAAATATCAAAGAAATCATCCCCCCTGAAAGAATAGATTATGTTATCGCCAACCATGTTGAAACTGACCACTCCGGGGCATTGCCCAGCCTTATGCAGCTTTGTCCTAAAGCGAAAATCTTAGGCACTGCTAAATGCAAAGACGGCCTCTATAAACATTACTATGGAAATTGGGATTTCCAGACGGTTAAGACCGGGGATAAACTGGAACTGGGAAAGCGCACACTTACCTTTTTTGAGGCACCGATGATCCATTGGCCGGATAGTATGTTTACGTATTGTCCGCAAGACTGCCTGCTTATGCCTAATGACGCCTTCGGCCAGCATTATGCGACAGCTGAACGTTTTGACGATTTGGTTGATCAATGCAGCCTGATGGATGAAGCAGAAAAATATTACGCAAATATTCTCTGGCCGCTTAGCTCAGTGATTTTAAAGAAGATTGAAGAGCTACAGAGATTAAATATTACCATTAAAATGATCGCGCCCAGCCATGGAGTTATCTGGCGTAAGGATCCGGAGAGAATAATAAATTCTTATATAGCCTGGGCAAAAGGCCAGACGAATAAAAAGATAGTGGTCGCTTATGAAACTATGTGGGGGGCGACTGAAAAAATGGCCAGGAAAATTGTCGAGGGGATAAGTGCACAAGGAGTAGAGGTTAACTTGTATAATGTGGCCGAAAGTGACCGTACCGAGATAATCACGCGCATGCTTACTGCCCAGGGTTTTTTGTTTGGTTCATCCACTCATGATAATGACATGCTGCCGAATATCGCCGCATTCCTGGAGATAGTCAAGGGTTTAAAACCTAAAGGCAGGCAGGTGGGTTTTTTTGGTTCTTATGGTTGGGCTGGGGGCGCAGTTAAGGAGATGCAGGAGGCGTTGAAAGACAGCGGGGTTGATGTCAGTATCCCCGGAGTTTCTATTAAATATATCCCGGACAAGGAAGAATTAAAAGCCTGTTTTGAATTTGGGAATCAATTCGCTAAACTTTTAAGGTAAAATGAAGCAAATCCCGGAAATAGTCATTGAGTTTTTACGCTCGCAAGGTTTCGTAATACTTGCCTCAATAGACACGAAAGGATTCCCGCATACTTCATGTAAGGATATAGTTAAGATTGAGCCCAGCGGTAAAATCTACGTGATCGATGTTTATCAGGGTTTAACTGCCGAGAATATAAAACATAACCCTCAGGTAAGTATCAGCGCGGTTGATGAACATAAATTTATGGGTTATTGCCTTAAGGGAAAAGCCAGGGATATGGCTGCTGATGCAATCAACCAGGAGCTTGCCAGGTTTTGGGAAGATAAAATTACTTCGCGGCTGGCTAAAAGACTGCTGCATAATTTAGCCCAAGATAAAGCCCGCGCCCACCATCCCGAAGCCAGCCTGCCGAAGCCAAAACATCTTATTGTTATTGCAGTAGAAGAAATAATCGATCTTGCTCCATATTATTTGAGAAAGGAGTGATTTTATGTCTAAGAGTGTAAAAGTGTATAGTACTCCGACTTGTCCGTGGTGTATCCGGGCTAAACAATTCTTGCAGGAGAATAATATTGATTTCCAGAATATTGATGTTTCCAGTAATCAGCAGGCCGTGGATGAGCTTGTGCAGAAATCCGGGCAGATGGGGGTGCCGGTCCTGGATATCGAAGGTGAGATTATTGTAGGGTTTGACAAAGAAAGAATAAAACAGTCATTAGGGATATCATAGATAACATAATATGCAAATTTATGACTTGATTATTATTGGAGCCGGCCCCGCCGGGATAACCGCCAGCGTATATTCAGCCAGAAAGAAATTGAATTTTCTGGTTATCAGTCTGGACATCGGCGGCCAGGCTGCCTGGAGCGGAGACATCGAAAACTATACCGGTTATCAATTTATTACCGGGCCTGATCTGGCGCAGAAATTTCATGAGCATATGCGTAAGTATGATACCCTGCTTAAAGAAAATGAAGAGGTGTTAGAGCTCAAGAGGTCAAACGGCGTATTCTTAGTAAGGACTAATAAATCAGATTATAACTCCAGGAGCGTAATTATCGCATCAGGCAAAAGATCAAAAGAGCTGGGCGTGCCCGGAGAAAAGGAGTTTAAGAACCGGGGCCTGACTTACTGCGCCACCTGCGACGGCCCGTTATTTAGCGCTAAGGACGTAGCTGTCATCGGCGGGGGAAACTCCGCGCTAGATGCGGCTTTACAGCTGGTTAAAATTGCCAGACAGGTAAATATTGTAAATAACAGGCCGGCTTTAGGCGGGGATGAGATCATGCGCCAGAAGGTTGAGGGTGCCGCCAATGTTACTGTTTTTAATAATTCTCAGGTTATATCCGTAACAGGGGATAAATTTGTCGGCGCTATTAAAATTAAGGATAATTCCGGAGTAAGAGACTTGTCCGTGCAGGGGGTGTTTGTGGAGATAGGGCTTGTCCCTAATTCCGCCTTCGCCAGGGATGTGGAGAAAAACAACAGGGGAGAGATAAAAATAAATTTGCGCAATGAAACCAATATACCCGGTATTTTTGCCGCAGGCGATGTTACGGATGTGCCGGAAAAACAAATTATTATCGCTGCCGGAGAAGGCTCAAAGGCTGCATTAAGCGTATTTAGATATCTGGCGACAAGCAAATTCTAGACAGGAATGGGTAAAAATACCGCATTTGTAGAGTTAAAGAATGTTTTTACTATTTTGCATAGCAACCGCGGCTGCATGTGGGACAAAAAACAGACGCATAAGAGCCTGCTCAATGATTTAAAAGAAGAGGTGGATGAATTTATTGCTGCGGTAAAAAAGAATAATTACCGGCATATGCAGGAAGAATTAGGGGATATCCTTCTGCATGTAATGTTTAATGCTCAGATCGCCCAAAAGCGGGGTGAATTTGATATTGAAGAAGTGATTGCAGGTCTGATTAGCAAGCTAAAGCGCAGGCACCCGCATGTTTTCGGTAAAACCAAAGTTAGTTCTACGCGCCAGATTATCGCTAATTGGAATAAAATAAAGGCGCAAGAGAAGATAAATAAGTTGTAGGTATTTTCTACGGTGGTACAATTAGAATGTATGATGGGCGGGAATAATATGTATAACAAGGGAGAATAGAAATGAGAGAGAGAATTGAGAAAGCTTTGGATAAAGTCAGGCCCATGCTTGCCGCTGATGGCGGAAATGTTGAGCTGGTTGATGTGACCAGCGATGGCGTGGTGAAATTAAAATTGAAGGGCAGCTGCGGATGTTGTCCTATGAGCTCGATGACCTTGAAGATGGGGATCGAAAGGATCTTAAAGCAAGAAGTGCCGGAAATAAAAGAAGTCGTAGCTTTGTAGAAGAATCCGGCAATGACCTTTCAGCATAAGCTTGCGCGCCTTAAGCGTAAGATCTGCGGGTATAAGTCATGCGTGGTTGCTTTTTCCGGAGGCCAAGACAGCGCGCTTTTGCTTAAACTCTGCTCGCTCGTTCTGCCGAAAGAAAATACCCTTGCGGTGACCGCAGTTTCCGCAACATATCCTAAGGATGAGCTGCGTAAGGCAAAGATACTGGCCAAAGAGATAGGCATAAAGCTTAGGGTAATTAAAACCGCGGAATTAGATAACAAAAAATTCACCGCTAATTCTGTTTCCCGCTGCTATTTTTGCAAGAAAGAATTATTTCTGAAATTAATCGTTATTGCCAGGAAGAAAAACTTTGATTTTGTCCTGGACGCCAGCAATGTTTCGGATAAATCAGACTACCGTCCGGGCAATGCCGCCAAAAAAGAGCTCGGGATAAAATCCCCCTTGCTTGAGGCAGGTTTTGCTAAAAAAGATATCCGTAAATTAAGCAAAATGCTGGGTTTGCCCAGTTGGAACAAGCCGCCTTTAGCCTGTCTTGCTTCGCGCATACCTTATGGCACTAAGATTACTGCCGGACTGCTTAAGCGGATTGATCAGGCCGAGGCTTATCTAACCAGCCTTGGATTGCGGCTTGTCAGGCTGCGCCACTATAACGGGCTTTGCCGGATTGAGGTGGAGAAAAAAGATATCAATCGCCTCTTGCGTAACCGCCGGGCGATAGTTGATAAGTTAAAAAGGATAGGTTATAACTATATTACGTTAGACCTGGAGGGGTATCGGACAGGTAGTTTAAATGAGGTAATTCAGAGATGAAAAAAGTATATTTTGATTATGCTGCGACTACGCCAACTGACCCGGAAGTTTTGGCTGCGATGGAGCCGTATTTCTTTGATAAATTCGGCAATGCTTCAAGCCTGCACGCCTACGGACAGGAGGCTAAAAAAGCGATTGAGGATTCCCGCCAGGCTCTCTCTGAGTTTATCGGAGCCAGCCCCGAGGAGATTGTCTTTACTTCCGGAGGAACCGAATCAGATAATTTCGCTCTTTTAGGCTCTGCTTACGCGTTGGAGAAGAAAGGCAACCATATTATTACTTCTGCCATTGA
>Ga0265297_10008265_pt1 | contig 13958 bp, 12 predicted proteins | sample Munlanlwell13791_FD_192502 | JGI IMG/M metagenome (GOLD analysis project Ga0265297, IMG submission 192502) | Leachate microbial communities from a municipal landfill in Southern Ontario, Canada - Leachate well 137-91 | ecosystem: Engineered > Solid waste > Landfill > Unclassified | place... | reverse complement strand
AATTTGTAAAAATAATATCAATTCCTTTATCTTTTTGAGGTAAATTTAATTTTTTAATAATATCATGAGGACAATTTTTATATAACCAGATATCAACAATATCTAAATTAGCTTGTAATTTTAAGAAATAATAGCTAAAAACTTCGAATAAATCCCCTTTATCTTTGTTATCGACAATTAAAGAAAGTAAATTTTCGAATTTTTTTAAAGATTTAATATTATTAACACGAATGAAGTCTCTGAATTTTTTTAACATATTTTGATTTTAATAAGTAATATTTATTGTTTATTATTTATTACTTCGTTTTACAAATAGTATTGATTATTGTTATACCGAACTTATTTTAAATGAAAATATTACAATTTATTAATATTAACAAAAAATAAGAATAAAAAATAATCATTTTTCATCGAAAAATTAATATTTTTTTATAAAAAAAATGATTATTATATTTGAGAATACAACATTTAAAATTATGTTGTGTTTTTATTTATAAAAATAAGTAATTAACATAAAATGGAGTCGCATTATTTTAATACTGTGACATATTGTTTTGAAAGTATGTTATCAATCGATAATTCAAAATTTAAAGAACAAAAATATCAGAACAAAGAATTAACAATTATTGAATTAATAGAATTAAAAAAAAAGATTAAAATTGATGAATGTAAATTAAGACATAACCACAAATTTATTTTTGATCATAAAAGATTAACTAGGAATATATACAAATTAATGATGAATGACATAAAATTTTCTGTTTGTCCAGATACGAGTGCATACGAATTATATTGTTTAGGGTATTATTATGGTCAGTCTATCGGGATGGAATACATAACCAATGCGATAGATAAAGGAAGTATTGAAGCAGTATTATATATGGCAGAAATATATAAGTATAACAATGATAGCGAATTTTTAAGATACAATGATATTGCTATAAAATTGGGAAGTATCAAAACAATATGCGAATTAGTTTATTATTATTATGTACATTGTGATTATAAACAAATGAAAAAATATGCTTCTGATATTTTAAGGATGCCTGTTAATAATAATACGAGAAGATTATATGAAGATGTTTGTTGTACACTTTTTAATTATTACTATGATAAACAAAATATTGTAAAAATGAAGATATATATATATAAACTTGCATATATTGGATCTTATATGTCTTGTTTTAGGGCCATCGAATGTCAAGGGTTAACTAAAGATGAAATGGATGATATTCGTTATATTTATGTGATGAATCATGAAAAAGAAGATTATAATACAATTATTTGTTTTCACATCGAAACATTACGAATAATTAAATATATATTATATGATTTGATAGAACCAACAAACAAAAAACAAAACAAAAATTTAATGGTTTATGGTAAATTTTTGTTGTACCTGAATAAATTGATAGATGAAGGAATATTAACGTTTAATGGAAACGATATTCGTTATTATGACGATAAAAAAGAATTTATTCAGATTTTTATTACATGCAAATTGTCGACAAATTATATATTCCCAACAGTAATAAAAAATTTTAAATGTTTGGTTGATTCATTAAAAATTCATAATAAATATAAACCTGGTGGGTCAGGTTATAAAAAAGCAAAAGAAGAATATGAATTAACAAAAAATGAAATTGAGAAAATAAAATTGAAAAAATAAAATTGAAAAAAATAAATAATCAATTAGTATCCAAAAATATTTTTTTTGTTTATAAATTGAAATAATAAAATAAATTGAAATAATAAAATAAATAATGTTAAATGTTTAAAAATAATAAGAAATAATATAAACATTAAATAATATTAAATAATGTGGAATAATGTTTATATGTATTAGTTGAAAAAAAATGATTTTTTATCTTTTGTGAACATTTAATAATTTATTATTTCAATATTAATAAATTATTATAAAAATTTATAAATATGGATAATTCACACAAAAACGACAACGAAGATAAAATTTTAAATGAAAAAGAAATTAGTGAATTGAAAAGTATATTTGAAGATGAATGTTGTGAGTCCTTCATTAATCAGTTCTCTAGAAAAATTTATAATTTATTTAGCGGCACGGATGAAGTTTTTGAGCCAGATTATGATTGTGTGAATGATTTATATTATCTTGGTGTGTATTATCAGCACATAACTGAAGATTTTAAATTAATGAAAAAATTTTATAGTAAAGCCATCAATAAAGGATGCACAAACTCGATGAAAAATTTAGGCGATTATTATATGTGGGTCAAACATAATAATGATTTCGCAGAATTTTATTATCTATTGGCTACAGATAAGGGAAACACTGATGCTATGCTTAGCTTGAGTACCTATTATAATGTAACATATCATCCAGATCTAGGAGAAAAATATATGTTAATGTCAGCAGAAAATGGGAATATTACAGCTATGTATACAGCAGGTATTCATTATGAACATGAGAAAGATTATTGTCGCGCAAAAAAATATTATCTTATGGCAGCAAATAAAGGACATTCCAATGCAAAGGTTTATTTAGGTTTACTTTACGAACAAGAAAAAAATTATGATCTTGCAAAAAAATGTTATCTCGAAGTAATTAGTTTAGGAGAGGGTGAAAGTATGTCGTATCCTATTGAAAGTACAGTGTGTTCTGTGAAAAGTGCATTATGTTTTTTGAATAAACATTATATGAGTGTATTACCTAATGACAATGATTTAAAAAATTACACCACAGCTATTATTAATGGAAAAATTGGTTTTAAAAATGCTTATTTGTTTTGGCATTACGAACATGGGTTTAATTTTGGTATTTTGGGAAATATACCAACTAATTTTCTTTGTAAATATATTAATATCTACAATTTGGATATTAAAGATTTTAATTATTGTGTATCTAAGATTATTAATTATATTTGTGTTGATAAGGAGATAATAAAAAAACAAGAATTAAAAAATATTAAATATTTTATGAGATATATAAGTAAAATATATTACCGTTGTAATAAATATAAGGAAATTGAAGAAAAGGAGAAAGAACGCAGAGAATGTATTCGCAAATTATTTATGGATAATGGTTCACAAATATTTATGGAACATATGAATTTTTATTATTATAAATATTTAGAAAAGAAACTCATTCCAGGAGGAAAAGAATCCATAAAAATTAAAAATCATTTTGAATCATTTGCAAACAAAAAAACAATAATAAAATAATAATAATCAACAGTAATTACTATAATTACCGCAATCATAATAAATTGGTTAACAATAATTAAAAATGATTTTTTTTATTTACACTACAAGATTAATTACTTTAGCACATAACCGTTTAGCACATAACCGTTTAGCACATAACCGTTTAGCACATAATTATTTAATGTATAACTATTTAGCACATAACCGTTTAGCACATAACCGTTTAGCACATAATTATTTAATGTATAACTATTTAGAACATAATTATTACGATTATTGGAATTATCACTTAGATTAATTTTATTTGTGTTGAATGGATGATGAATTAAATAATATTTTGGACCATTATCATAATGGTTATTATTGTAATGAAAAAGAAATAGAACAATTAACACAATTAATACAACCAACACTATTAATGCAAGTGTCACCATTCATTGATGATAAATGCCATCATTATCCAATTAATAGATTACCCAAAAAATATTATAACTTGCTTATTAATAATACATTTTTTGAAATAAATAATATCGATGACATGTACTATATGGCAATATATTATGAATGTAATAGAAATTATGATATTATGAAGAAATATTTATTAATGGCAATTGATAAAGGATGCGTGGCAGCAATGAAAAGAATGGCGCACTATTATATGTATACCGAAAATAATAGTGAAATGGCAAACAAATATTATTTTATGATTATAATAAATAAAAACTCTGACGAATTGAATAATTTAGGTCATCGTTTTAAAATAAAAAAAGATTACGACCGAATGAGAATATATTACCTTTTGGCAATTGAACATGGGAATACTGATGCAATGATAAATTTAAGTAATTATTATAAAAGGAGAAAAGATTATGATCAAATGAAAAAATATTTATTAATGGCAATTGATAAAGGATGTACATCAGCAATGAATATTTTAGGTATGTATTATTTCGAGAATGAAAATAATTATTGTGCCGCAGAAAAATATTTTTTAATGGAAATAGAAAAAGGAACATTATGGGATTTAACTCATTTAGGTCGTTGTCAAGACAAACAAAAAAAATATGATCTTGCAAAAAAATGTTATCTTTTAGCAATTGAATATGGAAACATGGTAGCAGATTTGGATTTTTGTAGGTACTTTAGAGAAAATTTAATAACAAATAATGATTTACAAAATTATTTCTTTGCTGTTACTAAAGGAAAATTTGGACTTAGAAGATGTTGGTTATTTAATAATACAGAACCATTCACAGCATTAGAAAGTAGAGAGATAGATTTATTTTGTGAAAATATAAATGCTGACTATTTGAATTTTGGAGATTTTGATTTTTGTGTACATAAAATAATCAATAGAATTAATAAAATCAATAACTATGGTGACAATTTAAATTGCAAATCGGAAAATATTAATAAATTTATAAAATACATAAGTAAATTGTATTACTTTAACGGTAAAGTAAAAAAATATGATGGTCGTGATAATATTCATATTATATTAAAAAATAATATGAACGTATCACAATTATTTATGGAATACTTAGACATTTATTATTACAAACATTTAGGAAAAAAACTTATTCCTGGTGGTAAAGAATACATAAAAATAAAAGAACATTTTGAGTTAATGGCAAGAAAGATGAACAGGAATAAACTAGAAAACTAAAGAGATACATGAAATAACAAACTTATTTTTATTTTTTACAATTGTTTTTGTTCGCATTTTAAAAATATTATAATCAATATTGTTCATTATATTAATCGCAATATTTATTCATAATATTAATCCTCTATATTAATCCACAATATTAATCCTCAATATTAATCGAGCAATATTAATCCGCAATATTAATTCATAATATTAATCCATCATATTAATCCACAATATTAATCCACAATATTAATCCATTATATTAATCCATTATATTAATCCATCATATTAATCCACAATTGTTTCCCCCCTCTTCCTCTCCCCCCATAAATAAACAAATAGTAATGAGCTTTTAACTATTTTATTTTTGTTTACATTTTGATATTTATTATAATCAATATTTGCTGTCATATTGATCCACTATTTTCGTTGATTACAGCGAACAAAATAAAATTATTTTCAATGTGAAATGCGAAAACCAATTAATAAAACTGAAATATAAAAATCAAAAAAATAAAAATCAAAAAAATAAAAATCGAAAAAATAAAAATTATAAATTTAATATTTCTTTTTCGTTTAATTTTATTTTTATTTTTAATTCATTTTTTAAATTTGCTTAATTTTAATAATTATGTAATGGTTTAGCAAATAATGTTTTTTATAATCCAACTAATTTATAACCAAACCAGTTTTCATTATCATCAGGTTCCCCAAGATAATATTCAATCATTTCCGCTGTAAACGTTGATAAATCAGGGATTTCCCTATTATTGTAATGCATTTCGTGGTACCATTGTTTAAATCCAGAATAAATTAATTCTGGTGTTAATTTATAATTATTCGATTCTTCTCCGTTTATTCTTTGAATATGTGATTCTCCAAATTTCATATATATATTATTTTTCTTTTTATATTGTTTTGTTGATGCTTTAATTTCGCTTGGTTCAATTAAACCATTCTTATTAACATTTTCCAAATATTGGACTAGAACAGTTGCCAATTGCTCAGATAATCTTAATTGTGTTTCTTCACTTTTTAGGTCAGAATCGATAGGATAAATATATTTATAATCTTCTGTGATTCTCTTTTTTTTTAAAACTCCAGATTTTATTAAATCATCTACTTTTCCAAATTGTTTTAATTTTTTATCAGTAAATCTTGTTAAATAATCTAATTTAATAAGTCTTGCCCAAATTGCATAACCTGTGTCATTAAAATCCGGTAGATCATTACATAAAACATCATATGAACACATTGGTATCATATTTTTATTTCCTTTATATAAATCTCTGTTTGGTATTATATCTTTTCCTGTAGCCATTTTTATAACTTCATTTTGAATTCTGGAACCTTTTCCAAATTCTGATATAACTGTTTCTCTTTTTTTATCCATCCGCGATAAACAAGAATGCGGAACATCGGCATCATATTCTTGTTTGAAAAATTTCGAACCAATAATATGGAAATAAGATCCTAAAACTCTACTTAAATAATTCATATGAAATAAACTTTTTCCATTTCTCCCGCTGGCAAGATTAAATAATATTTTACCATCACCACCATAAAATAATGTTGCGGTTCTTCCTAATTTATATTCCCTCGTTGCTTTTTCAGGAAATATTTTATTAATAATTCTGTCATATACTTCCTTTGTGTCAATATTTGGTTTATAATCAACAAATGAACAAAGTGAAATATAATCTTCCGGACATCCTTTGCGGAATGTGCAAGTTTTAGTATCTAAAATTCCATTTTTAAATGCGAATAAATTAGGATTCGAATCTAAACATATTTTTAATTTCACATCATTCGCAAATTGTAATGATTCTTCAATCATATTTTTTTTATATCGCGTATTTTGTAATTTGTTAAATAACATACAATATTTTTTGTATGTTATTTTTAATTTATTTATATCTTCCGGATTTTCTGGGTCTTCTATTTTAATTATATTTTTTTTATTCATATTATTTTTTTTGTTTATATTGTCACTTTTGTTATTTTTATTATTATCCCCATTATTTTCATTATCCACATTATTCTCATTATTATCATTATATCCTTTATCATTATCCCCATTATTCTCATTATCTCCTTTATCGTTATTCTCATTATCCTCATTAATTCCGTCATTCTCATTATCGCCATCATATTCATCATCACCATCTTCATTTTTATTATTTTTTAATTCTAAAGTTTTAATTTGTTTTTCCAATTTAATTCTTTTGTTGTTTATAATCGTTGCAACTTTTTCAGACATCGCCAATTTAAACATAATAGAATATTCATCTATATTATATTTATTTCCATCAAATGCATACCATATAATTTCTCTTTCATTTAAACAACATTTAAATTCATCTCCTAATATTTTGTGAATATATTTAGCAACTGAATAATCTGTTAATCCTGGCGTATTATTAAAATCGCAGTCGTTATTAATATATTCCATATTGTAAAGATTTGGATTATCTTGATAAGCAAAATAATGTAATGTTGCTATAGTGTAATTTGTTCTATTTTTGGATATTGTTTTCCAATATTTTGCCATTTTATCTTGTTCATACTTATTCGATCCTTTACTCCAATTATCCCACAATTTAAAGCCTGTATTTTCTTTTCCTATTTTTGAAAAATGATTAAATAATATAATTCCTATTAATATCCATTGATTATATTCATCACATCTTTTTTTGTTTAATATTCCCAATAATTTAGCAATTTTATGAATTTCTCGATCTCCAATAGTTTTTATATCACTTCTATATGTCAAAATATCTTTTTTGTTTACACTTCCAGATTTTGTTATTTTTCCCATCGAAATTAATTTCAATTTAAATATTTTTTTCAATGCATTACTAAACTTTATTGGTTTCATTAGTTCACCATCTTCATTAAAACAATTAGTAATAAACAAATTATAAAATTCTGATTCAGATAAACTATCATATTCTCTGATAATTAGATTACCAGAATCAATTTCTGAATATTTTAATTCTCTTTTATCATCTTTCGATAGTGAACCTTTTACACAATATGGTAATCTCATTAATTGCCAACTTTTATAAACTCCTAAATCAAATGGTATCCCTAAATGTTCAGGATTTTTATCATCAATTTGTCTTTTTGTTAAAATATTTTTAGTTTGTTCGTCGTTATTCGAATTTATAAATTCTGAAGTGTCTTTAATTTGAACAAATTCAATATAATTCTTTAAACATTGAATAAAGTAACTACACTCTTTCATATTTTTTAAATAACCTAATCCATTTATTATTACGTGAAATGAATGCTTTTCCTTATTTTTTTTAGCATCAATTCCTGAACCAATTAACACAATGATTTCTGGCTTATTATTTGGATAAAATTCGCTGCAAAATTCGTTTATTTTTTGCTTTAATGCAATTATAAAATCAATATCATCAACCACAAAATTACCATCATTACCATTTTTTTTACTTTTGTTTCCATTTTTATTTTTGTTTTTATTTTTGTTTCCATTTTTGTTTTTATTTTTGTTTTTATTTTTACTTTTGTTTCCATTTTTAATATCGCTTTCGTTGTTGCTTTCATTATTACTTTCATTATTACTTTCATTATTACTTTCATTATTACTTTCGTTATTACTTTCATTATTACTTTCACTATTACTTTCATTATTACTTTCATTATTACTTTCATTATTGTTTTCAGATTCTTTATTTTTTCCTTCTATTGGTTCAGTATCATCAATTTGTTCAATATCATTACTATTTTCAATATTATCAACATCTTCATTTTTCTTATTTTGTTTCCCATGAATTGAATCATAATATTCAATATCTATGAATGGTCTAACTTTTGATAAACTAATAATTTCATAAAATGCCTTTACTTTTTGTTTATTATAGAAATTAATAAACGATTCAATATTTTTAAAATGTGCGAATTTCTTTGAATTGAAAGCAATAAATAAATTACCGTCCGGATTTTTCAAAATGTCCGGATCAATAGATTTTAAAAAATCGTCCTTATTTGTATACCATTTAATAGACATTTTAAATTATTAAGATAAATTAACAACACAACCAATATCACAATAAAGGATAAATAAAGTAATTATGATTTTTTTTATTGTTGTCTTGACTATATTTAAAATATGGCCGCACCAAAATAAAAAAAAATCATTTTTAAAAATAATAAGTGCAAAATAATAAGTGCAAAATAATAAGTGCAAAATAATAAGCGCAAAATAGTGAGTGTAAAATAATAAACAAAAAAAATAACTTACATTTGGTATTTATTATTTGTTATTTTATACTTATTATTTATAAAAATTATTTTTTTTAATCAACATATTCCATATCAGTACTATTTTCCCCACCTTTATTATCTTTATTCTCATCGTTTTCATCTTCTTTATCATTATTATCTTCTTTATCATTCTTATTTGAATTGTGATTATTTTCTTTTTCTGTAGTTTTACTACTGTCATTATTTCCCTTTGGTTTAGCAAATTTTAATTTGTCGCTAGTTGATGATTCTCTATGATTCCAAATATAATTAGATAGTTCTTCAGCTGATACATCTCCACTGAGATCGCGCATATAATCAACGATGATATCATAAATTTTATCTTTTGTTAATCCTTTTACTTTCTTAGTTGTTTTAATAACAAATGTATTTAATCCAATTTTGTATTCTTTAATTTTTTTACTTTGCATTTCAGCTAAAATAAATTCTTCTAATTCTTTCTTTTTCTTAATATATTTTTTACTTCCTTTTTTAATTTTATTAAGTTCATCATATATCCTAGAATATTCGTTTGCTTCTTTTTGCATTTCAATATTTTTAAAACTTAAATTGATTGACCACTTTAAAATAACCTATCAAAAGTAATAAAACGTGTGTAATATTAACCTCAGTTATATTTATACATAATCATTTGCTTTAAATAAAATAAAAAAATTAAGAAATGAAAAACAAAATCCCGATTAAAAAACAAAATGAAAGTAAAAATATGAAGCTAACGAATGCAAATGCAAATACAAAAATAAAAATAAAAATATTCAATATAAAACGAGTGAATATAAAATGAATACTCAACATAAAGCAAGTATAAAGCAAGCACAAAATGCATATAAACAAAAATATAAAATGAATACCCAACATAAAATGGATACCTAATATAAATTAAGTAAACCTTAACCTTGTTATCCGCAAAATATTAATCTGAATCGTAACGACATTTATTAAATTGTTTGCGGGCTTCTGGCGACATCGGTTTCATCTTTTTCGCTTCGTTTAAATACTGCAAATAATTCGCTTGCAACAAACGTTTTCTTTCCGATTCTTCTAAAGTTTCCCTCAATAATTTCTCGCGTTTTTTCGCTTTCTTTTCAATTTTTTCAATTTTTTCTTCCATTTTCTCCTCCATCTTTTTCAACTTTTCATTAATGTCAGAATCAACACTTGGTTTGCTGGTGATGGACGTAGGAATCGTAACAACAACTGGTTGCGGTTTATTTTCATACAAACCACCATTACCATAAGGTAATCCATTGTATCCATTGTATCCATTGAATCCCCCACAACCACGATTGCCGAATAATGAATTTCCCGGATTGTATAAAGCACTAAACGGAGAAGAGGATAATGGTGAAGTCAATGGGGACAATGAATGAATCGGCGAAATGAATGGCATCTGATGATTTAAATTTGCGATTCTTGTTTTCCTGAGACTTTCAGAACCATCACTATGATAAGTAATTTTATCATCATATAAAAATCCCGAAAGTGGATTATAATGATTTCCTTTGATTGATACACTCGCAACCTTGTGGGAACTTGGATTTACCGCCATTATTGCTGAAATAAATATATTCGAATATACGCAAAAACAACGCAAAACGACCAAAATAACAAAGTCTAACTGTAAAATTGTATTATAATGTTCCTTAGTTTAAATAGTCATTTTTTTTATTTATTAAGTAAAATCTAATTATAATTACTATAATTATTTGCTTAATATTCATTATAATTATGATGAATATTCATTATGATTATGATGAATATTCATTAAATTATTCATTAAGCAAACAATTATAATAAATGATGGATATATTAATACTATAATATTAATGCTATAATGTTAATGCTATAATAATAATGCTATAATAATAATGCTATAATGATAATGCTATAATGTTAATATTATAATGATAATGCTATAATAATGCTATAATGATAATGCTATAATAATGCTATAATATTAATGTTATAATGATAATGCTATAATGATAATGCTATAACGGTAATACTATAATGGTAATACTATAATGATAATGCTATAATAATAATGCCATAATGGTAATGCTATAATGATAATGCTATAATGATAGGCTATAATGATAATGCTATAATGATAGTGCTATAATGGTAATACTATAATGATAATGCTATAATAATAATGTCACAAATTATCATAAACTATAAACACTACAATAAAAAAGATTACGAAAAAGGATTACAAAAATAAAATAGTTAAAATAATTAGTTTTACACATGTCGGAATTTTTTATTATCGGACAAATAAAATAGTTATAAATAATACTTAAATAACACTTAAGCAATATTTAAATAGTGGCTTACAACTTAATATACCATAAATATATAAATATTACGGGATGGAATATTATAAACTATTTGCGTCGGAAAAGCTAACAAATATTACTGATAAATATAAAGATGATTACGACAACGATGAAAAATATTATCTCAGAATGATAGAAAAAGGGAATATTTATGTAATAAATAATTTGGCACATCACTATCAAAATTATGGAAAATATGATCTAATGAAAAAATATTATACTCTCGCCATCGAAAACGGGGATGTAATTGCAATGTTTAATTTTGGTTGGTATTATGGATTCATCGAAAAAAAATATGATCTAATGAAAAAATATTGGTTAATGGTAATTGAGAAAGGAGGTTATCCAGTAATGCACGAATTAGGTTGTTATTATAAAAAATATTCTCCTAATGAAGAAGATTTACAAAAATATTTAATCGCAATTATTGATGGAAATTTTTACTTTGAATCAGTAAATTTATTTACATCCAGGGATAATCATAATTGTTTGAATAAACAAATAATAGATTTATTTTGTAAAAATATTAAAATTATTAATAACAGGAATTATTATTTTTGTTTATCAGAAATTATTTATTTTATTTGTTCATTAAGTATAAAATCTATAGTAGATTTATTGAATTATAATTTTAATTTTAAAAATTTTAGACATTTCGCAAAGTACGTTAGCAAATTATATTACAAAAATAAAAACAAATATAATAAGAAAAATAGGAATAAGAAGAATCAGAATAATGAATCGAATAAAAATAAAAAATGTGTTCAAAAGATATTAAAGAAGAACGGGACACAATTATTAATGGAATGGTTAGACATTTATTATTATAAATCCTTGGAGAAAATATATGCTCCCGGAGGTAAGGAATACACAAAAATAAAAAATCATTTTGAATTGACAGTTAACGAAAACAAAAAATAAAAAATTTAAAACAGAAAATTAAAAGTTAAAAATTAAAAATTAAAACAGAAATTAAAAAGTTAAAAATAAAAAAGTTAAAAATTAAAAAGTTAAAAATTAAAAAGTTAAAAACAGAAAATAAAAAATATTTTTTTTGTTTATTGTTCTAAAAAAATGAATTATTTAACTTTAGATATATTATTTATAATTTTATTCTAAACTTATTAAAACTTTTATCAATTGATTTAATTAATATTATTTACAATAGAACAATTAATTAATTAATAAAATAGTTTTAATAAGTAACGTTAATAGACAATATTAATAATGAATACAAACAATGAACTCCGATGTCAAAATAATTCTGTTAAATTAAATTCAACTGAAATTAAATTTAAAAATGTTGATTGTGAATTAATTAAAACATTAGAGAAAATGATATACAATATTACAATTGAAGATTATAATAAGTGTACAGATACAATTAAATTTGAAACTGTCGATATAGATTTACTAAAATCATTAGAAATATTAATGTTGAATATGATAAATAAAAAATGATTTTTAAAATTTGTGAGCAAGCAAAATATATATTTTATTGGTTACGCATTTAATATTATTCAATATTATTTTTGTTTATTATTCAAGTTTAATATTATTTGTGTTTATTATTCAAGTTTAATATTTTAATTTATTATTCAAATTTATTATTATTGTTTATTTAAGTTTATTGAATAAATTTAAATGGATATACTAATAAAAAATGACAGGGATTTTTTATCTCCAACTGAAGATGATGATACAATTTTTATTGTTGGTCCTAATAGTGTCAAAGTATATGCGAATAAATTTATTCTAAAATTAATAAAATATTTTAAAGATTTATTTAATAGTGATAAAATTCAGAAGGAAAATAATTATTATATAATTAAAATTCCTGAATTTTCTGAAACGATTATAACATATTTTCTAAAGAATCTTTATAATGTAGATCACGAATCGTTATCTCAAATTTCTACTAAAAAAAAAGTTTACGATAACAACATAAATTGTGATTTAATTTCAAATAATTTACCAAATTCAATTAATTTTTATGCAGAATATTTAATGTTTTGTGATAAATATACACTAATTGACAATAATTTTATTCAAGATTTACAACATTTTACATTAAATTTATGTGACATTTATTTCAAAAATAATAATGAAATTGGAAACAATAACGAAGATAAAAACATAAAAAATAAAAGAAATTATCAAATAGTGAAAGAAATAATAAAATTGTTATCTCCAATAAATGTCAATCCTAAATTATACAATACTTATCATACAATATTCATAATTATTATCAATTATATTAAAATTACGAATGAAATTATTACAAAGTCTTATTTAGATAAATATATTGGGTCAGAATTTAATAAATTTGGAACACATGAATTCGGTAAACCTGAAATTAATTTAGACCAAGATCAAGAAAATGCAGAGAAAAATATTAAGGAAATATTTGATGATTTAGCCAAATATAAAAAACAAATATTAAATTTATTAAGTAATTTATCTAATAAAAACCAATTTAAAGACAATAATGATAT
>Ga0265297_10008264_pt1 | contig 13960 bp, 14 predicted proteins | sample Munlanlwell13791_FD_192502 | JGI IMG/M metagenome (GOLD analysis project Ga0265297, IMG submission 192502) | Leachate microbial communities from a municipal landfill in Southern Ontario, Canada - Leachate well 137-91 | ecosystem: Engineered > Solid waste > Landfill > Unclassified | place... | reverse complement strand
ACCATTTGCCAATCAAGGTTTAATTGATTTAATTAAAAATGAGGTTAATCTGAAAGAAATTAATTTTGTGGAAAATTTACCGCAAGGAGACGGACAACAAACAAATGAAGACTCTGAAATTAAAATAACTCTTGAAATAAATATTACTCCGGAGCTGAAGAAGGAAGGATTAGCGCGAGAGTTAACCAGAAATATTAATTCTTTACGAAAAGAATCAGGTTTAACTCAGAAAGATCAGGTTGATATTTATTATCAAACTTCTTTTGAGGATTTAAAAGAAGTAATGAATGATTTCGCGAATCTGCTGAAAGAAAAAACCGCCAGTAAGAATATCTTTGAAAAAATTCCGGAACAATCTTTAATTCAAAAAGAATTTGACATTGATGGAAATAAGATGTCTATTGCTTTGGTTTTAGCGGAAAATTAAATTTTAAAAAATGACTTCACATCTTAACGGAATTATCCTGGAATCTCAAAATTTTAGGGAAAACGACCGTGTTTTAATTTTTTATTCCCAGGAATTGGGTAAAATTGAAATTTTAGTACGGGGAGCGCGCAAGATAAAAAGCAAGTTAAATCCTTTCGTCTCGCCGTTTGCCTTATTGGAATTGGTTGTCGCGCCGGGCAAAAGTTTTTATCATTTAATTGGAGGAGAAGTTAAAAGATATTTTAAGGGCGTCAGCAGTGATTATAAAAAAATAATTCACGCTACCAATTTATTTCGGCGGATAAGTGTTCTGATAAATCTTCATAGGCCTGATCCGAAAATTTCTGTTTTATTGATAAGATTTTTGGAAAAAATTGATCAAATCGATCCGAGAAAAGTTCAAATTATTTATTACGCTTGCTTAATTAAATTATTATCTCTATTGGGTTATCGTCCGGAAATAAAACAATGCTTTGACTGCCGCAAAGATGCCAAATTATTGGGGGAAAATATTTATTTTGATTTTGAGAAAGGCGGAATCTGTTGTTTTAAATGCAGGGAAAATAGAATATCGGCAGTAAAAATCAATTCAAAAGTTTTGGAAATTTTACATAATCTTTTATATAAGAATTTTGATTATTTGGAAAATTGGCACTTTGATGAAAAAAGTTTTTTAGCCGCTCAGAATATTATTAAAAAGTTTTATCGATGGCACCTGAAGTAGCTTCTTAGCTTGTAGCTTATTAGCTTTTTAGGGCTAAGAAGCTAATAAGCCCCGCCTGCCAAGGCCTGTCTAAATTAATTAATTTAGAACATAAATTAATTTTATAACTTTATTTATTAAACCTAAATATGACATTAGGCATATGGCGGGCAGGTAATTCCTAAAAAGCTAAACTATGTTTCAATTAATTAAACAATCTAAGAAATCAAAAGCGCGATTAGGCAGATTAAAAACCATTCATGGCGTCATTGAAACTCCATTTTTCATGCCCATTGCCACTCGGGCAGCGGTTAAAGGATTAGTTCCGGAAGAATTGGAAAATTTGGGTGCTCAAATTATTCTTTCAAATACTTATCATTTGTTTTTGCGGCCTGGATTGGAAATTATCAAAAAATCCGGTGGATTGCATAAATTCATGCATTGGGAAAAACCTATTTTGACCGACAGCGGGGGATATCAAGTTTTTTCTTTGGAAAAAAACAGAAAAATTAAAGATCAAGGAGTGGAATTTCAATCTGAATTTGACGGTAAAAAGATTTTTTTAACTCCGGAAAAAGCGGTTGAAATCCAAAAAATATTGGGTTCTGATATTATGATGGTCTTGGATGAATGCGCTCCTTATCCGGCCAGTTATGATGAAGCGAGTCAAGCGGTTATCAGAACAACGAATTGGGCTCAAAGTTCTAAAACAGCTTTTGATAAAATTTTCAAAAAAAGCCGTGTTAAACCATTGATTTTTGGCATTATTCAAGGATCGATTTTTAAAGAATTGCGACTTAAAAGCGCCAAAGATTTGGTGAAATTAAATTTTGACGGCTATGCTTTGGGCGGATTTATGGTTGGCGAACCGATAAAAGATACTTTTAAAATGATAAAATTAGTGGAAGCGGAACTGCCGGAAAGTAAAGCGCGTTATTTAATGGGAGCTGGCAAACCGGAGCAAATTGTTCAAGCCGTAAAGGCGGGGATAGATATGTTTGATTGTGTTATTCCAACCAGAAATGCTAGACACGGGTTGCTCTATGTAATGACAAATAATAAATCGTTAATGACCGGAAAAAATTTCTATCAGGAAATTCACATTACCAATTCAAAATACAAAGACGATATTAAACCGATTGATTCTCGTTGCAAATGTTATACTTGCCAGAATTTTTCGCGTGCTTATCTCAGACATTTGTTCATGACCAATGAACCGCTGGGACAAAGATTAACTACAATTCATAACCTTTATTTTTATTTGAATTTAATGAAAAATATAAGGGAGGAACTAAAAAAAGAGTAATTTATGTTATATCAAAAAAAGAAAAAATATTTATTCAGAACTATCGGCCGATGGACTCCGATTAGAATAATAAAAAGATTTTATTATAAAATTTGGGCGTTAAAATATAAGCAAATCCATATTGTTGTTGATACTTGCGCGCTTTTAAGCAGCCGTGAAATAGAAAGATTGGCTTGCTTGAAAAATATTTGGATTCCTCGTTCTGTCTGGCAGCAAATCGGGAGAATGGTTAATCCGGAACTTGTTTGTGTTGAAGAACCGGACAAAGAAGATTGCTTGGTTGCTAAAACGCCGTTAAAATCGGAAATTCTTATCAAAAAAACCAAAGAAGCAGCGCAAAGAGCAGAAGTGATTATGACCCAAATGTTAAATAAACATTATTGGAAAATCATTTCTTCGCGCGGAACAGGAATTGTGGGGTGGATTAGCAGAAGAAAAGTTGATGATTTGGATCCGGAAATCAAGAAAGAATTAAAAGCTCTTTTGAAAAAAAGAAGCCAAAAATTTGATCCGGAAATGAGCTTGGGCGATTTGGTTGGCAGTACTGACTTGAGAATCTTGGCCGCGGCCATTTTTTTGCTCAGACGCAAAAAAATTGAGAATAAACTGGTGGTAATTTCCGAAGACAGAATTTTGTCTTTAATATCCAAAAATCAAGGAATAAAAGTTTTAAGATCAACCAAGGATTTATAAAAAGTATTTAAAAATAAAAAATCAGGCGTTTTTATCGCCTGATTTTTTATTTGGAGTGGGTTCCACCAATAATATGTTTAATTTTGGAGCGGGTAAGGGGAGTCGGACCCCTGTCAACAGCTTGGAAAGCTGTGGTAATACCGTTATACGATACCCGCCTACACTTTTAAACTGATTTAGAAAAGTAATTTTTTATTAAGCTTTAAGCATTTCCAGAAAATGTTTTACTTGTCCGTCTTTTTCTTTATTCTTTATTTCTTTAATGTATTCTTTTATATGTTCTTGTATTTCTTGCGAAGTTTGGTCAGAATTGCCATGAAAATTTTTTAAAATATTCGTCCCCATTTCACTTATAATTCTAATGCCTTTTTTGGAATCAACTATTTCGTAATGTCCGTCTTTTTCTTCAATTACTTCATCGGCTAAAAGTTTTGAAATCATAGCTATGCCCGAATAATAATAACGTTCGCCGCCGCCGCCAGCTTTAGAAGAAGAATTGGCTAAATAATTGCAAATAACGCCGATTTTCGCCAAAAATTGAGTTTCCAAATCTATTTCAGAAGAATTTAAATTTTTAAATTTTTGTTCCAATAAATTCGTACCCATTGTTTCAGCCTTCAATTCATTCAATATCTCAGTAGATACTTTTGTCCCAACTCGCTTGAGAACCTTATTATCTTCTTCTGAAATTATAGTGTGGCCGAATTCGTGCAAGGCCACTTCAATAGCTGCTGCTCTTTCATATTGATCGGAATTTATATTTATAGAAGGAAACATTTTTTTTAAAAGAGGAATATCCTGAAAATGAGTTGCTTCCCTGATTGTATTAATATGAGAAACCATCGTTCCATCTCCGCTTTCGCCCTGGGTCATACTATGAAGATTTGGACCAAAAGCGCAAGGTTGAATATTTGAGACCATTTTTGGCACTTTGTATTTTTTTTCTAATTTATTTTGATTTTCGTCAACCATTTTTTGGGCAATACCTTGAAATTCTTCAAATATTTTTTCCAATTTAATAGTTTCTTTTGTTTTAAATCCTAAACGAATTTCAACATCAACTTTGCCTGCTTCGCCGGTTACCGACGCGGCTCCTTGGGGCAATAACATTATCGGACAGCCTGATTCAGATAATTCCATGCATTGCCGGCTTAATTTTTCCCATTTTTTATCAAGTTCTTTAATGTCAATATTATCAGAACCGTAAACTTCGGCTAAATTTTTCAAATAAACTGGTAAATTTTTGTAAGTTTCAGGGATTTTTCCTTCTTGTAAAAGTTGATCAGTTTTATCAGCCAAAACTTGAAATCTGCTTACTATTTTTGGCCATTCAAAAGGAAAAACATCGCAATATGGTTTTAAATCAACACTTTTATTTTTTTTAGAATAGATATCGTAAACACGCTCGGCGCCATTAGTATCTTTTAATGAAGCCTCTTCTTTTCCACCCGGCGCATCAGCCAATTCTATTTGTTTGACATAAGCTTGATCAAAATATTTCCCCAAAATTCCGGCTGCGTCAAGAAATAAATCCAACTCCGCTTTAGTAATGCCCATTTTTGAAAAATTTTCATCAGTCAATTCTTTTGACCATTTTCTTGATAAGACAACGGCCGCTAATTGCTGCTCGGAAGAAATCAGCACTAATGTTCGCCAAGCTTCAGGAATAATTTCTCTTAAAGGTTCAAGTATTTGAAATTGTTTTAAGGTTAAAATTTCTTCAAGTTTATTGGAATTGGAAAGAATTTTTTTTATTTCTTGATATTCTTCATTTTTAGGAATTTTATCCGTCCATTCGGTTAATTTATCTTGCAAGGAGGAAAAAGCATAATTTTCCCATCGTTCGGTAACGGTATTTTTTGCCAGATCAAAAAATTTATCAATACTTTCAATGTTTTTTGGACATTCGAGCCAGCCTTCTTTTTCAATTGACTCTTTTAATTTTTCTCTAATTTCTCGGCTAAAATCAATATATTCAGGTAAATCCTGATTTTTTAAAACATCCAAACGATTGGTGTTATCAATGTTAAATTGTTCTCCGAATTTTGGTTTTCTCATAATTTTTTATCGGGCTGCTGGGAATCGAACCCAGTCTATCTGCTCCCAAAGCAGACGTACTACCGGTATACTACAGCCCGATTTTTAATATATTTTAGTCAAATCAATGCCAGTGTAATAATATTTTAAAATTTGAGAAAAATTTGCACCTTGATTGGCAGCCACAATTGCGCTGCGTTGAGGCATGCCTACACCGTGACCCAATAAAGTTTTTCCTGCCCCTGGTGGATCTATTTTAGAAATCAGATAATCCACCGGTGCCGCGGTCATTGCTGCTTCGTGAGAAGATCTGGTTCGTCCGTCACTTTGAGCGAAATAATAAGCTGAAATCGGACTATTTTGATAAGTCGCCACCACGCCTTGTGTTGCAGTTAAAGCAGTTAAAGTATTGGTCATTCTTAATTCGCGCTGATAACCTCGGTAAACTTGGTCAGCCTGAGTGGAACGTACAGTAAATAAGGAATCTCCATCCGGTGTATTGGTATATTTGGGACTGATATATCTGGAGGTGGCATAAGTTCTGGCGGCAATTGCTTGAGCTTTTAAAAATTCTATCGGACTGGAATCACCCGCTTCACCCAATCCTTTTAAATAATCTTCCATTGGCAATTGATTGATTAGCCAAAGTCGTTGAGTTGAGGCGTTATATTGTATTTCCATGCTGTCTCGAAATTCATTATCATTTTCTCCTCCATCCCAGAATGGCCCGTTTTGCCAACTTTGAATTTTAAAAATCGTTGAATCATTTCCTTGAAATTTTACGAAAGAATCCAGCATCATTAATCTTTTACCTTTATCGTCAAGAATAAAATATCGTTTAAGTTTAAAATCGAAATCCACTTCTAAAATTCCGCCATCACTGACGCGAATTAAAAGTTTATTATTTTGATCAAGAAGCTGATAAGCTTTTTTATCAAGAGTTGAAATTTTAAAAGGTAAATAATCTTTTTTTTCTTTTTCTTCCACATAAAGCAAGCCGACTCTTATATCCGGTCCTTTATCAGATGTATTTTGAAAAAGAGATTGAGAGGCAATGGTTATATTTGAAGGAATACTTTGCCAGAAAGTTCCTGTTGTTGGCGTTGGGGTTGGAGTGGGCACAGGTGTTGGCGTGGGCGTTGGCACGGGAGTCGGGGTAGGCGTTATAGATGAAGAACCGGAAATTACTTTTAAAGCAATTTCAATTTCTCCGCCTGGAATTAAAGTATTACCGGCAAAAAGATTTAATTTTTCCCAATATAAACCGGGCTGGCTCGGAGCCAAAAGAGTAAAACTGAAAACTATTTCTCCTTGAGAATCAATTGTTGAAGCGGAATTAATTCGGTTTGGCGCGTTGTTATCATACCAAGTCGGATGGTAGAATTTTCCCTTCATCCCGGAAACAGTTCGCAAAGTTAAAGCTTGGGTGCCGGTGCCACTCCAATACATTTGGCCCGTATTTTTAAATTTAACCCAATAATCTGCGATTCCGCCAATAGTCACTTCCGGTATGCCGGCCGAACTTTGTTGTAATCTTTGAGCCTGATAATCTGATTGAGCGAAAGTTTGATTTGGAAAAGCCAAAAGCAAGGCCGGTAACAGTCCGAAAATCAAAATTATTTTTGAATAAAAAATCTTTCGCATATCGTATATTCTAACAAAAAACTAAAATTAGTCAACCCGCATCTTTTGATAGAAAGGTCAATTGCCAAATTGTTATTTTTTGATATAATTTAATTAAATATGAGCTTAACCAGTTTGGTCAGTAAAAATACCTTTGTCCATTTAGTCGGCAAAATAATCAGCCTTTTTTTGAGTCTGATTATTTTTAGTATGATTACTCACTATTTGGGTACGGAAGGATTTGGTCAATTCACGACCGTGACTTCATTTCTTCAAGTTTTCGCCATTTTTGCCAATCTTGGTTTATATTTGGTTTTTATTCAAATACTTTCCGCGCCTAAAACCGACGAAAAAAAAGTAATCAGCGATTTTTTCAGTTTTCGTTTGATTTCCAGTATTGTTCTTTTATTTATTGCTCCGGTGATTGCTTTGTTGATTCCTCAATATTCCGGTTTGATAAAAATAGGGATATTTATTACGGTTTTCAGCTATATTTTCACTTCTTTAAGTCAGTTATTGACCGGTTTTTTTCAGACCAAAATGCAAATTAAAAAAGTGGTTTTTGCCGAAATTGCCGGTCGTTTGGTTTTATTGATTTTAACTGAATTAGCTATTTTATTAAAAACTAATTTGATTGGAATTTTAGTCGCTCTTATTTTTTCCAGTTTGGTTGAATTTTATGTTCTTTATAGATTTTTGGGGCAGCAAATTAAAATATCTTTATTGCCCGATTTTCATGCTCATTTGAATATTTTCAAGAAATCTTGGCCGGTCGCTCTTTCAATGATTTTGACAACAGTTTATTTCAAAGGCGATACGATTATTCTTTCTTTGTTTCAATCGCAAAACGATGTTGGCGTTTACGGCGCGTCTTATCGGATTTTGGAAACTCTGATTTTATTCCCGCCTATTTTTGTCGGATTGATTATGCCTTATTTAAGCCGTTCGTGGGCTGAGAAAAATCTTGAATCTTTTAAAATGATTTTTCAAAAATCTTTTGATTTTTTTATGGTTATTATTTGGCCGCTTATTATCGGAACAATGTGTTTGGCCGCGCCTTTGATGATGTTTGTCGCCGGCGCTGATTTTCTTGTTTCCGCGCCGCCGCTCAGAATTTTAATTTGGGCCACGGGTTTGATTTTCTTGGGAACTTTGTCAACTTATGCCGTGGTTGCCATAGAAAAACAAAAATTAATGCTTCCTTTTTATTTTATTTCCGCTCTGGTGGGCTTGATTGGTTATCTTATTTTTATTCCCCAATATTCTTATTACGGCGCGGCTTATATGACCATTGTTGCCGAATTATTAACCACGGTTTTGTCTTTTTGGATTATTTATAAAACGACTAAATTTTTGCCGAATTTTAAAATCGGCTCAAAATCGCTTCTGGCCAGCTTGATTATGGGATTTTTTCTGTTGATTTTAAGCGGTCAAAATTTATTCTTTTTGATTTTCGTGGCAATAATAATATATTTTGCCGCGCTTTATTTTCTGAAAACCATCTCTTCTCAAACTATTAAAGAAATTGCGAATTTGAAATAATTTTTTATGTATATTTATTTTTTAGTTTTAATTTGCGCCGCTTTACCGGCTTATCAAATCAGATTTCAGATTTTTGGCTTGCCAACAACCTTATTGGAAGTGATGATTTTGATTTTATTTGTTGTCTGGCTGGTAGAAAAAATCCGAAGCAAATTCCAAATTCCAAATTCCAAATTCCAAATTCTTCCTTCAAATTGGCGTTGGCCAATTATAGTTTGGTTGATTATCTCAACTTTGGCAATGTTTATTGCTCCGAATTTGCGAGAGGCAGCCGGTATTTGGAAGGCATATTTTATTGAACCGATTTTATTATTGATGGTTTTTGTGTCTTTAGTGCGAGAGAAAAAAGATTTAAATTTAATTTTAAACGCGTTGATTTTTTCCGCTTTATATTGTTCTGTTTGGGCGATTTGCCAAAAGATTTTTCATTTTGGCGGCATGATGAGTACGGAAGTTTGGAGCGCGCCGAAAATTTGGCGGGCAACCGGTCCGTTTCCTCAATCAAATTTTTTAGGATTGTATTTGGGTCCAATTATGGTGCTGACTTTCGGACAAATAATCGCAAATCGCAAAAAATATTTACGATTTATAACTTATACTTCAGTATTTGTATTATCACTTGCGGCAATAATTTTGGCGCGTTCTAATGGGGCGATTTTAGGAGTTTTAGCCGGATTGGTTTTTATAGGACTTATTCATAAATCAAGCAGAAAATGGACAACAATTGCTTTAATTATTTTATTGTTGATTATTAAATTAACGCCAGTCGCGCGAAATTATGTTTGGCAAGAGGCGACTTTTCACAATCTTTCCGGACAATTGCGAGTTAATATTTGGCAAGGAGCGATTTCTTTGATTAAAACCAATCCGATTCTTGGCGTGGGATTGGACGGCTATCAGAATTTAATTCCCCAATATCAGTCCAGATTTTACGATCCATTAACGCATCAATTGATTTCCGTGGAAACTCATCCTTACCCGCATAATTTATTTTTGGCTCTTTGGTGCGAGCTTGGTATAGCAGGCTTATTATTATTTTTAATTATTATTTTTCAATTTTTTAAATTGGGATTTAGGGAATTATTTAGAAATTTGAAATTAGAAATTAGAAATTTAGACCTGGGAAAAGATAACCAAATATTAATTCTTGCGCTTTTAGCATCTATGATAACAATATTAGTTCATGGAGTCGTTGACACTCCCTATTTTAAAAATGATTTATCAATTTTATTTTGGTTGATTATCGGCTTGACGATTTGTCTAAAATCTGATATTATCAAAGATAATTAGAAAAAAGGAGGAGAATCATGAAGGGCGAATATTTTTTGCAGTATACGCAAAATTGGGATGGGAATGTAATTAAAATAGGACTCAAGTCCACGACGCAAGCAAAAGCGCTTAAAGAAGCGAATAAACAGTGGCGTGGAGTCAAAAAAGAGTATAAGGAAAAGAAAGGGCCATTTACGTTGGTTCCAGAAAATCCCAAGTTAGTGCATGTCAGGTCGTTAGACTTAAAACTAAAACCTGATAAAGTCCATTGAAATTTTCTATAAGGTGGTCATTGACTCAAAATCATTGATCACCTTTTTGTTTTGACGAATAGGAAAAAAAAGTATAAAATATAAGAATCTGGTGGGGTGGCTGAGTGGTCGAAAGCGTCGGTTTCGAAAACCGATATGCCCGTAAGGGCATCCAGGGTTCGAATCCCTGCCCCACCGTTTTTATATGGAGTATATTTATTTTATAAATTAATATAACCATGAAAGTAGGAAAAAAACATTATCGCGCCGTTTGGATGAAGGGCAAAAATGTTTATTTAATAAAACAAAATTTGCTGCCTTTTGATTTTAAAATTCTTAAATCTGAAAATTATCTCCAAACTTGCAGAGCGATTAAAGATATGATTACCAGGGGAGCGGGTTCAATCGGCGCAACCGCCGGCTTTGCCATGGCTCAGGCTTTTTTGGAAGCCCCTCAAAAATCTTTTTGGAAATATATTGAAAAAGCCAAACGAGATATTGAATCAACCCGGCCGACGGCTCGCGATTTATTTAATGCCACGGAAAAAGTATTTTTTGTTGGAAAAAATTCAAAAACACCGGTTCAAGCCGCGGTTAAAGAAGCTCAAGCCATTGCTGATTTTTATATTCAAGCGGGAAAGAAGATCGGGGAATACGGCAATAGTTTGATAAAAAACGGTTCAAATATTGAAACTCACTGCAATACCGGTTGGATTGCTTTGGTTGATTATGGCACGGCTTTAGCCGCCATTTACATCGCTCATCGCAAAAAGAAAAAAATTTTTGTTTATGTTGATGAAACGCGTCCCAGAAATCAAGGCGCGAAATTGACTGCATGGGAGCTTAAAAATGAAGGCGTACCGCACGTGATTATACCTGATAATGCCGGCGCGTTTTTAATGTCCCGGGGCAAGGTTGACTTGATGATTGTCGGGGCGGACAGAATTGCCAGAAACGGGGATGTGGCCAATAAAATCGGCACCTTTGAAAAAGCGATTGCGGCCAAGGAATTTAATATACCCTTCTATATTGCCGCGCCAATTTCCACTTTTGATATTAATTGTTCATCAGGTAAAAATATTCCAATTGAAGAAAGAAGCGAGGACGAAGTTTTATTTCAAACCGGTTTGGGTGATGACAATAAAATAAAAAAGATTCGGGTTTGTTCTTCCGGTTCAAAAGCTTATAATCCGGCTTTTGACGTGACGCCGGCAAAATATATTACGGCGATAATCACTGAAAAAGGAATTATCAAACCAAATCAAAAAGAAATTAAAAAACTCTTGTCGTAAATTATGGAAAAATATCGAGGAATAAAATTTAATGTTGAAAATTTAAAAAAAGAAGCGCCGAGAAATTCAAAAATTCAGCGCTTAAAATATTGGTGCAAAATTTTTGACAAATATAATTTTGCCCCGCCTTACGAAAACGGTTCTTGCGGAAATTTAAGTTTCAGATTGAAACCCAGTGCGGAACAATTTATAATTACCGGCTCGCGAATCGGATTAAAAAGTAATTTAAAACCGGAATGTTTTGTTAAAGTCTGTTCTTGTGATTTAAAAAAGAAAAAAGTTTACGCAATGGGAATAAAAGAGCCCTCTTCCGAAAGCATAATGCATTGGGCGATTTATAACCAAAGAAAAGATGTCGGGGCTGTTTTTCACGGCCATGGGCCTGAAATATTATCGCACGCCAAGAGATTAAAAATTCCAACAACAAAAAAACAGATGCCGTACGGTTCCATCGGATTGGTAAAAAGCGTGCTGGAAATTTTAAAAAATAACAATTTTTTAATCATGAAAAATCACGGTTTTATCGCTTTGGGCAAAAATATGGAAGAAGCGGGGAAATTGACCATGAAGATTTATAAAAATTGTGCCGCTAAATAAATTTTTTTATTAATTGATATAATCATAATTTATGAACTATTTGAAATTTTGCTCCAAATGTAAAGCTAATTGTTGCTGTTTGGAAAATGACGAAAAAGGCATTATTTTTATCGGCATTAAAGATGCCATAAAAATAAATAAGAAAACAGGGAAAGATTTTTCAGAATTTTTGGATTTTTCAAAATTAACATCATCGGCGATCAGAAAAAACGTTGATAAAAGTTGCCGAAAAATGTTATTGGATCGCAGGCTTTTAAGAATGAAAAAAAGAAAAAATGGCGCTTGCGTATTTTTAAATAAATTAGGCGTTTGCTCAATTCACAATTTCAGGTCATTAATATGCCGTCTTTATCCTTTTGATTATTATCCAAAGAAAGGAGCTGGTTTTTTTGATAAAAGTCCCGAGTGCCCCATTCATATCAAATATAAAGGAAAAATGCCTTTATCAAAATCGGAAATAATCAAATTAAAAAAAATTATTGAGGAAATGAGAATTGAAGATAATTTTTATATCAAGAATATTAAGAAATTTGCCCATGACAATAAATTATTGTCCAAATAGCGGAATTATGAAAATTCAAAAAAATGTCCAGCAAAAATATTTTGAAGCGATAATTGACGGTCGAAAAAGATTTGAAGTGAGATTGGCCGATTTCAAATGCAAGCCCGGCGATACTATTGTTTTGGTTGAGCAAAAAAACAAAACAAAAAATTCTACGGGCAGAAAAGTTGAGTGCGAGGTGTTGTATAAACTTAACACTAAAGAGCTGAATAAATTTTATAAAAAGAAAGATATTGAAAAATACGGCTTATTGATTTTAGCCGTGCGAAAAAAATTTAAATTTAAATAATTTATTATGAAAATTACAAAATATGAGCAATCTTGCGCATTAATTGAATTAGAAAATAAAAAAATTCTGATTGATCCGGGATATTTTTGCTATAATGGAAATTTTAAACCCGAAGATTGGAAAGATATAGACATTCTTTTATTAACGCACGGACATGATGATCATTGTTTGCCCGAAGCAGTGGAAATTATTTGTAAAAACAATCAGCCGGTAATTATCGGCAGTAAATGGGTTGGCAAAGTTTTGTCCGAGAAAAATATTCCCATTGAAATTTTTGAACCAGGCCAAATAAAAAAATTAGATAACATTACTATTACAGCCATTAAAGCAAGTCACGGCATGAACCCAAATATACCTACCGACCCGGAAGAAGTTGTCGGATTTTTAATTCAAGAAAAACAAAGCATATATCATTGTTCAGATACTTTATATTTCAAAGAGAAACCTTATGCCGACATTGTTCTGGTTCCCATATCTGATAATTGGATAACAATGGGCCCCATGGAGGCTGCGGTTTTTGTCAAAGAAATAAATCCAAAAATAGCCATTCCGATACATTATGATAACCCCGTATATCCAATGGATCCAAATAAATTTTTAGAAGAGATGAAAGGGTCTGATATTAAAGTTCAAATTCTTAAAAATGGAGAAAGTATTGAAATATAATAATTTTCTAGCGATGATTATCAAGTAAGAATTTAATAAAATAAATATGAAAGTTATTTTATACATGACAATATCAATTGACGGTTATATCTGTAAAAAAGATGGCAGTGTTGATTATACCCTTGGAGGAACATGGAATAGTTATTTTGAATTTTGCAAGAAGAATAGAAATTTAATTATTGGTAAAAATACTTACAACATCATGCCGCCTGACGAATTTATTAATGAATGTTTATATGTTGTAATGACTAAATTTGCGCCGAAACAGCCCAAAATTAAAAATATTATTTTTACTGATAAATCGCCCATTGAAGTTATTAAATTATTATGCGATAAGGGTTATAAAAATATCTGTGTTGGTGGCGGCGGTATGATAAACAGTTCATTTCTTAATGATGGTATAATTGATGAAATAATATTAGATATTCAGCCCGTTATTCTCGGAGAGGGTATAAAAATTTTCCCCAATACAAAAATTCAAAACAATCTTAAACTGATTGAAACGAAACAACTATCAGAGCAAGAAATTCAATTACGTTATCGCGTTAAAAAATAAATTCATTTCAATCTTATTAATTAAATGTATTAAAATCATATTTTATGACTCAAAATTCACCACAAACTGCAGTTCAAAATTTCGCGGAACTCGGCATTGCTCCGGCGCTTTATAATAGTCTCTTAAAGTTAAATCTTACTGTTCCGA
>Ga0265297_10008263_pt1 | contig 13962 bp, 19 predicted proteins | sample Munlanlwell13791_FD_192502 | JGI IMG/M metagenome (GOLD analysis project Ga0265297, IMG submission 192502) | Leachate microbial communities from a municipal landfill in Southern Ontario, Canada - Leachate well 137-91 | ecosystem: Engineered > Solid waste > Landfill > Unclassified | place... | reverse complement strand
GCAGTACCGTATCATCCAGCGTACTGTTGGACACCTCGACCCGCCCTCTGATGATGTCTTCAAAGACGGTCGCCCCTTCTGTCGGCGCTTTCAAACGAACCACATGCGTTTCACCGGATTGTAAGCGCTTGTTCACTTCCTCCGGGGTGAGGTGCCGGCATAGCCCGTCATACCGGGTGGGCTGCCGGTTCGCTTCCTGTACTTTCTTGATCTGAGCCAGCCGCTCTTCCGTACAAAAACAATAATAAGCATCCCCTTGTTCGACCAGTCTGCGCGCGTGTTCCCGGTACATCGGCAGCCGTTCAGACTGAAAAACCGGCCCCTCGTCGATATCCAGTCCGTACCATTTCAATGCTTCCAGGATATTTTCTACGGCGCCCTCAACATACCGGCTGCGATCTGTGTCCTCGATGCGCAGAATGAACTGGCCATGGTTTTTGCGGGCCCACAGCCAATTAAACAAGGCTGTACGCAAACTGCCGATATGCAAAAAACCAGTTGGTGACGGGGCGAATCTGACGCGGACTGATGCCATAGGTTAAAATCCTTTAGTCGTAAAATACACTTCCAGCACGACACCGATGCTTAATAATGAGATGACCGCCGTACCGAAATATTTCAGCAAGGAATACTGTTTCATGTATTCCTTTTTCTTGATTTTCAAATATATTATGGTAATAATAATCCCCTCCAAGCCGAGCATTACGGCGCCGGTCAAGCCGATGACGGTAATGAAATCCTTGAGCCCGGACACAAACATCAGCACCGGGACCGTCACTGCCACAAACCAGGCGATCCGCTTCGGCACGCCGTAATCATACCAAAATAATTTCTTGACGGTCAGGCCGAGCGTGATAAACGAGGTGAATGTCGTCAAAATGCCGAATACGTAGCCGATTTTCAATACCCAATCACCGAATGAAACGCGTAAACCGGAAATTGCGTCTGAGGTCGTTTGGGGTCCGGATACGCCGATGACTACCGTCATAAAAAGTAAATAGATAACTGCACTGATGCCGATCCCCCACATGATAAGTTTACGTAACTGGCGACGATCGCCCCCCAACATTTCTTTGACTTCCGGAATGATAGAGGTGCCCCACAACGAAAAAATCACTACACCATACGGCAGGAAAATATATCTCCAGTCCGTCGTGCCCAAATGATCCGATTGGACATGCCCAAATCCGAGGACGGAAAAAAATATGACCACCAGAACAAAAATCACCAGCAAAATTAATTCCACGGTGCCAATTGACTGCTGGTCACGCCATATGAGGAGTGCGCCGAGCAGTAAAAAAATAAATGTATACAAATATACCGACCCGCCGAACAAATAGGCCAAAAACTGCCCCCCAATAATCAAATAGGCCAGCAAGGCCCCGAACAAATTTAGCAGCTGTATGATGAGCGTCGCCCGTTTGGCTCCCGCCCCTAAATAAATTTCCGCGTATCCAGGCAATCGGTGGAGCCCTGTAGTCTTAGCTGCCAATTCTGAGAAAAAAATATGGATGACGACCGCCAGTGCGCCCATAATCAAGATGAACCCGATCATCACGGGAAATCCGACTCGGGCGCCGACATACGGTAAGCCAAAAATACCCACGCCGATAATCGTTCCGACAAACATGGCCAGCGCAAAAATAAAATGTCGTTTTTGTTTCATATTCCCAAATTTTTAGCTAACAATCATTCTTCATGTATGACTTCAGTATAACATAAAACTTGAACTAAAAAAACGCATATTTTCGCGTTCGTAATAGCATGATACGGTGGATATACTACACGACTTTTTTATTGGCCTGGCGCTGGACAATATTGATCATCAGGGCTAGTAGCGCTACGACGGTCAAAATTACGACATACCGGCCAACCAGCGCGTGATGTTTCAGGAGGTAATACTCGGTTTCCCCTAGCAAGCGTACGCCGATCCAGCCGGTAAAAATATACAGCGAAGTCAATATTAACTTGAACTGCGCCGACTCAACGCGCTTTCGGACAGCCGCATAAAGCAATAAAATAACCAGACTGGCCGGGATGACAAAATCCGCGTGAAGGATCAGTCGTGTCCGCTCATATTTTTCCAACTGGCAATTTGCGGGTATCCGGCTGGTTTTGCCGATAAATAAAAATGACGTGCCGGATTTTGTCTGGCAATCCTGGTAATACGGGTTAAACAGCCGGCTGGAATCCCGAAAGGCGAATTCACCGAAGATGACAAGCGCCACCACCATCAGTACGGTAAAAAAAATCGCCGGCCCGGAATACCTCGGCTTTTGTATTGCCACGTCCTCAGGCTTGATTTCGGCCGCACTTAATTGTTCGAAAACTGGTACTGGCATATTGAATTGAATAGATGAATGGACCGCATACTATAAAAAAAATACTACGCCATTCAAACGATGGATCAGTATACCCTAACCGTTTCCGGATGTCAAGGTGTGGGCCGCTACCAATTAGCCATCAATTTCCCGGCACTGAGCGGATTATAGCCGCTGCGCACTTCCATGCCGTCAGAATATCCGTCGCCGTCCGTATCCGGATTGTTCGGGTCCGTGCTAAAAGCAGATTCCCAAATTCCGTATAAACCGTCTTGGTCTTCGTCTGTCGTCTGAGCGCTGAGATCTATCCCTATTTGGTACCCAAACAGGGGCAAATCCAGCCAATTTGTTTCATTAAAAAGAAGTTTTGGAAAACTTGAGATTGGGGTCGGAGTGGCAGGCTGTTCCACGGCAACTTCCTGGTTAAAATTACTGACGGCAAGACTTGCGTCAATTCCGGCTATCGGCCCCTGTGAATGCAGACTGACGCTGTACAGTAAAAAATCCCTCTTGCCTATCGTGATGTCGGCGTGAATATTCTCTTGACTGGACAAATAGTTACGTAACGCTTCCGGTGAGCCTCCCGGCCATAATGCCGCCGAAAGACGATTGATGCTTTTGGAATAAATTTCTTTATCTAGCCCCACCTCATAATGGTATGCCGGTTTGCCATCAACAGTACTGTCAGGCAAACGGCGGTATGAACGTATCAGTTCCGCGTCAGTGGCCGTTTCCCCGATCTTCTGCCACATGCTTGTATCCCGGCCCGACACGTCGGCAGAATTAAACGAAAACCATTGTCCGGTAACTGCTGCCATATTAATAAAAGAAAGAGCCGGAACTTCGGTAAGAGTCACGTAACTTGTATCCTGGGTAAACCGGAAATCGGCATTAGCCAGATACCTGAGATCACTCAACGTAAAAGTCATTTTTACGTTCAGTTGTCCGAGAAGTTGGGGGGAAATTTTTCCTTCAAATACATTCTGCACAGTAATACGTTCTGGCGCCCGGACGGCAACGGAAATGAAATCAACGTCAAATTGGTAACGCGCTGTTTCCAGATCAGCCATGGATTTTTTCATGTTGGAAAAAACAACTGGCGCGGGTTTTTCTATGATCGGTATGGTAACTACTGAGCCCAGTACCGGCAGTATCCGGCCCTGGTACCACCCCAGCAAGCCAATGGACACGAAAACGACGACCAGCACTATCATGAAAAAAAATATCAATGCCTTTCGTACCATACTTGAAGAAAATTATTCGACAATTATCTGCCCGACTTCATCCTCATGGAGACCGCACGTGTACGTATAAGTCCCGCGGCCCGGTAATTCGTATGAAAAAGTATCCCCTTTCTGGAGTTTCCCGGAACTGAACCGATCCGCTTTGATGCTATGCAGGACGGTATCCTGATTTGTCCAGATTACTGTGTCACCTGCGGAAATTTTTATATTCGGCGGGTCAAAGGAATTATCAATAATGCTCACCGAAGATGTCGTAGCCGGATCATATATGGTGTCAGTAACTCGGTTTGATTCAGGAATAACCGGTTGGTCGGAGTCACTGGCTTTCGAGGCATCCAGGGGCAAATTTGATCCTGATGACGTGACGGATACCTTGACGCATCCGCTCGTAATAAAAATTAGCGAAATGCATGAAACGGCAATAAGCATTTTTTGTGTTCTCATGGTTGTGTTGAAGCCTTTATCGGACGCCAAAAAAATAGTGAGCAGATAACGATTAGCAACGCGATTAATGAAAGCAGCGGGATGGTGACGAATCCCAGGACAAAGACGTAACGCGTAGAACAATCTACCAAACCGCCAAAAACGCACGGTGAGCTGACGGACGGCCATTGCTGGATGTATGAATTATATATTGCAAACACACAGCCGATGATCGCCAGAGGCATGGCATATTTCTTCATGCCGTTATCCTGACGGTACCAGCCGATTCCTAATATTATGGCTAATGGAAAGATGCACACCCTCTGCCACCAGCACAATGTACAAGGCTCATAATTGGCAATTTCCGAAAAATATAAACTCCCGAGAATGGATACAGCCACCACCCCGAAAGCGATCACTACGCCATGGCGATAAAGCAGGGACGCGAGTCGGCCTCCCTGGTGCCGACGGCCATAGCAACCGATACTGATCAGGGCGATTAATAACGATATACCGCTAAAAGCTGCGATGACTGCCATTTTATCTACCGAACTCATACTGGATAAAAAATAATTAATCTTACTATATGTATTTTAAGCCAACCAGCCGGCCTTGACAACCTGGAAATATCATGATATTCTCGGACGAATATCATGATGTTCTTTTTTAATCTTCTCAGTGAAAGGAGTCCCGATGGCAACATACGATTGTACGGTTACCCTGCAGCAAATAAATCGTATCATCGACGAAAAACTCAGCAGTCGAAGCTACTTGTCAGCACCTGGTGGGAAGATAACCGTCACCCTGCGATTCAAGAACGCCAGGTCGATTATGACTCCCGACGTCTGCCGAGCTATTACTCGCCGACTGGTTGCCGACGGGTATACTGACGCGTCCATCACGTTTATTGGCAACCGTCATGTGCTGACATTGCAGTCGCCGATTCATTGACGTGCTCAGACGATTCATGGAATCATCCGGCCTTTATGGGTCGGATTTTTAATTTATAAAAATTATTGTATACTCATAGTATATGTGTGGACGGTACTCATTTTTTTCAAAAGACGATATCATCGAGGACCGGTGGCAGGCGCAGATCAAAATGCCGCTACCCCGACATTACAACGCAGCGCCGACAGAACAGTTGCCGGTCATCCTGAATACGGATATTCACTCCGTCGTCCTCGGGCAGTGGGGCCTGATTCCGTCCTGGATGAAAACAAAACCGTCGCATCCGCTGATCAATGCCCGGGCAGAAACATTGGCGGTCAAGCCATCTTTCAGGAATAGCGTAAAAAAATACCGCTGTCTTGTTCTGGCTGACAGCTTTTTTGAGTGGGACCGTAAAAGCGGCCAGAAAATTCCCTACCGCATCTTCCTGAAAAATGAACAACCGTTTTCCTTCGCTGGAATCTGGGAGTCATACGTTTTGCCAAACGGACAGCAGATCCCGACATTTTCTATTATTACGGTCCCAGCCAACAACCTGGTCAATCAGCTGCATGACCGCATGCCCGCCATTCTCCCTCCCCAATACGAACGGCTGTGGACTGACATATCAGCGGAAACTGAAGCCGCCCTCACCGTGCTCAAGCCTTTTCCTGAAGGGGAAATGGACATGTACCCCGTTTCACAACGCGTCAATGCGGTAAAAAACGACTTTCCTGAAATTCTGAGCCATTCCTAAAAAAGAAGAACAGCCCCTGTTAGGAGCTGCCCTGCCTTTTTGAATTGATAGCGTGACCTATACCCCGGATTCGATTGTACTAATCTGGTATTCCGTCGAACCGATTTCCCGCGCAGGCAGCCGGACGGAAATTTATCCTGACTGATTGTGGCCAAGCGGTCGGGGGTGAGACCGGCATTGTTCCGCAATCATCAAGATATGATGGATGAAACCGGCTCTTCGGTTCCAATAAACTGCCGTCTGCATGCCACGTACTGATGGTAAATATGCACGATCGCCTCTACGGTCTAGCCTGTTGTTTCATACCGGTAATTTGTATTCCGGTGGCAAGCAAACCTGGTACGTGGATATTTTCAAAACCACTGAAGGATTTGGCATAAATCACTGTCGACCTTTCACTCCTTTATACGCCGAGAGGATATTTATTTATTTCATCAATTAACCTCAATAATGACCGGGACGCTACCATTAGGGAAAATAATAACGCTTTGATCGTTTGTCGTTTCGCACTCTTCAATCCAGCGGCTCATTTGCCATGGCATAATCTGGCTGGCAATAAACTGGTAAGAATCTATTTTTCGGCCAATAATTTTTATGTACTCCCCGTCCGTTATCGTAGCCCGCGGGTCAATAACCGCTTCTTGTACATTAATTACCCACATCTGCCCTCTAAAATCCTTAATTGATACGGCATAGATATCCGCAGAATTTAATCCGATAATTTTACCGGCTAATAAACCTTTTTCCGGCTGTGTCCATGTGGATTGCCGGTCAGGGGTTAGTTGCCTGTACATCGGCAGATTGCTGGCCAGGGCATTGTCCACATAATCACCAAAACCGCTGACATGCAGGATACTGCCAATAACGATACTCGCCCCAATGCCCATGAGGACAATCCCGTATGTCCGATAGCGATACCCGGACTGCGTGTGCCGAAAATTATAGTATGCCAGCGACATGAATAAAATCAATGCGACGAGCCAAATATACGGCAAACCGGAAAGCGCGTCGATAATCGGATTGCTGCCCACGTACCGGTACAGATCCCAATCCTGGGTGGTAAGCATGAACAGCGCCACACAGTACGCAACGCTGCCAATCAGTACTGACACGCCAAAACCGGTCCAAATGACCCAGTCTTTCAGTAGAAACTCCCATCGCGGGATGGGCTTGACCTTCTCCTGTTTAATTTTTTCTAAAATATTTTGGCTCAAATTATTCATATGATTCTCCTACATGTGCGCTTGTAATCTTTACCTGTCGGACAAACTGTTTTTTTGCGCGATTTAATAATGTGCCGACGGTACCGATTGGTTTTTTTAAAATGTCAGAAATTTCCTGATACTCCCTGTCCTCGAGATACCGTAAAACGAGCACCTCCCTATATTTCGGATCCAGGTGTCCCAATACGTCATGGACCTGCTCGGCCGTCAATGTATCGTTTATTTCCTCTAAAAGATCGTGACCTGAAGCGATTTTATTTAAAATCTCTTCATTATCTTCAGAGCTGATAACTTGCGGACGGGCTTTTGCCTTACGAAAATTGCTGACTGCTGCATTATGCGTGATCCGATACAGCCATGATGAAAATTTTAATTTTTGGTCAAAATTATTCAAATACCGGTACGCGTTGATGAAGCTTTCCTGGACTATATCCTCCGCATCCTCTTGCCTGGTGCTGAAAGTGCGGTTGACATACCGTAATAATTTTTTTTCGTACCTCTGCATCAAATAAAGAAAATAGTCCTGGTTTTCGAGGGTCAACTCCACCAATTCCTCATCGGTTTTTGCCAAGCACTCTGCAGGCGTAAGCATACCATCATGGGTTACCATATTATTATACGAAGTATACCATAAAGGTCTTTCATGCCGTATTCACACTTTTTGCTGAAGTTAGGCGTATAAATAGCAAAACCCCCGTTGTTACCAAGCGGGGTTTTGCGGCTTCATTAAGTAGAAAGCCTGACTAAAGAGCTATCTATATATGAGGTGGTAGAGAGGGGGTGCTCCCTGTGCGCCTATACTACGCGCTGATGACAAAAAATTTTTCAACTTGCCAAAAAACTGAACATTTGCTAGGCTGTGTACATATATGAATAAACTTGCATCGCAAGGAGTTTACTGGAACACTGCCCGCCGCGCCGGGTAGTGCTGTGGTATTTATAATCAGTACCATCACTCCCCCGGTCAGCGGGGCTTTTTTTATTATGGTCAAATATTCATTCTACAACCGATGCACGGAACATTGGCGTAAAAATTCCAAGGATACGCATTAACTATTAGCATACTTATTTTTATGAAAAAAATTCAGCAAACAGTGAAAAACTCGCCGAATGAACAGGGGTACTTTGGCATATACGGCGGGCAGATCGTTCCGCCGGAAATCAAAAAAGTTCTGGACGATGTCACTACTGCTTATCAACAGGCAAAAAATGATCCCGGCTTTATACGTGAATATACGGACCTGCTCCGTGATTATGTCGGCCGTCCATCACCACTTTACTTGGCGCGAAATCTCACGAGACTGTTGGGGGGCGCCCAAGTATTTCTGAAACGCGAGGATTTGAACCACACCGGTGCGCATAAAATCAACCATACCTTGGGCGAGGCATTATTGGCAAAACGGATGGGCAAAAAAAAACTGCTGGCCGAAACCGGCGCCGGGCAGCATGGAGTGGCGTTGGCTACTGCCGCCGCCATTGTCGGATTGGAATGCGAGATTCACATGGGCGCCATCGACATAGCGAAGCAACACCCGAATGTTATCCGCATGCAGCTGCTCGGAGCAAAGGTAATCACCGTAACCTCCGGCGGCCAATGCCTGAAGGACGCGGTGGATAGCGCTTTCCAAACGTATGTCCAAGAAGCGGATACTACGTTCTTCGGCATCGGGTCAGTGGTCGGCCCGCACCCCTACCCGATGATGGTCAGAGATTTCCAGTCCGTTGTCGGACGGGAAGCACGTCAGCAAATCGTCAGCCAAACCGGACGGTTGCCTGACTGCCTTATCGCCTGCGTTGGCGGCGGTTCAAATGCCATCGGCCTGTTCCATGATTTCCTCGACGATGACGTACGGATGGTAGGAGTAGAACCGAGCGGTAAGGGACTTAATCTGGGAGAACACGCAGCCACACTAACGTACGGACGGCCCGGCGCGATTCATGGCATGTTCACGTACCTCCTACAGGATAAAAACGGTGATCCGGCGCCTGTCCACTCGATCGCTTCCGGCCTTGATTATCCGGGCGTCGGCCCCGCACATGCGTACTTCAAAGATACTGGCCGGATTGAATACGTCACCGCCAGCGATCATGAGGCACTTGAGGCATTTAAACTGTTAACTCGGACAGAAGGAATTATTCCCGCTCTGGAAAGTGCCCATGCTGTTGCAGAAGTAATAAAACGGGCACCAAGGCTTCCGCGGGAATCAATTGTTATCGTCAACCTTTCCGGACGGGGCGACAAAGACGTCGACTACGTGGCAGAAAAACTGATAACACGATAGCGCCTACTGATACCAAAAACCCAAGTCAATGACAAAGGGGGGTGACTGCTGATGTGCCAACCCCCCTTTTTTTGCCCATTAACCATGAGACGGTCGCTGATCATAATTAATGGGTGCAAGAGCAAAAGGATAATCCCTTCCTTCTGCATAACTGACCTCTCACTTTCTCGCAAGATGCGGGGACTTTGCAATTTGTGTTTTGCCGGATTTCTCCCGACCGTTGCGGGTCAATGCCTGACGAGCTTTCAGGTATTCACTCACGATATACGGTACGGAAATAATCAGGCAGGTTTCCAGCATCCGTTTCGGTACGATGTATGCGCCGCGCGACAATATTTGGATGACAAACATTGCGAGCAGGCCCAGCCACCAACCGATCAAGAAATACTCGCCCGGACGCTTGTTCCGGATTTTCTCCAGCCAGGCGTCCGTGTTTTTACGGAGCACGTACAGGAGAACGATTAGTCCGTAAAAAAGCGGCATTTCAAACGGGATCGACACAATGTTCCAGTGCAGGAATTCCGCGAGGATTAAACCGAACTGGATTATGGCCCAGAATGCGGCGAACCAAAACAGGCAGTCGGGCCGTGACCACCTTTTCAGAAAAATGCTTGGTTTCTTCAGCATGGCAATTCACCCCTTTCATATTGATGCGCGTTAGCTGACCAAATGCAGTCAGTAACCAAGCGTATGATAGCACTTTTAAAAACTCATCCAGTCGTAAGACCACTGTATGAAACAGTAAAGCCCGGACCCGATGACGAGACCGTCCTTTTTAAAAGTACGCTATTTTCTTTTGTACACTTTAATCATGGACTCTCCAGTGGGGTTGTCAACCCCCTTTATGCACCGGCAGCTGTGACTAACTCAAAAATTGTCCTCCAGTTAGCAAAGACTGCTCGCCCATTTTTTCCGCCTGGTAATAATTTTGGCCTATTCCCATAAACTCCGCCTCCACCGTCTTGCGGAACCCAACACGGTCCGGGGCATGCTTATGGTCCAGTTTCAATAACGGCCCTTGGACAATCATTTCCTCTCCGTACCGCCCGTTAATCTCATCCAATGCCCGGGATAAAGCTGGCGATATTTTTTTATCGGCAAAAAATTCCAGCTGCTCGGTCCGCGGCCGCAGGCCAAACAAGCCCAGCGCAAACTGCGCCGGCGGATCTTTGGCTGCCGCCGGCCCGATCCATTCCCAAGCCAGCCGGAAAATCTGGCCCGACGAGGTGATCGGCCGGTGTACACGGTGGCTCCCGCCGATTGACGGCCGGCGGTCAAACTGCACGTAGTAATAAAATCCATGGCCCTCGTACCCCTGCTCGCGCAGCCTGCGACCGGTTCGTTCAGCCAGGCGCATCAGCACCGCCATATGGAACTTGCGGTCCAGGTTGCGTTTTTTCAGTACATGCGAATGCCCGATCGTTTTCGGCGGACGCTTCGCCTCAATGCCGGACAGTTCGATGCCGTTCACATTCGCCCACAGATAATACCCCATCTTGCCAAACGCCGTCATTAAATTCTGCACCGGGTACCGCGCCAACCCGTCCAATGTAGTAATCCCCAATTGATTCAACCGAGCCGACAGCGCTCCAGCAATGCCCCACGCCTCCTTCAAATCGCGGTCAGCCAAGTAATCATACAAATTATCTTTCGTCAAAATGACAATGCCACCCTTGGGCGCGGTGTCACTGCCGAACTTGGCCAGCCAGCGGGTGTGGCTGATGCCCATGGACGACCCCAGCCACTCGCCGACTTCGTCCTTGATGCGCTGCTGAATTTTCTGGCCAATACTTTTCGCCTGTTCGAACGTTTGCACCGTTCCGGTTAAATTCATAAACGCCTCGTCGATCGAATACGCCTCAATGTCTTCCGTATACTCAGCACACAGGCTAAAAATCGCCTGCGTGGTAGAGCGGTACTTGGGCGGGTCGACTTCAACCAATTGGACGTTCGGGTTCAGCTGTAATGCCTCATCCACCCGACAGCCGGTCTTGATGCCGCATGCCTTCGCCTCTTTTGACGAGGCGATGATACAGCCGCGCCTGGACATAGTCGAACACACGCCCACCGGCTTCCCACGCAAAAACGGATTCGCCTGTTGTTCAACAGATGCGAAGTAGGAGTTCATGTCGAAATGTAAGATGATTCTTTGCATATATAATAAAATTCGAAATCCTAAACACGAAATTCGAAACAAGCTCTAAATCCTCATGACCTAAATTCAAAACTCCTCTTGAACATTAGAATTTATAATTTTAAATTTGTTTCGGAATTAGAAATTCGAAATTCGAATTTACTTTCTTCACCCCTCCATCTGCACTTCCTCCAGCGTCCATTTCAGGCTGTCTGGTTCATACGACAGGACATAGGTATTAGCCATGTCAGAGCAGGCAAAACACCATACCGGCTGATCCCCGACCCGGCGCCGGTAGACTAAATTAACGGTAACAATGTCATACCGCCGGCCGGTATCGCGGATAAACGCCAAAGGCCGGACTTTTGTGCCGCTGAAGTCCGCCACCACGCGAATCGGCTCATGGGGCTTTTCCACAATCATACCTGTTTTATAGTATACCGAATAATAACCGAAACATCAAGTCCTCGGGCTTGATGTTTCGTCCCGAGCGGAGTGAGGGGCCTCATCCTGAACTGAAAGTGAAGTGCCTAAATTGATGATTAGTTTAATGAATTAAAAAAAATCCCCACCATATGGCGGAGAGATAGATGCGGGCACAAACGATAATAATGTGTGTACTAGCGGTATGTGCCATACCAATAGTCATCCACCCACGTATCCCAGTGAACGACGGAGATACCCGCTCCTGCCACCAGGCCGCATAATACGCATAACGCCACTGACCAGCCTGACGCAAATTCATGGCTGCCGATGATATACGCGTATGTCATACAGAACAGTATCATGCCGGCAATCCGGCCAACGACATAAATCATGAGTCCCATGATCGCCTCCTCGTATCTGCTAGCATAAAGAGCCATACGTAATCTATAGTGCATCCTAAGAATAAAATGCGTTCCTGTCAATAATGGTATGTCTTGCCCTGGATAATGGAGATAGCACGATATATCTGCTCAATAAGAATGATCCTAGTCATCTGATGAGTAAACGTCATCTGAGACAGGGATAACGATGCCTTGGCCCGGGTAGTTATTCCGGGAGCGAGCCCTAATGGACCGCCGATAACGAATGTTATCCTTTTCCCATAGAAAGACCACCCTTCCAGGCGTTTAGCAAACTCTTCTGATGAAACAGTGATGCCAACCTTGTCCATCACGACGACATAAGTGTCTTTTGGTAATAATGCCTCGATGCGTTTTCCTTCGGCCTCTAAAATACGTTTGCGGTCTGTCACTGACGTGACGTGCTCTTCCGCAACTTCCTGGAAGGTAATTCGGCAGAATGGCTTCAGGCGCTTGAGGTATTCGGCAAGTGCCTCCTGCCAATACGGCTCTTTAATCTTACCGACGGAAATGACGGCAATGTCCATCATACGTTTTAAAATTTATATTTCTGTACTATTAGTCGCTTTTTTGACTTATCTAGGTCAACTTCTACGAGTTCACCCCTTTGCCACCCGAGAAATTTAATGAGATCCTTTGGCACGCTGATTATATAACTGTATTTGCCCGTTTGGAAGATCTTGCGGGTCATTTTATTTTGGAACATACCCTTGTGCTGTTAGTATATAATTGCTATATAACACTTATATAAGCATTATATACCATTTCTATTCTGCTGTCAAGATATTAAAAAAAGATCTCCGCCCGTAGGAAGAGATCTTTTATATTTATCTTAGAAGCTTCATGAATCCGACCATGAATGCTCCAATACCAACTAGCAATACCAGCGTTTCTATCAGCAGGAAAAAGTTTCTAAGAAAGCCTCGAGTCCTTTTCGAAGATTTCGTCTGTTTTCGCTTGAGCGAAAGCAAGATGAGGAATCCTCCGAACAGAACCAGTGTTGAATCAATCATACTGGCCCCCTTTCTAATTAGTTAATAATTAGATTGGAACACGACTGCGTATGATGAGGCTGTTTGTATCAAGGAGCTAGCATTGATTTCACCCTAGCATTTCCACCAAAAAAGTCAACCCCTCCCCTCTTCAGGAAATCGGGCTTAAGTAAAAACATTAAATTATTTTCAAATATTTTGTATCTGAACTGAATTCATGACATCTCCAACAGAGATACGCAGCACTACGTCCATGCCCGAAACTACTTTACCGAATATTGTGTAATTCTTCGGTAACGTTGGATTGTCTGCCAGCATGATGAAAAACTGAGAGCCATTTGTATCCGGTCCAGCATTGGCCATTGCCACTACCCCTTGGTCGTATGCCCGCACGACTGGTTCGTCTTCAAAGTGGTATCCAGGACCTCCGGTTCCGTCGCCGTTTGGGTCCCCGCCCTGGATCACAAATCCCGGTTCAACCCTATGAAAAGCTATTCCATTGTAATATCCCAAATCGGTAAGATAGACAAAGTTACTTACTGTTTTTGGCGCATCCGCACTGAGCAATTCAAATTCAATAGTCCCCTTCCCAGTGGTAATTACGACTTTTTTGTTTTTAATCCGGTCCTCCGGCAATACACCCGGAAATATGTATCTAGTAGCATTCATACTGATGAATATATTAATATTTTACCAGCTCCCGCCGCCGCCGCCGCCGAATCCGCCGCCCGAAAATCCGCCGCCGCCGAATCCTGACCCGCCACCGCCAGCCGTTCCTCCTGGTTTACTGACGATTGCTGTATTCATGGTC
>Ga0265297_10008262_pt1 | contig 13963 bp, 9 predicted proteins | sample Munlanlwell13791_FD_192502 | JGI IMG/M metagenome (GOLD analysis project Ga0265297, IMG submission 192502) | Leachate microbial communities from a municipal landfill in Southern Ontario, Canada - Leachate well 137-91 | ecosystem: Engineered > Solid waste > Landfill > Unclassified | place... | reverse complement strand
AGAAATTGCCGAAGAAATTTTTTCTTTGGGCCAGTCTGGCTTTGGTCGCCACGTATTTTGTCACCTTTGCAGGTTTGAAGCCGAACTTTGCCACCGGCGATAAAACCGCCTGGGCGGCGCTGTTTTCGCTGGCGGCGGCATTCGCGTTCGGTTCATCCACGGTTTTTTCCAAACGCGCCCTGCAAAACGTCACTTTCTATCTCGGTACGTTTTTGCGTTTCGGCTTGACCTCTATTTTGATGTTTTTTATCGCCTTAAGCTTGGGCGAGCTGGGCGCCGTGACCCAGGTCACCACGCGGCAGCTTTTGCTGTTTTTTCTGATTGTATTTTCCTCCGGCGGCGCGGCCATGTTTTTGTATTATTACGGCTTGAAGGGCGTGACGGCTTCGGTTTCAACCATCTGCGAACTGGCTTTTCCGGTTTCGGCGATTATTCTGGAGTTTGTGATTCGCGGCCGATCATTGGTTTGGACGCAATGGCTGGCCGCCTTGGTTTTATTTTTTGCCATCTATCAAGTTTCCGCTTTGGAGAAAAAATCGGCTTAAGGCTTATCGCGGGCAAGCAGCATAGCCGCGTTTTTCGCCGGCGATTTTGTTTAATCTTCCCGAGTGTCAGGGAGATTATTTGTTTTGGAGCATTATTTTTTTTCATTCTGGCCGGCTGAATACGTCGCCCCGCATTTGCGGGGCGGGGGCGGGCTTATGGCATTTGCCGCCCGGCGGGAAAATATGTTATAATATTAAGCAGTTAAGTCATCAAGCAAAGGAGGATTATGGGCAATAATCCAAATATTAGCCCGCTGCGGCCGGAAGATCTGTTTTCCGCCGCTTCCGAATCAATTAAAAAGTTTTTTACCAGCTCGCTTTTTGGCGTTATTATTACGGATGAAAAAGGCGAGTTTTTTTATTGGGTCAACGATAAAATCGCGGCGCTGCTTGGTTACCGGCCGGCGGATTTGATGAAGCTGGGGGTAAAAGACATTATTCCCCGGAGTGAATCGGAAAAAACTTTTAATAATATCAAGCGAGGTATCGGCGGCAAACTGCCGGCCGTGAGAAATCGGCCTTTGGTGCGCCGGGATGGCGCGGTAGTATACGCGGATATTGATTTTTTCCCGCTGAAAATTGCCGGAAAAAAATATTTGGCCGGTCTGATTTTTGATATGACGGCAAATTATCTGTCAGCGCGGGGATTACTGCAATCGCAAAAAGAATTGCAGGCCTTGTTTAATAATGCCGCGGATCCGATTATTATTATGGATCAACAAGCGGGCACTGGAAATGTCCGGTTATACCGCCGAAGAAGTCATCGGGAAGCGTTTTGACGAGATTGGTTTGATTGCCGTCAAAGACTTAAAAACTACGCTGGATAAATTCCGTCAATCCATGAGCGGGGCGAAAAACACGCCTTATGAGATTGAAATTATTTCCAAGTCAGGCGATAAATTGCAGGTGGAAGTCAGCAGTTCGCCCCTCGTTACCGATGGCCGGATCGCGGGGGAAATTGTGATTCTGCGCGATGTTTCCGAACGGAAAAAAATATTAGCCGCGATTGAGGCGGAGCGTCTAACCTTTGAGACCTTGGCCAGAAATATTCCGGGCGTAGTTTATCGTTTGTATCTGCGCAAAAAAGGCGACATGCGCTTTTACAACGACATGCTGTTTGAACTTTCCGGCTACCGGCCAGAAGAGCTTAAGCATGGCATTGTTTGTTCCATTGATCCTTTAATTTTGCCCCAAGACCGGCCTGGCGTAATCGCCCAAGTCAGCCAAGCGGTGGCGGCCAGCAAGGATTTTGAAATCGGGTACCGTATCAAAAGAAAAGACGGCATTATCCGTCATTTTCTGGAGCGCGGCAAACCGGTGCTGGCGGCGGATTTGAAGCCGCTTTACATTGATGGCGTGATTTTTGACGTCACGGAACGCAGAAACGCGGAAAACGCGGTCAGCGAGGAGAAGGCAAAGCTGAGCCAATATTTGGATTTGGCGGGGGAAATTCTGATTGTTTTGGACAGTCAGGGACGGGTGGTAAGAATAAACAAAAAAACCGGCCAAGTGTTTGGTTACAGTGAAGATGAGATGCTGGGTAAAGATTGGTTTTTGAATTTTTTGCCTAAAAATATTGCCGCGGAAGTAAAAAAGGTTTATCAGAAGATCATGAACGGCGAGATTAAACAAGTGGAAACGGCGGAAAATCTGGTTGTCACCAAGTCCGGGATTGAGCGCCTGATTTTATGGCATAATGCCGCTATATTGGATGCGGGCGGGAAAATTGCCGGCACGATAAGCTTCGGAGAAGACGTGACTGAAGCGCGCATTAATGAAGCAAAAATTAAAGAATCGGAGATCCGTTACCGGCGGCTCTTTGAAACGGCGCAGGACGCGATTTTGATTTTGGACAGCAAAACCGGAAAAATCCTAAACGCCAATCCGTACGTGGAAAAACTTTTGGAGTATGAGCCGGGAGAATTGCTGGGTAAGCAGGTTTGGGAGATCAGCCCGCTGAAGGATTTGATTGCCAACCGGGAAAAATTGGCCGCATTGCAATTGAAAAGATATGTCAAATACGACAATTTGCCGCTGCTGACCAAAACCGGCCGTCCCGTCGCCGTGGAATTTGTCAGTAACGTGTATGAGGTTGATCATCAGGTTGTGATGCAGTGCAGCATCCGCGATATCACGGCGCGGGTGAATCTGCAGAAGACTTTCCAGTCCCAATACGATTTGCTGATTCATCTTAATGAGGCGCGGAGCGTGAAAGAAGTGCCGATTTTGCTCGCCCGTTCTTTTACCTCTATGCCGGATATTGACGGTTTTGGCGTTTATTTGGCCGACAAGACTTCCGGCGCTTTGGATTTGATCTATAGCCATGGCTTGTCAGAAGGATTTGTCAAGTCAGTTGCGCATCTTCCCGCCGATACCGCCCAAACCAAGCTGGTGATGAAGGGCCAGGTTGTTTATCAGGCCTATAATGATCTGCCTTTTGCCATTCCCGATATCCGCCGGCGGGAAAAAATCCGCGCGATAGCGGTGATCCCTTTGGTTTATCAAAAAGCGGTCGTTGGCTGCATTAATATCGTTTCCAGGCATCTTGACGATTTTTCGCCGTGGTTGCGTCTATTTTTTGAAAATATCGCGGCGCAGATCGCCGTGGCTTTGTCGCTGCTGCTTGAGAAAGAGGCGGTAGCGGAAAGCCGCGAGCGGCTGGAAATAATTTTTGAAAACGCCCCGGACGCGATTTTGCTCCATGACTTAAAGGGGTCATTTATTGACGCCAATAAAACCGCCGAGCGGCTTTTAGGCTACGCTAAAACGGAGTTTAGCGGCAAGAATTTCAATTCTTTGAAAATGGTTGCGAAAAAAGACCTGGTGAAATTGGCCGCGATGCTTGCCCAACTGGCGGTGGGCAAAAAAGCCGGGCCTTATGAATTTTCCTTGGTCAGAAAAAACGGCACGTCCGTGGATTTGGAAATTATCAGCTATCCGGTAAAGATCTCCGGCAAGTCGCTGGCGCTGGCCATCGGCCGCGATGTTTCAGTTCGGAAAAAAGAGGAAGAAAAATTGCGGCAATCGGAAGGCCGCTATCGGTCGTTGTTTGAAAGTTCCAAGGATATTATGGTGCAAATTGACCGGCAGGGGACAATTGTTGATATCAACCGCGCCATCGCCGCCTATGGCTTTGACAAGCAGGAATTCATCGGCCGGAAGGTTTTTTCCTTGCTTAAAGTATTTAGCAAAAAAAGCTTGGTGGCCATTACGGAGGCCTATGCTAAAAGAATGGCCGGCCTGGAGCTGACGCCGTATGTCATTGAAGCCAAAGATAAAAACGGCGTGAATCATTTCGGTGAAGTGACGTCGGTTTCTCTAAAAGACGACGCGGGGTCGGTGTTTGGCGCGCTGGTGGTTTTGCACGACGTGACGGAACGGGAAAACAGCCGCCTGGCTTTGGAAAAATCCGAAAAGGTTTTTCGGGACCTTTATGAGACCATCAGCACCCTTTCGGGCGCGACCAATGAAGTGCTTACCGCCATTTGCAAAAAAACCAAGGAAATTTTCGGCGGCTATTTTGTTTTAGTTAATTACGTCCAAGGTGATCAGTTCAATTTTCGCGCCGGCTGCGGTTTGCCCAGTCAAATCTCCCTGGGCGGAAACGAGCCGATCAAAGGCGCGATTTGTTCCCATGTCTTGGAGGTAAAAAAGCTGTTTTTTACCAATGATTTGGCGCGGGAAAAATGCGCGCATTGCGGACTGCCATTAAGTCAGGATCCGGCGGTCAAGGCTTATGGCTTAAATACTTATCTCGGCGTGCCGCTGATATTCTCCGACGGCAGCGTCCGCGGCACGCTTTGCGTTTTATTCAAAGAAAAAATCCCGCCTTTTACCCGGCAAGAAGTAGAGATCTTCTCTCTCTTGGCCAAGCGGGCGGCGATTGAGCTGGAGGCGGAGGAGGTAAGAAAAGTGATGGCCGAAAACGCAGAACGGATGGCGATTTTGTTTGAAAAGGCGCCGGACGCGATTTATCTGATGGATTTGCAGGGTAATTTAGTGGATGGCAATAAAGCCGCGGAAATGCTGATTGGGTATAAAAAAGGCGAAGCGATTGGTAAAAGTTTCGTTACCCTGGGCCTTTTGCCTGTCAGTCAGATCCCCAAAGCCGCCGCGCTCTTGGCCAAAAACGCCCTGGGCCAATCCACCGGTCCGGACGAACTGACGCTGATTCGGAAAGATCGCTCAAAAGTCGTGGTGGATATCCGGACTTATCCGATTGAGCTGAAGAGCCGTAAATTAATCATCGGTGTCGCCCGCGATGTTACCGAGCGGCAGCTGATTATGGATGAAGTCAAAGCCTCCGAACTCCGCTACCGCCAGCTGTTTGAATCCACCAAAGATATCCTGCTGATTATTGACAGTAGCGGCAAGATTATCGGCACTAACCGCAAAGAAGCTTTCGGCTACCGCGATAAAGATTTGCTGGCAACCAATATTTCGGATCTGGGGAAATTGATGTCGGAGGCGGATTTCGCGGCGTTGCTGGCGCATTTCAAAAAAAGAGCCGCTGGAGAAGATGCGGGCACTTATCAAATCGCTTTCCCGGCAAAATCAGGCGCGCCGATGGCATTTGAAGTGGACGGCATATCGCTGCGGGACGCCGAAGGAAAAGTTGAAGGCGTGCTGGTGATTTTGCACGATATTACGGAAAATAAAAAATTCCAGCAATCGCTTGAAGAAAAAGTGACGGAATTGAAACGGATGAACGACCTGATGGTCGGCCGGGAAATGAAAATGATGGAATTAAAAGAAAAAATCAAACAACTGGAAGAACAATTAAAAAGCCGCTGACCGATATGAAACTGCGTTCAAAAAATTTTTTAGTGGTCAATGCCACTCTGGGTTTGGTGCTGGTTTTGGTATTTTTTTTGGCGCCGCAATTTCTGACTTTAAGCTATCGCAGTCTGGAAAACGATAAGATTTTGGACGAAATTGACCGGGTGAAAGCGGTACTGAATCACGACGCGGAAAATTTGCAGGCCACGGCCAAAGATTACGCGGTCTGGGACGACAGTTACCGGTTCATCAAAGGGGAATTTGTCGAATACCCGGAGGTCAATATCACCCAGGATTCTTTAAGCAATTTAAATATCAATTTGGCGGCGTTATTTGACGCGGAAGGCAAGCCGGTTTATTTTGTCCTTTATGACGCTGACTTTGAAGAAACGATCACGGCGCCGGCTGATTTTGAAAAATATTTTTTTCCCAAAAGTCCGATGTTAAGCTATCCGCCGGCCGAGATCAATTATGGCCAGTCGGGCATTATAAACTTTGATGATATGCCGATGATGGTAGCGGTTCATACCGTATTAAGCAGCATGGGCGAAGGCCCGGTGGGCGGATTTATTGTGTTCGGCCGTTATTTGAACGAGGCTAATATCAAATCCCTGTCTGACTTGGCCGGGTTTCCGTTCGGCCTTCTGCCCTATGACCAGGCGCAGCTGCCCACACCGCTGCAGGCTGATTTTGCGCAGCTGAAAGCCTTGCTTTTTTTGACTGATATCCAAAGCCGTGAGACGATTGCCAGCTATTCTTTGGTCAATGACATTTTCGGCCAGCCAGCGCAAATAGTGGAAATCCATTCCAGCCGGACGATTTATCAGAAAGGTCTGGAAACGGTCAATTATTTTTTAACCGGCGTTTTAACGCTGATGATTTTGGTATCATTGGGCTTAAGTTTGCTTTTGGATCGGATCGTTATGCGCCGCTTAACTCAGTTGTCGGATTTCATTAAAAAAGTCAATTTATCGGGCGACTTGTCCCTAAAGATTCCGGTGCGGGGCAATGACGAAATTTCCCGCTTGATTGAATTGCTTAACAGTTTACTGAAGGCTTTAAAGCAGTCAAATGACAGCTTGTTAACCACGCAGCAGCGGCTGGAAAGGCAGAATAAGGAACTGGAGAAAAGCCTGAAACTCATGGTCGGCCGAGAACTGAAAATGGTGGAATTAAAGAAAAAAGTCAAAAGTTTGGGCGAAACCGGCGAGGAGGCATTGCCTCACGCGGCGGTTAAATAATTTTTTATGTTTTTTTGGTTTGTAAGTTATGAGCATTAGGGCGCGTTTGATTTATTTTTTTATCGCTTTGGTGATTTTTTCCATGGTGGCCATGATCGGCCCGATGGTGTATTTTGAATATCATAATACGATAGAAAGATCGGCGAACGAGGTGAGCGTTATTTCCTTAATTCAAAAAGAAAGAATTAGTGATTTGCTGGTTAAGTATACTGATTATTTGACGGATGTCAGAGATGATATCAATTTTGCCGGTTTGGCGCCGGGAGCCGGCCAAACCGCCGCGTCCGGAGAAGCCGGGGAAGAAATCAATCGGGAGTTTGAGCATTACTTGGCTCGATTTTGGCAGATGCACGGTTTGGTGGTCACGGCAGCCGACGGCGCCTTGCTGGCTGCCGCCGGGGACGCGGATTTTAAAAACGAGCTGCTTGATCCGGCACTGGCCCAGTTGCGCCGCCAGCCGTTTAAAAAAATCAGCGTGATTGACGTGGCCGGCCGCAGCCGTCTTATCACTTCTATGGAAATAAAGTCCGGCGAACAAGTCCTGGGCGTTTTGTCGGCCATATTCAAGATTGACGAACTGGAAAATATCGTCCACGATTATACCGGCCTGGGCGAGACCGGAGAGACCCTTTTGGCTTACCGCCTGCCAAACGGCGCCGCGCAGTATCTTAACAGCCGCCGCTACGAACAGCAAGCCGTAGTCGGCAAGGTTGTCGCTGCCGAAGATAAATTGCCGATTATCACCGCCTTGAATAATCGGGAAAGTCAAATCAAATTTGCCTCAGATTACCGCGGCCAGTCGGTGTTGGCCGCCACGCGTTATCTGGAAAAGGCGGATTGGGGTTTGGTCACCAAGATTGACCGGTATCAGATATTTCAGCCATTTTATCAGATTGCTTACGTCATTGCCATTGTTTTGTTTTTATTGGTTATCGGCGGCGGTTTGTTGTCGTATTTTTTAAGCCGCACCTTCACCATTCCGCTTTACCGGCTGATAAAAATCGCGGAGAAAATCAAAAAAAATGAATTTGATTTTACTTCGGCGGTCAATTTGCCTTTGATGAGCGGCGAATTCGGCCTGATGGCGGAAACGTTTGACGAAATGGTGGCCGCCATCAAACAATCGCGGTCCGGCATTGAGAGCAAGATTAATGAACAAACCCAGGAAATTATAACCAAACAGCAGGAGATGGAAAGCCAAAAAACCGCCATTTTAAACGTTTTGGAGGACGTGGAAGAGGAAAAAACCAGTGCTCAGATTGAACGGGACAAAAATCAGTTGATTTTGCAGAGCATCGGCGATGCCGTATTCGCGCTTGATGCCAACCGGCGGATTATTCTTTTTAATCAGGTGGCGGTCAATCTCACCGGCTATTCCGCTTCAGAAGCTATTGGTAAACGCTATGACGATATTATCAAATTTATTGATGAAAGAGGCGGCGCTGTAATAGATTTTATCGAGACGGTGTATACGGCCGGCCAAGTGGTTAAAATGCCGGATCAGATTGTTTTAATCAGGAAGGATAAAACCCGGATTCCGGTTGACGACAGCGCGGCGCCGGTAAAAAATGCCGCCGGAGAAGTCACCGGCTGTGTCGTGGTTTTTCGCGATGTCAGCCGCGAGCGGGAAGTCGACCGGATGAAATCGGAATTTATTTCCGTCACTTCCCACCATCTGCGCACGCCTTTGACCGCGATCCGCTGGTACATTGAGGAACTCTATAACGGCGAGCTGGGTAAAATCAATGCCGAGCAGAAAGACTACTTAAGTCAGGTGATTGAATCCAACTGGCGTATGATTAAGCTGGTCAACGATTTGCTCAATATTTCCCGCCTGGAGACGGGCCGCCTGACCATTTCGCCCGAGCCGACCAGCGTTGTGGAATTGATTGAGCGGACCGTCAAAGAACATCTGCCGCTGGCGAAAGCGAAAAATTGCGGGATTGTTTTTGCCAAGCCCCAAAAAACGGTGCCAAAAATCAGCATTGACGGGACCCTGATCGGCCAGGTGATAGACAATCTGGTGTCCAACGCGGTCAAATATTCCACGGGCGTGGGTCGGGGCTGCAGTGTCGCCATTAAGCTTGAAGTCAGTCAGACCGACATTATCGTCAGTGTTAAAGACCAGGGAGTCGGCATTCCGAAAAAAGATCAGCACCGGGTATTTGAAAGGTTTTTCCGGGCCGATAACGTCGTGCGGATGGAGACGGAAGGCACCGGCTTGGGGCTTTATATCGCCAAGATGGTGGTGGAAGCTTCCGCAGGCCGGATTTGGTTTGAATCCGACGAGAAAAAAGGCTCAACCTTTTATTTTTCCTTGCCTTTGGTGGGCAGTAAGTTTCATCAGGGGGAAACGAGACTGACTAAAATTTAAGCCGGCTGAACTTTATTAATATTTGGATTTAGGCTATAATGGATTTAATAATTTTAACTTAAAGAAATATGAAAAAATCTTACAAAATTCTAATCGTTGAAGACGATATTAAGCTGCAAAAGGTGCTTAATGACAAAATCGTGCGGGAGGGCTGGAAAGTGGCGGTGGCCGTGGACGGGGAAGAGGGTATTAGGCGGATTGAGGAATCCCGGCCCGATTTGGTGCTTTTGGATATCCGCATGCCGCGGATGAACGGCTTTGAGATGCTGGAAGCGGTACGTAAAAAATACGGCCGCAAGGAGCTGCCGGTCGTGGTTTTGACCAATTACGGCGAAGCGGACAATGTCAGCCGGGCGGTGGAACTGCAGGCCGAGGCTTTTATGGTCAAGTCCGATCATTCTTTGGACGAAGTCGTGGGCAAGATCAATAACATCTTATCCAAGTAATAATCACTATGATAAAAGCTGCGGAATCCGCTGTGACCAAAAATTCGGGGCAAATTAGAATTTTAGTGGCGGAAGATGATAAATTTTTATCCAAGGTTTTAAGCGACAAGCTCCGCCGCCGCGGTTTTGAAGTGCTTTTGGCGTCTGACGGCACTGAAGCCGTCAATCGCATCAAAGAAAACAACCTGGATTTGGTTTTGCTGGATCTGGTGATGCCCAATAAAGACGGCTTTGAAGTTCTGTCCGATATCAAATCGGATCCGGCTTTTAAAAATTTGGCGATTGTGGTTTTGTCCAATTTAGGCCAGGAAAAAGACATTGTGGAAGCCAAGCGGCTGGGGGCGCTGGATTATCTGGTCAAAAGCAATTTGTCGTTGGACGAGGTTGTGATCAAGATCAATAGCGTGGTGGCGGGAAAAAAGATTTCTAAAATCAAAGCCGGTTGATAGCGGGCGTCAGGGGGTTTATGCGAAAAAGAGAAAAACTGGGCGCGAGGCCCTTTTTTGTTTACTTGGAGTTTTTATAGAAAAATGTTATAATTAAAACAAGATAAATGCCCGGCTGGGGCGGAGCTTTGGTTTAAAATCATGGAAATTTCAAATGAAAAGTTAAAACAAATTCTTGAAGGGCTGGAATTAGTGTCCAAGGAAAGTCTGGCCACGGCTTGGGCTGCGGCTCAGGAAAGCGGACGGTCTTTGGCTGAGGTGATCGTGGCCAGCGCTTTGATTTCCGACGCGCATCTGGGCCAAATTATCGCCGACGCGCTGGGTTTTAAGTATGTGGATTTGAGTAAGTCGGACATTACCGATGAGGTTTTACAGCTCATCCCGGCGCTGATGGCCAAAAAACAGCGTATTATCGCCTTTGAGCGCGGCGCGGATGGCATCAAGGTAGCCATGGCCGATCCGACCGATATTGCCGTGATTAACCGGCTGGAAAAAAAATTCGGGGAAAACATCATGCCGTATTACGCGACTCCGACCGGCATTGAACAGGGTCTGATTCGCTATCAGAAGGGCATAAAAAAAGAATTTGCCGAAATTATTGAAGAAAATATCAGCCAAACCAAAGTCGGCGGGAAAGCCAAAGATTTGCCGGTAATTAAAATCGTGGACACGCTGGTGGCTTACGCCAACGACAACAAAGCCTCCGACATCCATATTGAGCCGGGCGAAACCCGGACCCTGGTGCGCTTCCGGGTTGACGGCGTCATGCATGACGTCATTGAATTGCCCAAGATCATCCATGACCTGATCGTGACGCGGATCAAAATTTTGTCAAAGCTTCGGACGGACGAGCATCAGGCGGCGCAGGACGGCAAATTCCGTTTCAGTCTGGAAGACGGCAAGCTGGATGTTCGGGTTTCAATTTTGCCGATCGTGGAAGGGGAAAAAGTCGTGATGCGGCTGCTGTCGGAAAAGAGCCGCCAGTTCTCTTTGGAAGATCTGGGCATGAGTGGGGAAGATCTGCTCAAGGTTAAGCGGGAATATTCCAAGCCCTATGGCATGATTTTGGCCACCGGGCCGACCGGCTGCGGCAAAACCACGACTTTGTACGCGATTTTAAAAATTCTCAACCGCCGCGAAGTGAACATCTCAACCATTGAAGATCCGGTGGAATACGATATTGAAGGCGTCAATCAGATTCAGGTCAATCCGCGGACGAACCTGACTTTCGCCGCGGGCTTGAAATCAATTTTACGCCAGGATCCCAATATCATTATGGTTGGAGAAATCCGCGATCAGGAAACCGCCAGCATCGCGGTGAACGCCGCCATGACCGGCCATCTGGTGCTTTCCACCGTGCATACCAACGACGCGCCTACGACTTTGCCGCGGTTTTTGGAAATGGGGCTGCAGCCGTTTTTGATTTCCTCCACCGTCAATCTGATCGTCGCCCAGCGGCTGGTGCGCAAAAATTGCAGCCAGTGCATCGCCAGCGAGCAGGTCAGTTCGGATGTTTTGAAAGAAAAATTCTCGCAGGCGCTGATCAATAAATATTTCGGCGCGCAGAAAAAGAGCGTGCGCATTTATCATAGCCGGGGCTGCAAAGTTTGCGGCCAGACCGGCTATACCGGCCGGGTCGGCATTTTTGAGGTGCTGCCGCTTTCCGAGGAAATCCGCAAGCTGATTATGAAGTCGGCCAATGCCGATGAAATCCGCCAGCAGGCGGTCAAGGAAGGCATGACGACGATGATTGAAGACGGCATCAAGAAAGTTTTAAGCGGCGTGACTACCCTGGAAGAAGTTTTGCGCGCCACGCGGGAATAGATGAATTTTTAAACGCAAATTTAAAATCTTAAAACTTGACATTTTTTAAGGCTATGAAGTTTTCATACGTTGCTGTGGACAGCAAAAGTCAGACGAAAAAGGGAATAATCGAAGCGGCGAACCTGCGCGAAGCCACGAAATTACTTTTGGGTTCCGGCTGGTACATCAAAAAGATCGCGCCGTCCGGCCTGGGCGGGCCAAAGCTGCATTTTTTCGGTTTCGGCCGGCTGTCCCTGGTTAATCAGCTGTTATTTATCAAACATTTTGAGACGATGCTTAAATCCGGCATCAGTTTAAGCGAAATTTTGGACGTCATCTCCGAGCAGTCGCCTTCAAAAAAATTTCGTCGCATCGTCGGCGAAGTGGCCGACCGCGTCCGTTCCGGGCAAAGTATTTCCGACGCTTTGGCGCGCTATCCCAAAGCTTTCAGTCCGCTGATTACCAACGTGGTCAAGGCGGGGGAAGAGAGCGGCACCCTGGAAAAGAATTTGGAATTTTTAGCCGGGGAGCTGGAAGACCGGCTGGAACTGCGGCAGAACATCCGCAGCGCTTCTTTTTATCCGGCCATTATTTTATCCGCCACTTTCGGCCTGGGCTTGGTTTTGGTCTATTTTGTCATGCCCAAAATCACCAAACTGTTTAAAACCCTGAGTTTCAAAATGCCGTGGGAAACGCGGCTGTTAATCTGGGTCGGGGATATGATGGACAAGCACGGCGCCTTGATTATCGGCGGCATCGTTCTGGCGCTGATTCTGCTCAATCTTTTAATCAAACAAAAGTTTTTCAAACCGATTTGGCACTGGTTTATCATCAAATTGCCGGTTATCGGCCGCTTGATGGTTAATTATAACCTGGTTTTAATGAACCGGACTTTGGGCGTGCTTTTGCGCAGCGGCCTGACCATTGACAAGTCAATCATGATTATGATTGATACCACCAGCAATATGGTGTATCAGAAAAAATACCGCAAAATTCTGCCGGAAATCAAGCGCGGGAAAAAGTTTTCCGACGTCTTGGCGGATTTTCATCAGTCGCGGCGCCAGCCGCTTTTCCCGCTGATGGTGATAAAAATGATCGGGGTCGGGGAGAAAAGCGGACGGCTGGACGAGTCTTTGTTTTATCTGGCGGAATACTACGGCAAGGAAGTGGAGCATACCTCAAAGAATTTAACGACGGTTTTGGAGCCGATTCTGCTTTTGGCGATCGGCTTAATCATCGGTTTTGTCGCCGTTTCCGTGATTTCTCCGATTTATCAAATCACCGGGTCATTCGGCCGTTAACTTGGTTTTGTTATTCATTAATTCCCAATCTATGCGCGGTTTTACTCTGGTGGAACTGTTAGTTGTTTTTGGGATTTTTATTATTGTCTCGGTTTTAAGCATCCCGTTTGTCCAGTCATTCCAGGTCCGATCCGATTTGCGCACGGCGACTAACGACTTAATGCAGACTTTGCGCCGGGCGCAGCTGCAATCCGTGGACGGCGTAGCCGGCTTTGGCTGGGGCGTATATTTGGACAATGCCGGAAAGAAATTCGTACTTTTTAACGGCGCGACTTATGCCGGCCGCGACGCCGGTTATGATCTGGAGACGGCTTTTCCCGCGGCTTTCAGCCTCAGTTCCGATTTTGGCAATGAAGTGGCTTTCGCGGTTTTTTCCGGCTTGCCTTCGGTCACGGGTACCACGACCATGGCCAATAACAACAACGAAAGCAAAAATATTAATATTTCCGCGCTGGGCCTGATTAAAAACAATGACTGAAGTTCGGTTAAAATCAAAGACCGCTAAAGCTTTGGGCTTTACCTTACTGGAAGCGGTTTTAGCCGTGGCCTTATTCGGCCTTTTTGCCACGGCCTTGATCGGTTTGCTTTTGAATGTCTACCAAAGTGATTTTGCCGTGACGGAAAAAGACAAGGCGCTGCTTTACGCCCAGCAGGGTTTGGACGCGGCCGCTTCCATCCGCCGCCGGGGCTGGAACCATCTAACCGATGGCGCGCACGGCGTTTCAGATGCCGGCGGCTATTGGCAATTTGCCGGCGCGTCGGATCTGCTGGAAGGCAAATACACGCGCGTGGTCACGGTGGCCGGCGGCTGCCGCGATATCAGCGGCAATCTTATTGGCTGCGCCAGTCCGGGCGCCACGGTTGACGTCCATACGCGCTTAGTTTCTTCCAAAGTCACTTATACCGCGATCAATTTAATAAACAGCGAAGTGGAATTGGTTAGCTACTTAACGACTTGGCAGGGGAAAAAATGGGCGCAGACCGACTGGTCGGGCGGAGCGGGGCAGAGCATTTGGTCGGACGCGGCC
>Ga0265297_10008261_pt1 | contig 13963 bp, 16 predicted proteins | sample Munlanlwell13791_FD_192502 | JGI IMG/M metagenome (GOLD analysis project Ga0265297, IMG submission 192502) | Leachate microbial communities from a municipal landfill in Southern Ontario, Canada - Leachate well 137-91 | ecosystem: Engineered > Solid waste > Landfill > Unclassified | place... | reverse complement strand
TGAGCAGCGGGAGCGGATCGTCGGGCAAGTGCCGTTGGGGCGCATCGGAGGAGTCGAAGATATCGCGAATTGCGTTGAATTTCTTCTCAGTCCATACGCGCGATATATCACCGGACAAATTATATCCGTCGACGGCGGTTTAGCCATCCGATAATGTTATTTGCTTTGAAGTGGGAGATAAATTTCTATTTGAATGTTTTCAGAGAAAGGAAAAGACATGGAGTTAGATATCCGGGAAATCACCAAAATCATACCTCATCGTTTTCCTTTTTTGTTGATTGATAAGATTGTCGATCTTCAGCCGAATGTTAAGCTGGTCGCGCTTAAGAATGTTTCCATTAATGAACAATTTTTCGTCGGCCATTTTCCGGGAGAAAAAGTCATGCCGGGGGTATTAATTATAGAGGCCATGGCCCAAGCCGGCTGTATTTATTTTTATTACAGTAAAAATCTTCACGGGAAAGAATTGATTTATTATCTCGCAAAGGTATCCGCGAAGTTCTTCTCCCCGGTTCTTCCGGGAGATCAGTTAATCATTGAGGTGACCTCTATTAAGATGATGAGTAAGGCGGGATTTTTGCAAACCAAGGCTTTCGTTAAAGAGAAATTGGTCGCCGAAGCAGAAATCGGGTTTGGGGTCAAAGAACTGCAGACAGTTTCTGGTCATTCCTAAGTGCTTATCGTTATTAGGCTTTTGTTTTTGGCGAGTTATAGATGAGCGAGGGTTCAGGGCTTCGATCAGAGATATCAGTATATAGAAATATTGACGAAAAAATTGATAAGTGATAAACTAAACGCACTTTTATTGTTAACTTCCAGGTAAGAAATTTGTCAAGCTATCGGGGCGTAGCGCAGCTGGCTAGCGCGCATCGTTCGGGACGATGAGGTCGACGGTTCAAATCCGTCCGCCCCGACCAAAAAATGTCTAATTCAGGGAAGCCAATCCAGTTCCTTTTGCACTAAAATTGATTGTAATGTTGGGATATGATACAAGCGCATATCTATTACGCTGGCCTGGTCCAGGGAGTAGGCTTCCGGTATACGGTGCAAAAATATGCTTCGGGGTTAGGTTTAGTCGGTTGGGTTAGGAATTTATCTGATGGGCGGGTAGAAATTCTGGTAGAAGGCCCGCAAGAAACGGTGGGACAGCTTTGCCGGGAGGTCGAGGGGCACTTTGGTGAGGGCATCACGGATAAAGAAATAAAGTTTCATCCGGCGAGCGGGGGTTTTAAAAATTTTCGGATTGCTTTTTGATTCTCAAGAACGAAGTCTTGTTTTGAAAGACATGCGATACGCTATTTTTTCGGATGTGCATGGTAACATCGAAGCCCTGGATGCTGTCATTCAGTCTTTGCGGACAGAATCAATCGAGCAGTATTTTTGTTTAGGGGATATTGTCGGATACGGCGCGAATCCGGAAGAATGCATCGAGGCGGTCCAACGACTCCCGGCTCTTTCAATAGCCGGTAATCATGACTGGGCTGTTCTAGAGAAGATTGATGTGCGACATTTTAATTCCGCCGCGCGGGAAGCAGTTTTCTGGACCCGACGGCATTTATCAGAATCCGGGAAGGCTTTCCTCCAGAGTCTGGAGCTTTTGCATACGAATGACGAAGTTATTCTTGCCCATGGCACACTTCAACATCCTGGAGAATTCCTGTATCTTCTCGACCTGGGCCAAGCCGGGGCAACATTTCGCTTAATGGATCGGCAAGTTTGTTTCATCGGCCATACGCATATCCCTCAGGTTATCATTGAATGTCGGGGGAAAGCTTCGTTAGAGAAGCCAGGAGAAGTGAGAACGGTTTCGGGTTGCCGATATATCATCAACGTCGGAAGTGTCGGCCAGCCCCGGGACAGGGATCCGAGAGCGGCTTATTGTATTTATGACACGGAGACACAAGCCCTCTCAATACGGCGAGTGGATTATCCGATTGAAAAAGCACAGCAGAAGATCAGTCAATCGGGGTTGCCGAATTCTTTAGCCAGCCGTTTAGCGGAGGGAGTTTAATAATTTAAAAATGGACAAGCAACAGGCCCAAAAAGAGATCGCGAGGCTGTCGCGGGAAATTGAAGCGCATAATCAGCGCTATTATATTTTAAGTCAACCGACAATTTCGGATAAAGAATACGATGACTTAATGAAGTCTCTGCTGGATTTGGAAAATCAATTTCCTGACTTAAAGGATATAAATTCTCCGACTCAGCGTGTGGGGGGCAAGCTGACTTCTGTCCAGGGGACAGTGACTCATAGAATAAAAATGTATTCTTTGGATAATACCTATTCCATGGAAGAATTGCGGGAATGGCACCGTCGGGTTGAGAAAGGATTAGGTCGTGAGGATGTTGAATATGTCGCTGAACTTAAAGTGGATGGGGTGAGTGCTGCTTTAACTTTTGAGAGCGGAGAATTTGTCCTGGGCGCCACGCGCGGGGACGGCCTGGTGGGGGAGGAGGTGACGCACAGCCTGCGGACGATCCATTCGATACCCCTTAAACTGAAAGACAATGAGTGGGGCATCCCGAAGATTTTGGAAGTGAGAGCTGAGATTTATATGCGCAGAGAGGATCTGGAAAAGTTAAATCGGGCCAGAGCGTTGAAAGGAGAAGACCTCTTTGCCAATCCTCGCAATGCGGCGAGTGGATCCCTTAAATTGTTGGACTCGCGGGTGACGGCGCGGAGGAATTTGCAGTGTTTTGTCCATTCATTTGGCGTCTTAACGGGTGGGGAACGTTTTAAGACCCATTGGGAATTCTTGTCCCGCGCGGAACAGCTGGGGCTTTGTGTTAATAAGGCCAACAGACTCTGCCGGAATTTCCAGGACGTGATTGATTATTGCCATGAATATCAAGCAAAGCGGAACACCCTTCCTTATGAGGCGGATGGGGTTGTTCTTAAGGTTAATTCGCTTGCCGATCAGAGTCGGCTCGGTGCAACATTAAAGAGCCCGCGCTGGGCCGTGGCCTATAAGTTCCCGGCACAACAGGCGACAACCGAGATCAAAGAGATCATTGTTCAGGTGGGGAGGACGGGAGTCTTAACGCCCGTCGCAGAATTAGAGCCGGTTGAGTGTGCCGGGGTAACTATCTCCCGTTCCACGCTGCATAATTTCGATGAGATCAAACGATTGGGGATTAAAGCCGGTGATCGAGTTTTGATCGAACGGGCGGGTGATGTTATCCCCAAGATTGTGAAGGTTGTCAACGCTTCCGCAAAGGGCGGCGAGAAATATTTTGCCGTTCCCCAGAAATGTCCCGAATGCGGAGGGACCGTTGCCAAGGAGAAGGAGGAAGATGTCGCGTATCGTTGCATTAATCCTTCTTGCCCGAAGCAGTTAGAAAGGAGTCTTGTCCATTTTGCCTCTCGCGGGGCCATGGATATCGAGGGCTTTGGGGAAGCGGTTGTTTCTCAGCTTATTGCCAAAAACTTAGTCAAGGATTTGGCCGATGTTTATTTTCTCCGGAAAAGCGATTTTTTGGGGTTGAAATTATTTAAAGAAAAGAAAACCAGCCGTCTAATTGCAGCTATTAACTCGAGCAAGAAACAGCCCTTGTCTCGGTTTTTGTTTGCTTTAGGCATCGTGAATATCGGGGAAAAAGCGGCGTCTCTCTTGGCGAAGAAATTTGGGTCCATGGATGAATTGTTGAAAGCCGGTAAGGAGGATCTGGAAAACATCCATGAAATCGGCAAGGTCATGTCCGAATCCATCAAGGCATTTTTTAAACAACCGTCGACAAAAAAACTTCTTGTTAAATTCAGGAAAGCCGGCGTCAATATGCGGGAATCTATGGCTGATCCGGGGGGCACAGAATTATCCGGGAAAAAATTTGTTTTCACCGGTGAACTTGACACCCTGCCTCGCTTAGAAGCGGCAAACGCGGTTAAGGCTTTGGGGGGAGAGGTCGTCTCTACGGTTAGCAAAAAGACTGACTTCGTTGTCGTCGGCGCTCATCCGGGATCAAAATATTCGCAGGCCGTGCATTTGGGGGTAAAGATCCTTCGTGCGGACGAATTCGAGAAAATAATCCGCAAATGATTCTGTTAAATTCATCGTTTGATTGTAAACTTTTATGCAGCAAATAAGGAGCTTATTCATGGATATGGCCAGAATTCCAAGAAACATGCCTCAGCAAGTCTGTAAGACAATTATTTTTTTGCTGATTATCATAACCGTCTTCAGCGGTTGTGAGCCTCTCCGGAAGAAATTCACCCGGGCAAAAAAGAAGACTTCCCAAGAAAAGACAGGTTTTCTGCCTGTTCTGGAGCCCGTGGATTATCCTGAAAAAAAAGAAACCGCGGAAAGCAGGTATAAATATCATTATCAGTTGTGCCGTGTCTGGCTCCAGGATTTTTTGACATCTTTAGACGAGAAGGCCAGCCAGAAGAAGGTCAGATATGCCTTGCGACAAATTATCAAGCAGTTGGAGGAAATGGGGAACCTCTTGACCGCGGAAAAACAGGAAGCGATCACGAAATATCGGGAGTCCTTTACCGTTGTTGAAACAGAAGTCAGCAAACCTCCGGCGATGCAAGATGTCTTAGGGATGAAACGAAAAGTCATTCGGCTGAGGAGACAGCTGACGGAGGATTTCATCTTTCTTAAAGTAAAAGATTTTGTTGCCTATCAGGGAAAGAAAGAATAAATATAAAAACCGGTTGGATTGTTTTTCTTGTTATGAAAGAACTTGTTGAAGATTTTATTAATTATTTATCGGTTGAAAGAGGCCTGGCGAACAATACTTTATTGGCCTATCGGCAGGATCTGCAGAGGTACCTCGCGTTTTTATCCGGCCAAGGGGTTCTCAAGGCGGATCAGACCCGGCGAGAACAGGTCACCAATTATCTCTATGCCCAGAAACAGCGGGGGTTGTCCGCGAGCTCGATTTGCCGCAGTCTGGCAGCCATCAAGATGTTCCACCGGTTTTTAGTTCGGGAAAGATTGGCTCGCGAGGATCCGACCAGTTTGGTGGAGACACCTAAGTTGTGGAAAAGGGTCCCAGATGTTCTGACTTCTGCGGAAATAGAAGCCATGATCAAGGTTTCGCAAGGCCGAAAATGGCAGGAGATCAGAGACAATGCGATTTTAGAATTATTTTATGCCAGTGGGATGAGAGTCTCGGAATTAGTTAATCTGAGGGTGGAGGATGTGAATTTGGATGTGGGTTATGTGCGTTGCCTCGGGAAGGGCCGCAAGGAAAGGATTATTCCGATAGGTAAAAAAGCGCAGGAAACGATACAGCACTATTGTGAGACGGTCAGAGGGAAATTGGCGCAAGAATACTTTCCCCCTTTTTTGATCTTAAGCCGTCTGGGAAAGAAAATGAGCCGTCAAAGTATTTGGAAGATTGTTAAGTGTTGTGCCCAGAAGGCCAGGATCAAGAAAGTTATTAAACCCCATACGTTAAGGCACACTTTCGCGACGCATTTATTGGAGAGAGGTGCAGATTTGCGTTCTGTTCAGGAGATGCTGGGGCACTCGGATATCTCGACGACTCAAATTTATACTCATGTTGATCGGGAAAGATTGAAATCCATTCATAAACAGTTTCATCCGAGGGCTTAGGCGGGGATGAACAAGGCCGCGTTATATTGGCAAGTGAGCTAAACAAAATGCAGCGAAACTATTTGAGGGATCTTCCGCAGGGGTTGCTGGCCTTGATTAAAGATATCGGTGGTGAGGCCGACCGGAACAATCTGGATGCCTATGCCGTGGGCGGTTTTGTGCGAGATATTTTCTTAGGTAAAGAAAATTTGGACTTGGATGTGGTTATCGTTGGGGAAGCTATTCCTTTGGCCCGCCGGTGGGCAGAGAAAAGGCGCGCCCAGATCAGAAGTTATGACCGTTTTGGCACCGCTACTGTTTTTTTAGAAAATAGGTATCGTGTTGACTTTTCATCCGCGAGACGGGAGACTTATCCCTCCCCCGGGTGCTTGCCCAAAGTGGAAAAGGGTTCAATACAAGATGACCTTTTCCGACGGGATTTCACGATCAATGCCCTGGCAGTTAGCATGAACAAGAAAAGTTTTGGAGCATTGATTGATTTTTTCTCAGGACAGGAAGATCTGGCGAAGGGGAAGATCCGTGTTCTTCATCAGGAGAGTTTTACTGATGACCCCACGCGGATCTTGCGGGCGGTCCGGTTTGAGCAGAGATTTCAGTTCCGACTGGAAAGACAGACCGCCTGTTTGTTGAAAAAGGCGGCAGGAAAGAAAGCCTTTCTGTCCGTAAAACCGGAACGTTATTTTGCCGAGTTCAAGAAGATCCTGATGGAAAAGGATCCCCAACGATATTTGCGTCGTCTAAATGGGCTGGGAGAGTTGAGGTTTTTAGGGCTTAAGTCTGCGGTCGATTTTCACCTGGTCGGGCGGGTTGAAAAAAGACGGAGCTCTTTGGAAAAAGAATCTTTGGGGAATGAGGAGGAGTCCTGGTGGATTATTTTTTTTATGGCCCTTGTTCACCATGAATCCAAGCGAAATGTGGCGAGGATGACCTCCCGGTTTAATTTTAAATCGGTTGATCGAAAAAAGTTAAAAGAGAGTCAGGAGATCGAGCGTTTGGGGGCGAGATTGGCCAAGCCGGACATCGCGCCCAGTCAAATTTATAGACTGTTGAGATCGCGGGATCGGGAATCCGTGCTTTTTTTGTGGCTGACCAGCACAGGAAAAAATGTTCAGAAGAATATCCGTGATTATTTCCTGCATTATGAACCCGTTAAACTGTATGTCGACGGATATGATTTAATGAAATTGGGTGTTGAGGGAGAGCGGGTGGGAAAGATGCTGAAATATATTTTAGATAAGAAAATAAACGGTTGCCTGAGGACCAGAGATGACGAATGGCAATTGGCCAAAAGATTGACGGAAAAGGAAAGGTAGGCAAGGGTTAATATGAGTCGAATAGAGCGGATTAATCAACAGATTAAGAGGGAAGTCGGCGATATGCTGGAAAAGGAAATACAGGACCCCCGGGTCCGCTTTGTCACCATTACCGGTGTGGAGGTGAGCCGTGATCTTCAATACGCGAAAATCAGCTTTACAGTATTGGGCGATCATCAGAAGGCGGAAATAGCTTTAGAGGGTTTAAATCAGGCCAAGGGTTTTATTCGGAGAATGATCGGACAGCGAGTGCGCATGCGCTATACGCCTGAGCCGCGTTTTGTTTTCGATCAATCGGTCGAATATGCCGCGCGCATAGAACAAAAACTTGAGGAAATAAAAAATGAAGATAGAAAAAATAATTAATGCCTTAAGGGCGCACAAGACATTTCTTATCAGCACGCATGTTAACCCCGATCCGGATGCGTTGTCTTCAGAGGTGGCTTTGGCTTCTTTCCTCCGTTCGGAGGGGAAAAAGGTTTATATCGTCAACGAAGGCGCGGTCCCCAGCCGGTATAGTTTTATGCCAGGGGTGAAATCAATAAGGGCTTATGACAAAAGAAAGAAAATCCGATATGACGCGGCCATCATTATTGATTGCGGTGATTTAGGGCGGATAGGGAAGGTCCAGAAACTTATTGACCGGGATAGCTTTTTAATCAATATTGATCATCATGTTACGAGTGAGCATTTCGGGGATTTGAATTTGGTCCGTCCCAAGGCTTCATCAACGGCGGAGATTCTATTCGACCTGTTAAGCCGGGCCGGCTTTCAGTTCACGAGGAATGTCGCGGTAAATCTGTATATTGGGATTATGACGGACACGGGGTCTTTCCGGTATGAGAACACAACATCGCGCACCCATGAGATTATTAGCCAGCTAATGAAGTTTAACTTTTCCATACCTAAGTTGTATCAAAAATTGTATGAAACCATTTCTTTGAACTCGTTGAAAACTTTTTCTGAGGTTGTGAAGAGCTTCGATTCCCTCGATCAAGGGCGGACCATTGTCGTTGAACTGCCCAAGAGTGTTCTTTCCAGGTTTGGCGATGATATTGATTTGCGCGACGAGATTTTCAGGTTTTTCCGCAAAATAAAGGAGGTTGAGGTTATTGCGATCTTTACGGAGATGGGGTGGAGGATGACCCGGGTTAATTTTCGTTCCCAGAGGCATGTGGATGTAGCCAAGTTGGCAAACCATTTTGGAGGCGGCGGTCATCGGCGAGCCAGCGGGTGCATGATCCGCGACGATATTGAAGGGGCCAAACGCAAGGTCCTTGCTAAGATCAGAAAGATGCTGAGATGAAAGATTTTGAGCAAAACGGAATTGTTGTTGTTAATAAACCTAAGGGGATGACCTCTCATGATGTGGTCAGCTCTATTCGTCGGATATTTAAGATGCGGCAAGTCGGGCATGCCGGCACGTTGGATCCTTTGGCCACAGGTGTCTTGGTTGTCCTTCTCGGGCGCTCAACTAAACTTTTTAATAAATTTCAGCTGTTTGATAAAGCGTATCGGGCGACCCTTTTGCTGGGGCAGACAACCGATACGGCAGACATCGAGGGGAAGGTCATTGCCCAAAAGCCTTATGACACTATCGCCGAGGGACAGATCCGCGAAGTGTTCCAAAAGTTTATGGGCGAGACCGAGCAGGTTCCCCCGATGGTTTCCGCGTTGAAGGTGGGGGGCCAAAGGCTTTATAAATTAGCCCGAAAGGGAATAAAGGTCGATCGGCAAAAACGCAAGGTGCGGATTGATCGTCTTGAATTAACCAGGTTTTGTTCTCCTCATGCTCAGTTTTATTTGGAGTGTTCCAAGGGGACGTATGTTCGTCAGTTAGCCGAAGATGTCGGCGAGATTCTAGGTTGCGGCGCATGTATCACCCAGATCGAGAGAACAAAGGTGGGGCCTTTTCGTATTGAAGATTCTTTTGGCTTGGAAAATGTGAACGAGAGTTCTATCCGGCAGTGGAGTGATCAACTGTTGAGCTCCTGAGAGTTTGGGACGGGATATGGAAATTATAGAGAATATCCGGGGATTAAGGAAGCGCTGGAGACAGCCGGTCGTCGCGATTGGGGTCTTTGATGGTGTGCATCGGGGGCATCAAAAACTTATCGGGCAAGCGGTGAGACGGGCTAAAAAATTGCGCACAGCTTCTATGGTCCTCACTTTTTCCCCCCATCCTGTTCAGGTCTTGCGACCTGAAGTTCAGTTCTCTACTCTGGTTTCTTTGCCGTATCGTCTTAAATTGATTGAAAGATTGGGCGTTGATGCTTGTATCGTAATACGATTCACTAGGGGCTTCTCACAGCTCAGTCCGGAGAAATTTATTAAGCATTATCTGATTGATAAAATCAAGGCTAGGGAAATTTTTGTCGGTTACGATTTTTTATTTGGGCGGAATCGAAGCGGTGATCTGGAAACGTTGCAAAGAATAGGTCAGCAGGCCAATTTGAAATTGAATGTTATGCCGGCGGTCAAGAGTCGGCACAAGGCAATCAGCAGCACGCTTATCCGCAATCTTATCGCGGAGGGAAAAATATACCAGGCGAGTCGACTGTTGGGGCGGAGAGTTTCCATCCTGGGAAAAGTTTGTAAAGGGGACGCCCGCGGAAAAACGCTGGGTTTTCCTACGGCCAATCTGACCCCTCAATGCGAAGTTATTCCACCGGGCGGCGTATATGCCGCGGAGGTTGTGATCGGCGCGAAGAGGTTTATCGGTATGGCGAATATCGGGCGAAGGCCTTCGTTTAAGGATTCCTCTGCGCCGCTAAACATCGAGGTGCATATTTTTGATTTTAGAAAGAATATCTATCAGAAAGAAATTATCGTTGAGTTTATTAAGAAGATCCGTGACGAGAAAATCTTTAACTCCAAGGAAGCGTTGATAGAACAGCTTCGCAAGGATGAAGGAACAGTCAAAAAATTATTTTTTCTTCATCGACCTCAGCACTAAAATAGCTCCATTCAAAATCTTCTGCCAGAAAAACCCTTCTAAATTTATGTTTTAAATTTTTTTCCAGCCGATTGTTTTCCTCCAAATTCCCTTCAATTTTCTCTCTATCTGTCATCCCGCTTTCCAGGCATGGCGGGAACAGCTCTATATCTTGTTGCAGTCATTTCCCTTCATACAACCCGTTGTATTTCAATAAAATACATATTTTTTTAATAAATTTAATATTGACATGACCCATAAATATCCATATAATTGGGCTTGTGTGGAGCAAAGTGGAGTAAAGTGGTTTTATGAGTTTTTCAATCCTGTGTTAAAAATCAATCAATTAAGGGTAAATTTATGTTCTATGGTGAATATAGCCACACGATTGACCGAAAAGGCCGCTTGATTCTTCCGGCAAAATTTCGGGAGATTAGTAAAGAGCATGGCATCGAAAAATTCTTTGTCACCCGCGGACTGGACAAGTGCCTATTTATGTTCGGCGAAGATGAGTGGAGGGCACAAGAACAGAAGTTTAAAAGCATGTCGTTCACTAAACAAGAATCACGGAACTTTAATCGCTTATTTTTCTCCGGTGCCGTCGAGGTTATTCCTGATAAGCAAGGGCGTTTCATTATCCCGCAGTATCTAAAAGATTACGCCAAAGTCAGAAGAGACACTATCGTTATCGGCATATCCAATCGTATCGAGATTTGGGATAGCCAGACGTGGAATGATTTTTATGCGCAATCCAGTGGTTCTTTTGAAACGAACGCTGAGAATCTCGTTAATTTGTGAGCAGGATCTATAGATTGAAAATGGTCGATAAAAAAATTTCTGATGCATTCTCAAGAAAGAAAAAATGTTAACCAGTGAAGTTATTTCAACAGGACAGAGCGACATGCTACAGGAAATTCAGCATATTCCGGTGATGTTAAAAGAGGTTGTGGAGAATTTGAACCTCTCTCCAGGAGCCTGCATCGTGGACTGCACGTTGGGGCTGGGAGGACATGCCGTGGCTATTGCTAAACAGATCGGGCCACAAGGTCTCCTGATCGGCATAGACCGGGACGAAGAGTCTATCCGGCTGGCGCGGGAGTCTTTGCAACAAGAATCAGCCCGTTTCGATATCGTGCAGGATGACTATCGAAATATCGACAAGATTTTAGATAAATTAGGGGTGAAGAAAGTCGACGGGATCGTTTTTGATCTGGGGATTTCAAGCTACCAATTGAGCAGCCCGGCCCGGGGATTCAGCTTCAACTCTGAAGGCCCTCTGGACATGCGTTTAGACCAAAATAGTTATATATCCGCTTATGACATCGTTAATTCTTTGTCCGAGAAAGAAATATCGACTATCTTGAGAAATTTTGGGCAGGAGCGCTGGCACAACCGGATCGCCCATTACGTCGTCGAACAAAGGAACAAAAAGCCCATCGCCTCAACAAAAGATTTAAGCGATACGGTCCTGCGGGCTATCCCGGCTCGCTTTCGTCGGCAGAGAATCCATCCAGCCACGCGGACATTCCAGGCTATTCGTATCGCGGTTAATCGTGAGCTGGAAAGCCTTGAGATCGCTTTAGAAAAATGCATTAATTATTTAAAAATCGGGGGGCGCATCAGCGTTATTTCCTTCCATTCCCTCGAGGACAAAATTGTTAAAGAGAAGTTTAGGCATTTTAATAAAATAGGCCAGTTGTCCCTGATCGTTAAGAAACCCTTGCGTCCGACAGAGGAAGAGGTCCGGAACAATGGACGTTCGCGGAGTGCCAGATTAAGGGTGGCGGAGAGAATAAATTAAGAATTTAACATTTTCCTAAATTATCGCCGAGGTCAAAATGAGATTATCGCAATTAGTGAAGGCCATGGTTTTTATCACCGTCTTGTCTTTAATCTATATTCATATGCAGATGAATATTCTGGATTTGGCCTACCAGGGGAAAATAAAAGAAAAAATTGTTCGGCAGCTCAATGAGGATAACGGATTAGCTACGTATAATATTCTAAAACTTAAGTCGGTGAATAACCTTGGCGATCAATTGCTGGATGAGAAGTCGGGTTTGTGCTTCTTGGATAACACGAATATTGTTGAACTGAAAACGACGGAGGAGTCAGGGCAAGAGCAAAAATTGGCTTTGGCCGCCAAATCCGTTAAGAAAACTAATATGCTGCTTAACTTTTTTTCTTTAAAATCGCAGGCAGAAGCCAGGCCGCAAGAATAAACCTCAAATCGATTCATTTTTTTATTTAACTGATAAAAACGACAGAGTTTCGAATTGCATAGTAGAAAGTACACCTTCCGATTTTGCCTTGTCTTTGTCGTCCTCTTGTTTTTTCTCTTGATTTCTACCGGTAAATTAATATTCATCCAGATCTTCCGCTCAGCTTATTTGGCCAATCTCGCGCAAAGACAGCATAATTCCTCCATTCGCCTGGAACCCGTCCGGGGAACGATTTTTGACCGAAAGATGCGTCCGTTAGCTTTTAACGTGACCGTCTCGTCTCTTTATGTTAATCCCAAGATTATGTCGGATAAGGATGAAAGGATCGCCTTGCGCGAGCTTCCTCATTTGTTGAACATCGATTCGCATATTATTCGGCAAAGAATAAACAAAAAAAAATATTTTGTGTGGATAGCCAGAAAATTGGCTCCGGAATCGGCGGAAAAGATAAAAAAACTTAATATCCCGGGCTTAGGCTTTGTTAAGGAAAGTAAACGATTTTATCCGAATCAATCCTTGGCGGCCCATATCATTGGATTCGCCGGGATGGACAACGACGGGCTGGAAGGGATAGAATTGAAATACGACAAATATCTCAAGGGAGAGCCCGGCTGGTCTCAGATGTTGCGCGATGCGAGGCAGAGAGAGTTGCTCATCGAGAAAAATTACGTAGCACCGCGCGATGGCTTCAATTTAGTCTTAACAATAGATGAAACTATCCAATATCTCGCGGAACGTGCTTTGGATAAGGCCTTTAAGCAGCACAATGCCCGAGGGGCTACGATCATTATCATGAATCCAAAAACCGGAGAGATCCTCGCGCTAGCGAATAGGCCGACGTATAATCTGAGCGATTTTCGCAAAAGCAATCTAGAAAACCGGACCAATAGAGCCGTGAGTTATGTTTATGAACCTGGATCGGTCTTTAAAATTGTGGCGGCCACCGCCGCCTTAGAAGGGGATGTCGCTAAAGAGAAGGATAAATTTTTCTGCGAGAATGGCTCTTTCCGCGTCGGCAATCATATCCTGCATGATCATGTTCCTCACGGCACCCTGACTTTAAAAGAGGTCTTTGAACAATCCAGCAATATCGGAGTTACCAAAATTACACAGAAAATCGGCCCGGAGAAATTTTATGAATATGGCCGGCGGTTTCGATTCGGTATAAATACGGGGATTGACCTCGCGGGGGAGGTCCCCGGAACTTTTAAAAAGCCGTCGGAATGGTCCCGGACTTCTATCGGGGCCATTCCCATAGGTCACGAAGTCACGGTGACTCCGTTGCAACTTGTGTGCGCTGTGGCCGCTATCGCCAATGAAGGGGTTTATATGCAGCCGTTTGTGGTAAAATACATAAAAGACAATAAGGATCAAATAATCGATGCCTTTGAGCCAAGGGCTTTGTCTCAAGTGATGACCCCCGAAACGGCACAGCGCGTGAAGAATATCCTTGTTGGCGCCGTTGAGAACGGTACGGGCAAAAAGGCCCAGATCAAAGGAGTGGCGGTGGCCGGGAAGACGGGAACGGCGCAGAAAATTGTTAGCGGAGCTTATTCTCACGGTAAATTTTATGCCTCATTTATCGGATTTGCTCCTGCGGAAAATCCGTTGGTGGCCGCGGTTGTCGTTTTTGACGAGCCTCATCCCAATCACTATGGCGGGACAGTGGCCGCGCCGGTCTTTCAGGAAGTCATTGAAGATACTCTAAAATATCTCAACGCCGCAGAAAATCCTTAATAGACGAGAAGGAAGCGCACTATGACGTTGTCTCATTTGTTGGAAAATATCTATACCCTGGGCATCCCTCCGCAATATTCGAAATATGAAGTGCGGGACATCAGCGCGGATTCGCGAAGCATCCAAGAGGGGAGTATTTTTTTCGCTTTAAACGGTTTTAAATTTTGCGGCGAAAATTTTATTCGCGAGGCG
>Ga0265297_10008258_pt1 | contig 13968 bp, 19 predicted proteins | sample Munlanlwell13791_FD_192502 | JGI IMG/M metagenome (GOLD analysis project Ga0265297, IMG submission 192502) | Leachate microbial communities from a municipal landfill in Southern Ontario, Canada - Leachate well 137-91 | ecosystem: Engineered > Solid waste > Landfill > Unclassified | place... | reverse complement strand
AATACCCAGATAATCAATAAGACGTTTTTGGCAATTCACCATATCGCCGATACTAATGATGGGAAAATCAAGGGCATACGGTTTTGCGGTTTTAGGATTTATACTAGAGGGTCCCGTAGAGCCTTTGCAGCCGCCCAATATATTTGAGCAGATTACAAAGTATTTATTTGTATCAAAGGCCTTTCCCGGCCCGATCATATCATCCCACCAGCCAGCATTCTTTTCTCCCTTATGAAAGCCGGCTGCATGGGCGTCGCCGGAAAGGGCATGGAGAATAAGAATGGCATTCGATTTCTCCTGGTTGAGTTCACCGTAGGTTTCGTAAGCAAGGCTAACAGGCCCAAATTTTTCACCACTTTCTAGGGGCAGTTCGTCAAAAGTAAAAAACTTGGTTTCTACTATATTCAAGATTCCTTTTTCCGGCACTCTTTCCTCCACAATAATCAGGCCTCCTGGAAGAGCCAGGTAGAAAGGTATCTTTCCCCTGTATCAGGGAGCACGACTACTATAATTTTTCCTTTATTTTCTTTTCTCTTAGCCACTTCCAATGCTGCCCACAAAGCAGCTCCGCTTGAAATACCGGCAAGGATCCCTTCTAATTTAGCCAGGCGCCTGGCAGTGATTCCTGCATTTTCATTAGTCACGCGAATTACCTCATCGATAATCTTGCGGTTTAGAACCTGCGGCACAAAACCTGCTCCTATCCCCTGAATTTTATGCGCTCCCGGTTGACCTCCGGATAATACAGGTGAATCTTCAGGTTCTACTGCAACCGCATAAAAGTCCTTTTTTCTTTTTTTAATTACCTCGGATACCCCGGTAATTGTTCCGCCTGTACCTACACCTGAAACAAGAATATCTACCTTGCCGTCTGTATCATTCCAGATTTCTTCTGCTGTTGTTTTACGGTGGATTTCAGGATTTGCAGGATTATTAAATTGCTGCAATATGACGGAATTGGATATCTCTTTTGCCAGCTGCTCTGCTTTATTTATGGCTCCCTTCATCCCTTCCGCTCCGGGGGTCAATACTAACTGCGCGCCAAAAATTGAAAGCAACTGCCTCCTCTCTATGCTCATTGTATCAGGCATAGTAAGTATCAGTTTATACCCCCTTGCCGCAGCTACAAAAGCCAGGGCAATCCCCGTATTTCCGCTGGTAGGCTCAATGATTGTGCTGTCTTTTTTCAGTATGCCGCGGCGCTTTGCTTCCTCTATCATCGATACTCCTATCCTGTCCTTTACGCTCGATAAAGGATTGAAGGATTCTAATTTCGCCAATATTGTTGCGCCTGAACCTTCTGTAATATGATTCAGCTTAACCAACGGGGTATTCCCGATGGTCTTGGTAATATCACTGAATATCTTTTCCATACAACCTCCTTAAGAAGTTATTTAGCTTTCTCTAATGCCTGTTCTATGTCATTGATTATATCATCAATATGCTCTATACCGATTGATAGCCTGATAAAATCTTGCGTTACTCCGGTTGCAAGCTGTTCTTCATTTGAAAGCTGCTGGTGTGTAGTCGTAGCCGGATGGATTGCCAAGCTTTTCGCATCACCTACATTCGCAAGATGGGAGATAAGCTGAAGAGAATCGATAAACCTCCTCCCGGCCTCAAGTCCTCCCTTGATTCCGAAACCAATAATCGCACCAGCTCCCCTGGGCAGATATTTTTTCACTCTTTCTCTTTCCGGACTTGAATCTAAACCCGGATAATTAACCCAGGAAACCAAGGGATGCTTCTCTAAATATTTGGCTACTGCCAGGGCATTTTCAGAGTGCCTTAGCATGCGTAAGTGTAAAGTCTCCAACCCCTGTAGAAAAAGAAAGGCGTTAAAAGGTGATAAGGCCGGCCCTATATCCCTTAAGAGCGTAACCCTGGCTTTAATAATATAGGCAATATTACCCAGCGGCTTTAATGCCTCTACAAAGTTAATCCCGTGATAACTTGGGTCAGGCTCAGAAATCAAGGGAAATTTTCCATTAGTCCAGTCAAATTTTCCGGAATCAACAATCAGTCCTCCAAGGGATGTACCATGCCCGCCAATAAATTTAGTGGCAGAATAAACTACAATATCTACTCCAAAATCTACCGGCCGCAGCAAATAAGGTGAAACCGTGTTGTCTAAAATAAAAGGTATACCGTTTTTGTGGGCGACTTTTGCTATTCCTTCTAAATCTGCGACATCTAATTTCGGGTTGCCGATGGATTCCGCATACACGGCTCTAGTTTTTGGCGTGATGGCTTTTTGGAGTGCATTCAGGTCATTTGATTTTACAAACTTCACATTTATCCCCAAGCGCGCAAAGGTATAATGAAAAAGGTTGTATGTCCCGCCGTAAAGATTGTCCGCAGAGACTATTTCATCTCCTGACCGGGCAATATTAAGGAGTGCTAATGTAATCGCTGACTGCCCGCTTGCGACTGCCAGGGCGCCAACTGCGCCGTCCAAAAGCGCAATCCTCTTCTCCAGCACGTCTGTGGTCGGATTCATCAGCCGGGTATAAATATTCCCAAACTCCCTGAGCCCAAAAAGATTTGCCGCGTGCTCTGTGTTTTTAAACTGATAGGAAGTGGTCTGATATATAGGTACTGCCCGTGAGCCTGTAGCAGGATCAGGTTCTTGGCCGCCGTGCAACAAAATGCTCTCTGATTTTAACTTTGAATCGACTTTACTCATCTTTTAGCTCCTTAGTTTGTATCGGGTAAGGGGAACAAAATATTCCCCTTACCTGTTTGCTCACTTAACCTAAAATGCATATTGTCCGCTTAACACCACACCATTACCCAAGCCTACTTTACTTGCGGATTTATGATCCCCGGCATCAACATACGCCAGGATAAGCGTGAGGTTCTTATTTGGCGTCCAGGCAATATGCGCATTCCAGTAATCAGCATCTTTCCAGTCTTCGTAGTGCGCTCCCTGTTTGTATTCAAACCCGCCAATTAAATTCCAGGGAAGTATTACATCAATGTTGCCAAACCCTGTTGCCCTTCTGTCTTTATCATACCCAAACACCCCCGTGGCCTTTCCTTTAGTAGAGAGCACACCTGCGGAAAGCAATACCGGACGGGGCAGTTGGGTTATCAGCTTTGTTGTAACAAAATAGTAATCCTGACCGCTGGCGTCAACCCCGCTTCCCACATTGGATGTATGTTTATAGATGCTGCCTACTGATACCGCCGGAAGAAACTTAGTCTCAAATGAATTCTCCGGCAAAAGCAATAACTTAGCCCCTACGTTGTTTTTATGTTTTGCGGTAGTGTTATCCTGGTTAACGCTTTCATACCCATATGAAACTTCCAGCCTCTTGAAAAGTGTATCCGCAATGCCCACTGCAGCCCAGTCAACATTAACCTTAGACAGATTCACATACCAGGCACCGAGCCTGGGCCTTCCTATAATATCGCTGTTGCCTATGCTGAGGTGGCTGCCTTCACCATCGGAATCTGCCAAATAAGCCAAGGGATTAAATGCTACGCCTCCTATTCCTTCCAGGTTGTTAAAAGGAGCACCGGCATATGAATTTTTAACTGAAAGAACAACCGTCAACGCTAGAATTGACATAACAAGGTTAAGGTATTTCATCAAAACCTCCCAAAGATAGCCCATCAACTCCAGCTGACTGGTTGTTTGAAGGAGAAATTATGATTTAAAAGAACGGTGTTCCCCGGTGGTCCGGTAAAACGAAGCGGAAAAATTTACATTTTAATCAGATACCACCCCCTTCTTCAATAAGCCACACATCATCAAAACGATTCTTTTCAGCAACCTCCACCTGGACTATCTTTGAGTTATGCAGAATTATCGTAATGGCCCCATATTTCAACCTGTGTACGGCCTTGCTGATATCCTTTATTATCGCGTCATTTATAATATTTTTATCGTTCATGTTTTTATTCATTTTTAAATGGAATAGGAAAATCCTTCTTTTACCGACCTTACCTGATTCGCCAGGTCTTCAAAGTTGATATTATCGATTATTTTGGAGGTCGAGGTGCTTATCTGCCTCCATATCTTTCTAAAAATGCATTTATAAACATCATTGCAGCCGGAATAACCTTTTTCTAAACAGGTTATGGGCTCGGTCGGCCCATCAATAAAACGGATTACATCCCCTAATTTTATCTGTGCAGGATCCCTTGCCAGCAAATACCCCCCCACCTTCCCGCGCCTGCTTTCTACGAATCCCCCCCTCTTTAAATCCAGAAGCACCTGCTCTAAGAATTTTATCGGTGCATCTATGTGCCGAGCGAGGTCATGTATAGTAACTAATCCACTGCCATAATGTATGGCTAAATCCAGGACCGCCTTTAGCGCGTAATCCCCTTTATAAGTAATGCGCATATTATCTCCTTATTTCTATAATATCTATAAACATAGTAGAGTATACATTAAAAAAAATAATTGTCAAGTCTTTTTTCTTCAAGCAAAAAATTTTTTAATCTTGTCATTTAAAACTATTTTATTATCCAACCCAAAATCCAGCCCCATCTCGCAGAGCTTCTCATCTATTTTTCTAAACCAGGCAACCCTTGCATCCTTCTTAACCGGGCTCTCAAAGAACGGGGTCTGGAGAATAATTTCGACTTTCTCGTCTACCTTTGGAAAATATGTCGTCTCGCCGCACACCCCTCTTGCGGAGATATCCTTAATCAATATACTTTTTTTAATGCTCTTCTGAAATATTATAGTGGCTAAGGCATCTACCTTGTATCTTTCGTAATCCCTTCTTTCGTATGGATAGTTATTGCTTAGAATTAGATTCTCCTTTGTGCCAGGTATCTGAATGCGCTAAGCGCCGCCTTGGAGCCTTCTCCTGCGGCAATAATAATCTGTTTTTCCGGCACATCAGTTACGTCTCCGGCTGCAAAGATTGCGGGGATGTTTGTTTCATTGCGGAAATTTACCTTGATTTCACCGTATTGGTTTTTCTCAACCTCTTTCACAAATTCAGAATTGGGTATGAGTCCGATTTCAACGAATATGCCCTGCACAGAGAGTACCTCTTCTTTATTCTCTCTTTTTATTTTAATCCCGTTCACAAATTTATCCCCCAGGATGGCGGTTACCTGAGTATTATTTAAAACTGCAACGATTTTACTTTCTTCTACCTTTTGGCGCATCACTGCATCCCCGCCTAAGCCAGCAGTTATATTTATAACAAAAACTTTTTTTGCTATATTTATCAATTGCAAGGCAGCGTCTAAAGCAGAGTTACCTCCTCCTATGACTGCTACGGTTTTCCCAGCGAATAAAGGCGCATCACACGTGGCGCAAAAGGTGAGGCCCTTATTTTTAAATTCCTTTTCTCCCGGTACATTAAGTTCCTTAGTCCTCTTTCCGGAGGCAATGATTACGGTTTTGGCGGTGTAAGTGCCTTTATCAGTAGTAACAGAGATTGTATTATCCGACTTTTTTATTTCCTTTACTGCCTCATTCTCATTAAGCGCAATATTGTATTTTCGCATATGCTCTTCAAATTTACCGGCCAGCTCAGGCCCGGTAATAAACTGATATCCCGTATAATTCTCTATATCTCCGCTCCAGGCAGCCTGGCCTCCTATGTCCTTGGTAATCACCAAAATATTCATCCCCTTGCGTACTGCGTAGACGCTTGCAGTAATCCCGGCCGGACCTGCGCCGATAATAATTAAATCATGCATTTTTATATTCCCAGGCTCTGTTTTATCTTCTCCTTGTCAAACCCCACGATAATTTGGCCGTCAATATCCAGCACCGGCACTCCCATTTGGCCTGACTTCTGGACCATCTCTTCGGCAGCTGCCTGATTTGAAGAAACATCTATATCCTGGAAGTTTATATTATTTTCCCTTAAGAACTGCTTGGTCCTCATGCACCATGGGCATGTCGGCGTACTATATACCTTAACTTGTTTATCCATCTTTTTCTCCTTAAATGAGTACATAACTTACGAATACGATAGTATGAGTAAGTTATTGTGCGAATTTACCCTTGACATCGTAGATGTCAAGGGTTAGTTCAGCCGACGACTTACGTTCATTTCATTTCGTAAGTCATGGCTTCACTAAAGTTTCTGTTTCAAATCAATCAGCATTTTAAGGTGGTCCTGTTCCTGGGTGATCAATTGTCCAACTACCTTGAGGTCATATTCGGGTATTGCTTTTTTCATACCTTCATAAAAGATAATTGAATCCTTTTCAAATTTGATGCCAAACTCTATTGCTTCTTTATCTGTAGTAATCGCTTTAGCGATCTGCTCTCCCTTGTCCTTTTGGGTAAATACATATTCGCTGGCTAAGGCGTTCATATAGGCAAAATACTCTCCCGGATAAGATTCCGCGGGTTCGTAATTTTGGGCTCCCTTTAATATGTCCTGAAAGACCTTGATATGCTTTTCCTCCTCGCTGCTTAAAAATTTGAATATACTAACAGCCTCTTTGTTTTCTGATTTTTTGACGAGGGTATTATAAAAATCCCTGCCGTTCTTTTCAATCTGGATACCTATTTCCACGATCTCGCTGCCTGCAAATATATTTCCCATTAGGATGCTCCTTTTAATGAGCCCCGCCAAAGGCGGGGCGAATCAAATCCGCCAAAGTACTTTGGCGGATAAGTTCAGATTAATAACTTATGTCGCTCTACGAGTACGAGCTCCATAAGTTATGTCTTCACTTATATGATGCGGAGTGAGGTCAACTACCTCTTCTACCTCCACGGCAATCAAATATTCCGGTTTGGGTAAAAGCGCTTCCGGGTGGCGGGGGTGGCCTTTAAGGCCGCTGACATTCTTTATTAGCCTCTGAGTTATCCTGCCCGCAATCCTTTCTTCCCAGGCCTTAATCAGTCTTTGATTTAGTTCCTTAGAGGTAACGATTTTTGCCCTGCCCTTTAAGCAATAACCTTTAAACTTGTGTTCATCTACACCTGTAATGCTCATATGCGGATTTATTTTTAAATTTTCAAATGTAATTGCCTTATAAAGGTCAAGCAAATATACTTTGCCATCCTCGTTTATCTGGATTACCCCCTTGCATGAGTTATGAGGATAGCCTCTTTATCAATAGTGGTGACTATTGCGAAGTTCTGATGATGGAAGAATTGTATTACTTCATCCGCCAATTTTTGCATGATATTTAAGTTGCAATTTTCTCGAACATATCTTTGCCCACGCCGCACTCAGGGCAAACCCAGGTACCGGGGAGGTCTTTAAAAGCAGTGCCTGGAGCTATGCCTGCGGTAGAATCCCCCTTTGCAGGGTCATAGATATAACCACAAACTGTACAACGGTATTTTTCCATAAGTTAACTCCTTACTCTTAAATTAGTTTATTAAAGATAAAGAATGGGCAGATACATAATCATAGCATATTTATATCTGCCCATGGAAAACACTTCCATGGGCATGCCCGTGGTACCTAAATTTACCCCGACTCGTAAACCATGCCGAAATTTTCTTGCGATAATCTCGGCATACTCTTCGGGGTTATCCCGCCGACAGAAATAACTTGCGCATTTAGTGACATCCCGCCTAGCGAACTTCTCCTTCGTATTTATCCATTACTCACAGGCTATAGTCTTCTGCGAAAGCGGGATAAAGAGCTACCTTTTCTTCTTTTTCTTTGCCTTTTTCCTTGGTTTCCTCGAACCGCAAACTCCGCAACCCATAATTCACCTCCTCAAATGAGTCCCCGCTGTCTTTTGCAGAATACACGAGGCGGGGCAAATTTGATCCCGACGTTTTCTGTCGGGACATCCTTATAGTAATCTTATAGTTTACCGGCAAAATCCCTGCCGAATTCATAACAGCGTTTAATTTCATTCTCGTCTGGAACATATTTAACGGATAAGCCGGGTTGAATAACTTCTATACCTGTTTCTTTGAGAACATTTTCAACGCTCTTTACTGCCCCTCCTGCCCAGCCATAAGAGCCGAATGCCGCTGCTACCCTGTTTTTGGGAGCAAGCCCTTTTAAAAATTCCAGGAAACCGGCAATAGTAGTCAACATATCATTGTCGTGAGTTGAAGAACCGATGACAAAACCCTTGGCATCAAGCATCTCTTTGATTACCTCAGTACGGTCAGAGGTGGTAATATCAAATAATTTGACCGCAACGCCAGAATCAGTTATACCTTCCACAATTTTCCTTGCCATCTTTTCAGTCGCGCCCCACATAGTTTCATAGACCACTACCGCTTTGCGTTTTGTCTCATTTTTGGTCCAGCTAAGATAGGCATTAATAATTTTCATCGGGTCACGACGCCAGATAATGCCGTGGCTGGGAGCAATCATGTCAATCGCGATATTCATCTTCTGGACCTCTTCAATCTTTCTTAAAATAACTGCGCTTAGCGGCCAGAGAATATTTCCGTAATATTTTGCCGCCTCATCCATTAAGGCGCACTGGTCTGTCTCATCATCAAACCGCTCTGAGGTAGCATAATGCTGGCCAAAGGCGTCATTGGGCAGGAGCAATTTTTCTTGCGGACAATAGGTAAACATACTGTCCGGCCAATGAATCATGGGCGTTTCAATAAAGTTAAGCGTCCTTTTTCCTATCGGCAATTTATCTCCTGTCTTTACTATTTGAAAATCCCAATCGCCGTAATAATGCCTGTATAGCCCTTCTTTGCATTTTGCCGTGCCGAAGAGCTTTGCCTTTGGACAAACTTTAAGCATTGCCGGAAGCGCTCCGCTATGGTCAACTTCGACGTGATTTACTATAATATAGTCAATTTTTTCCGGTGGGATAATTTCTTTTATCTTTTCAATCAACTCCCCGGCAAATGGCGGATGGACTGTATCCACCAAAGTAACTTTGTCATCCAAAATTAGATAGGCATTATAAGTCGTCCCTCTTTTAGTACTATAGGTATGGCCGTGAAACGTCCGGACATTCCAATCCACCGCGCCAACCCAGAATATATCTTTTTTGATTTCTAATTTAGCCATACTTAAACTCCTTTTTAAAAAACCTTTATTTTTACCCTTTTTTCTTTTTGGCTGATTTTTTTGCCTTTGGCCTCATCGGCTTACCACAGCACCAGAGCGTTGTTCTGGATATCCCGCAGCAATCTATTGCTACCTCTCTGCCACAGGGGACACACACAAGTTTTTGACCTTTTTTAATTTTTGCCATAGTTTTCTCCTTTCTTACTTAGGTTATATGTCTTCTTTTAAAACTTCTTTTATCTTAGTTTCTCTATCGATAACTGGACCAGCCGGCTTCAAGAATCTATCCTCAAAGGTAGGCAATTCTTTTTTATACAATACGCCTAAGGGGATCTTTGCATCAGAATTATAGTCCCATTCCCTGATTTTATTTAATGCTTCCTGATAATCTCCGGAGTTATGCTCTTTTAGCTCATATACGCGCTTATCATAATATTCATACATGTTGTAATAGGTTACGCATACCTGCAAGACATCAACCAAAGAAAAACCCTTATGCAGAATTGCTTCCTTAAAAATATTTTTTAACAATTCAATTCCGTGCGAAGTCCCCCTTGCCAGAAAGGTTGCGCCAGTTGCCAACATAAGCTCTAAGGGGTTTATCGGAAGCTCATTTGTTCCTTGCGGAGTAGACCTGCCTTTAAAACCCAAAGGCGAGGTAGGGGTATACTGGCCGGTAGTTAGCCCGTAGACACGGTTATTATGAATGATTACCGTGATATCAATATTTCTTTTAGCGGCAAATATTAGATGCTCAATCCCCTCGCCATAGCTATCGCCGTCTCCGGAGAAAACAATTACTTTTAAATCCGGTTTTGCTAATTTTATACCCTCGGCTGCGGGGATTGTCCTGCCGTGAATGGAATAGAAACTATTCATATTAATATAATCTACAATCTTGGCATGGCAGCCAATCCCGGAAACTAAAACAAAATTCTCTAACGGCACGCCGTCTTGCGCTAACGTTTGTAAACTGGCCTTTATTGCATTCATAATCGCAAAATTACCGCAGCCGGGGCACCAGGTATTCTCTGCGTATGTACCTAAATTAACAGGGCTCATAATATCACCTTTTTTATTTCTTCCTCCAATTCCTCCAGCGAAAATGGCCGGCCGTCATATTTTAAAATTTTGGCATCTGCCTTTAATCCGTAACGGCTCATTAAAATCGCCAATTGAGCTGTAGCATTGCTTTCCACATCAATAATCTTTTTGGCGCCTTCTAATGATTTGCGCAATTGTTCTGCAGGAAAAGGATTCAAAACCAGGGGCTGGACGACCTTTAAATTCAGATTTTTTGCCGCCTCAACACAAACCCCCTTATTAGACCCCCAGCAAAGTAAAGTTACGGCTGAATCATTGTTGCCATAAGTTTTTACTGTATTATAATTTTCCAGCTCTCTCTTAAGATATTCTTCCTTGCGTAACCGCTTATCCTGCATCTTCTTTGTGAGTAGGGGCTCTTCAGTAGTTATTCCAAACTCATCATGTTCATAACTGTTAACTTTGATAACTGCATCTTTGTCCGGCACAAAGGCAAGCGCAGAGATTCCGCTTTCTGTATCTAAGTATCTTTTGTAATTGCCTGCTCTATCCCAAAGGGCTGGTTTTTCTTCTTTTATTTCTTCAATTGAATTTACATCAAAGCTATACACGCTCTCGGATAGGTTTTTATCTGATAAAATAAATGCCGGTATTTGATATTTCCAGGCCATGTTTAAAGCTAACCCAGACCAATAATAAGCTTCTTGCGGGTCACCTGGGGCAACTATAAGCCTGGGGAATTCCCCTTGTCCCGCGTGCAGGGCAAAGAGCAATTCTGTCTGTGAAGAATAGGTAGGTAACCCCGTGCTTGGGCCGGGCCTTTGTCCAAGAAAAATAACAATAGGTAATTCAGACATCCCTGAGAAACTTAAAGCCTCGGTCATAAGGCAAAAACCGCCTCCGGAGGTGCCGACTGCCACCTTTTCTCCTGCGTAAGCAAAACCTAAAGCCATAAGTATTACGCTGATTTCGCTTTCGGGATGAATCACCTTTAAAGAAAACTTCTCTGATAGGCTGGCTAAATAATGCAGTATAGGCGAAGATGGCGTCATTGGATAGGAGATATATGTTTTAAGCCCGGCGTTAATTAATCCTAAGCTTACGGCTTCGTTTCCGGTCAGGATAGGCAGCGCTTCTTGTTCCAGCTTGCCTATATCAAGCAGCTTCCTGGCCTCATTAAATCCGCGCAAGGCAACTTTTAAGTTTATTTCTATTTCCCGGGAGATATTCTTCCTGAACGCCTGCTCTAAGATATCCCATTCTATTCCGGCGGCCTTAGAAAACCCGCCGATAATACAAGAATTTCGCATAATCTCAGAGGCATTTTCTTCCTTAATAATTTTTCCTACGGGAACCCCAATGTGGCCTTCTAATTTTACGGTATCAGAATCATAGATGATTATACTATTATCTTTTAGGGTGTCTTTATGGACGTCAACTGTGTCCTGGTTTAACGCGAGAAGAAAATCTACTTTGTTTCTATGTGTGGAGATTTTTTCTTTTGCAGCCCTGATAATAGAAAAAGTATGTCCGCCCCTGATAAGTGAAGGGTAATCGCGGTAGATGTGTATGCGAAAGCCTAATTGATTTAAAATGCGGCCTATAAGCAGGCTTGAGGTATCTATGCCAAAACCTGCTTTTCCGCCTATAAGGAGGAAATTTCATCCATTTTAATCTCTGCGAAATAATATACTCCTCTAAATATATAAAATCAATTAATTAATCTCTATTTTTATCAAATCTCTTTATCTGCGTTTACGCCATACCCTATATCTATGACCTTGCCTATCTTAACCTTAACCGCGTACTTAGCATCAGGGTGATTCAATTGGCCATCGCCGCCGAGCTCTACTGCAAGCCTGTCATAAGCCCTGCCGTGCTCTATAATTTTTGCCTTGCCCTTAAGCTGGTATCCTTTATAACCAGCCGGGTTTACCACTGTTATGGCAATGTTTGGATTGCCTCTTAGGTTTTTCTTTGTCTGATGAGAATATAAATCCGCAAAAACTATTCTGTCGTCTCCCTGAACCGCCAAATTCCCCTTTGGCACAACATTGGGCCTGCCTTTTTTATCTACGGTGGCCACAAAGGCAAGGCATGTTTTTAAGAAACCTTTCAATTCGTTTGTAATCTTTGCCATGCGCACCTCCATCTGTTAATTAGCCTTCGGTGATTTCAATTGCTGCCACAGGGCATTCATCCGCAGCGCGGCGGCAAAGTTCGTAGAGTTTAGCCGGCACTTTATCCGCAAAGGCGACTGCCTTATCGTCCTCCATGCGGAAAACTTCAGGACAGGTACTTACGCAGAGCGTGCAGCCAATGCAAATATCAGGATTAACTTTTGCCTTCATCCTATCTTCTCCTTATGGCTTTTTTATCAAGCATTCAAATTGAATATTGGTATGTTCGATATTAAACCTGTTTTTTACCACGTCATTGATTTTTTTCAGGATTTCATCTGCATTACTTAGTTTGCAATCATCTATCACGACGTGCGCCGTAAGCGCATACATTGAAGTGGCAATGGTCCAGACATGGACATGGTGCATCTCGTGTATCCTCGGGATTTCTGACTTTACCTGTTTAACTAACTCATCAATATCCAAATGCCTCGGCGTAGATTCAAGTAAGATGTGCGAAGATTCAATCAGCAGCCTGACAGACCAGATTACGATTAATATACAGATAATGAAAGATAAAATAGAATCTATGAGATAATTTCTCGTATAAAAGATAAACAGGGCACCTATAAATACCGCTATGCTTGAAATGAGATCCCCTAATTCATGAAGTATGGCACTACGGATATTCAAATCGCTTACACCCGTCCTAGTTAATAAGAAAATACTTGTGCCATTAATCAACAGGCCGAATAATGCTACAAAAAGCATTTCATATATCTTAATCTCTTCGGGGTTAATAAACCTCAATACAGCCTGGTAAACGATGTAGCCTGAAACAAAAATAAGCACTATGCCGTTAATAAAAGCTGCCAGGACCTCTGCGCGGTAAAAACCGTAGGTGTGTTTCTTGCTTGCGGGCCTAAGCGCCAGGAGTACGGCAAAATAACTCATGCCCAGCGCAAAAAGGTGAGTCAGCATATGGCCAGCGTCAGAAATAAGCGCGAGGCTATTGGAAAGAAAGCCCCCGATAAACTCAATTATCATGCCTAAAGCAGTCAAAATCAGCGCTAATTTGAGTTTACCTAGCTTACTGTGCGCGTGAGGGTGATGGCTGATAGTAGTCATCCTTTGCCTTATTTAGCCCTTCTGTTATGAGCAATCCTTCTTTTCAGGTGCCTAGTTTCTTCGCAGCAAATCACAGGCAAAAAGGAAAAACAGCTCCCCATGTACACGGCTTGGAAACCACACACATTGCATTTCGATGCCGCCTTGATCATCTTACTCACCTCCTATACCAAAATCAGCAAGTACAGCAAGCACTGCACACAGGGCGAGTCTGCGTATTTGCCTCCAGGGGCAAATTCGCCTCCTTATAATCCTTAAGCCCGCCCTTATAATCCAGGACATCTTTATAGCCCAAGGATAAAAGCTTTTCTGCTGCTTTTGTGCTTGCCTGGCATTCAAAGCTTGCGCAATAGACTATTATTTTATCATTTTTATTTAAAATTTTCTTTGCCTTTTTTTCTATATCCTCCAAGGGCAGAGAAATAGCGCCTTTTATATGCTCTTGCGCAAAACTTTCTTTACTTAACGCATCAACCAGTTTAAATTTTTCACCGCTTGAAAATATCCTCATTAACTCATCCCGCGTTATTCTTTTAACCATATGCCTCATCCCCTCTCTTTTCACTAATTTAGATGCTTTAAATGTAAAATGGGGTTCAATGTTTTTTATGAGGTTTCAAAATAAAGGTTTTAATTTTTTCCTTTAATTCCGCAGGCAAGTCCTGGCACTGTAAAGCGTTTGTAATTTTGATAGCCTGTTTATACGCATCCAGGAATGAATTACAGCCGCGGCA
>Ga0265297_10008257_pt1 | contig 13971 bp, 12 predicted proteins | sample Munlanlwell13791_FD_192502 | JGI IMG/M metagenome (GOLD analysis project Ga0265297, IMG submission 192502) | Leachate microbial communities from a municipal landfill in Southern Ontario, Canada - Leachate well 137-91 | ecosystem: Engineered > Solid waste > Landfill > Unclassified | place... | reverse complement strand
AAATGTACTCCTCCCCTTCGGGGAGGTTAGGGAGGGGTTGAGTTTCAGCGACCAAAGTCTCATGAAGCTACTTCAACGATGGTTGTTTAACCAAGCCATTCTCTACTAAAGTTTCAGTGACCAAAGTCTCATGAAGCTACTTCAACGCAGTTACTGTAACAGTAGTTCTCACCGCAGTAAGGTTTCAGTGACCAAAGTCTCATGAAGCTACTTCAACAAATTGGTTATACCGCCAACGATGTTGAAGAATGGTTTCAGTGACCAAAGTCTCATGAAGCTACTTCAACATACCTGGAGCCAAGTAGAAGCTGGTTTTTTAAGTTTCAGTGACCAAAGTCTCATGAAGCTACTTCAACTTGATAGTAAACGTGTATTTGGTTCCGGACAGTCTGTTTCAGTGACCAAAGTCTCATGAAGCTACTTCAACGACAGGTCTCCCTGAACCGGAAGAGGGAGTGAAGGTTTCAGTGACCAAAGTCTCATGAAGCTACTTCAACAAAAAAGACTCACTTAAAACAAATCCAATAAAATGTTTCAGTGACCAAAGTCTCATGAAGCTACTTCAACTTTATTATTGGGCTTGTAGCAGTCCAATTAACAAGTTTCAGTGACCAAAGTCTCATGAAGCTACTTCAACAACAGGTTGGGTAACAACCCTAAATTTTCTTTGTTTCAGTGACCAAAGTCTCATGAAGCTACTTCAACTGAACCGGATGAAGTCTTTCTTTCAAGGGTTGAAAGGTTTCAGTGACCAAAGTCTCATGAAGCTACTTCAACTATAGTCGAAGCTGAAAAAAGGTTAAGATTTTGTTTCAGTGACCAAAGTCTCATGAAGCTACTTCAACTTAAAATATTAAAAAAACAACTTCCAGTTTGGGGGTTTCAGTGACCAAAGTCTCATGAAGCTACTTCAACTCCATTACTTGCAAAAAAAATGGAAAATGAAAGTTTCAGTGACCAAAGTCTCATGAAGCTACTTCAACTTATTTCAATAAACAAGGAGGGAACCGTATCAAAGTTTCAGTGACCAAAGTCTCATGAAGCTACTTCAACCAAACATTCGACGAACTCTCTGATACAGACAAAAAGTTTCAGTGACCAAAGTCTCATGAAGCTACTTCAACAATGTCGTCTTAAACGACGGCACAGTGTTTCCGAAGTTTCAGTGACCAAAGTCTCATGAAGCTACTTCAACAAATTTCAGGCTCTGCAAAAATGAGCATCAAAATGTTTCAGTGACCAAAGTCTCATGAAGCTACTTCAACAAATTTCAGGCTCTGCAAAAATGAGCATCAAAATGTTTCAGTGACCAAAGTCTCATGAAGCTACTTCAACGGTGGAAACCTTTTCCATGCAGATTTTGGAATATAGTTTCAGTGACCAAAGTCTCATGAAGCTACTTCAACCTTCAATCCTGCGCTATATTGGGGTTTGAAAGAGTTTCAGTGACCAAAGTCTCATGAAGCTACTTCAACGACTTCAATCCTGCGCTATATTGGGGTTTGAAGTTTCAGTGACCAAAGTCTCATGAAGCTACTTCAACACAAAAGTATAGATAATTCTATAATTAACAAGCATCATGCTATTCTTTTTCCGTAATGGAAACGTAGTATTATGCATTACATTAAAAAAATTCAATTTTCGTTTCGCCCAGCCAGTAATCTAATTCGGAAGGTTTATGCCCGGTAATGGATTTCATGTTTTTTAATGTATGTGCCTTTAAGGGCATATAGTACAGCCTTGATCCTTCCGCCTGCGGATGCCGGAGCAGGGTTTGCAGTTTCTTTTTCAACTCAGGATTTTCCTTCGGGCTTTCCCATCCCAGCCAAACTGAGTAGTTAATACGCTCGTAGCCGTATTGCTGCAACTGACGGGCTACTTTTTGCAAGGTACTTTCGTGGGTTATATCGTACATCAGCAGGCAAAAGGTGTGTTTGACTATCATACTTTTTTTATTATTTCTGTCAGCAATTTAACTTCGGTAAGCAGGTGGTTTTGCAGACTTGTGCTTATTCCTTTATACAACATACGCGAATGCAGTTTTTCATAAAAAAGCCCGATAAGTTGCTTACGCCCGGCTTTTGAAATCCGGTATTTTTCGTCGTGTACTTCAATAATATCGTCGGGCATCTGGTTTTGGAGTATGGCGTTTATCAATATCCTGTCCATTACCGGGCGAAACGGTTCCATCAAATCAAAAACCAGGGAAGGCATATGATAACCGTCGCGGTGCATTACGCCAAGTGCCGGATCGAGTCCCATGCTCAGCACGGCTGTTTCAGCCTGATTTCGCAACATACCATACAGGTAGTTGATACAGGCATTAAAAGCGTCCGCGGGTTCACGTTTTACACGGTTGGTAAAAGTAAATGGCAAGGGCAGTTTTGTACCAACAAGTTGCCAGTAACATGCAGCGGCATAGGCTTCGCAAAAAAGAATTTGCTTTTTGTGCACAGAGTTATCGGTAGCTACAGCCGTATGAAGTTTGGCAAGCTGGATATGAATATTGTCCACAGCCTTTTCTACCTCCGGGTTTAGCGAACTTTTTCTGCCGGCTACAAAAACTAAATTATCGGTTTGACCCTGTATTTTTTGTTTAATTATTTCCTCAGCCCATACCAGCGACCGTTCATGTGTGGTAAACAAATATTGTTTTCGTCTGAGCGACGAGGTATTTAAAAACATAGGCGACCAAAGTCTTGCCTGGGGTTTGCCACTGGTATTACATATTACCACCGGTATCTGGCTTTCGGCAGCCAAAATGATAGCAGGACTGCTCATACGGCAGGGCGCTGTTATCAGTATGCTGCTTATCCGTTGCGGATGAATGATTCGTGATTCTTTTTCGGCTTCGATAAGGAAACACTTGTTGCGAACACTTAACTGCAATCCGCGGCTATCGAGTACTATCTGCATGATTTTTTATTATTTATACAAATTAAGGGTTGAAACCCTCTCTGTGCCCCTCTGTGCTTCCTCTGTGTAACTCAGTGTTATAATATGTTTAATTACACAGAGAACCACGGAGCCCCGATAACTATCGGGATCACAGAGAACCACGGAGTTTAATATTTGTTTTTCCCATTCTTTGGTAATATCACATCAAAATTAATATGGTCATGATAACTTCTTTTTTTGAGGGTTAAATTAATCATGCGAATAAAGGATTGAAACCTGCTCTGTGCAACTCTGTGCTGCCTCTGTGTAGCTCCGTGTCATAATATGTTAAATTACACAGAGAACCACTGAGTTTAATATTTATATCTTTCATTCCTCATACACTGATTCAAGCAAACCAGAACTAAGATTTTTATGTACTTCTATTGCACACCCTATGATCTTTTCTGTAATTTGATTGATTTCCATATCTTATTATTTTTAACCCTTGATTCGCATGATTAATGAAATTCATAACCGGCATAACGCCAGCTTATACTCTGCTCTGCCATCGCATCATTATCCAGATTCTCGAACCGGTGCAACAGTTTTAAATATACCGGATGTTCTTTTCCATATACCATTTGAATAAATGCCAGCCGCCCATGGATCACCTGTTTCAGTTTTTCAATCCATTCCACCACATGGTAATCGGGATATTGCATGGCGTAAGCAAATAACTCTTTCAATTTCTGAAGTTCTTTTTCAAACTCATCAATGAATGTGGAAGGAACGGTTACCGTTTTGCCTACCATAAGTCCGGTAATTTCCTTTACATCACTTTTTCCATACCATTTTATTTTTTGGGGATCGGCAACAAAATGATGCGTCTGCAACAATTGCGTAATCTGTTCGTAATGACGGTCGGTTATGGATGCGTTGGACGAAAACGAAAGATCGTCCACATAACGGGTGTAGGTAATGTGGTTTCCCCTTGCCCATTTCAGCAAGTCGTTATCCAGCGGTATGGTGGCAAAATTGGATAAAGGCGGTGAAGTAGGACTGCCCATAGGCAACCTGCCTCTAAAGGTAACAAGGCGGGTAAGCAAATCCTCGGTTTCGGGTGTAAACGAAAAAATAGTGTAATCGTTAAAGATATTTTTCACCTTGGTTAGGTCCACCTGGTAAAAAAAGTTGTCGAAGTCAATATTCAGCAGATAGTTGTTACCTAAATGCCGCTGCGCATTGGTATAGATGTTCCGTTTATCGGCATCGTTTTTCATCGAACGGATAAAGCCAAAAGCGGCGTCGGTTTTATGTTCGAGATAAAGCCATTGCAGCCCGTCGCACAGGCGGTGAAGCAGGGGTTCGAGCATGCCGGTAGGAGTTTCGATGGTGCGTTTTTCGCTTTTCCCAGGCTTGGGTATCCGGAAAACCTTATAGGCAGTTTCTGGTTGAATTTTCACAAGCTCCTTCTCTTTCAGCATTAGGAAGCCGGCAAGTTCTTTTGGGGTGTGGATTTTATCAAGCATAAATTTTTAACATTAGATAAGATGGATAAAAAAATTATAGAACACTGATGACACAGATAGGGCGGATTTTAACAGATTTTATTTAATGGCTAACGGTTAATGGATAATGGGTTTTAGAAGGCTTAGCGGTTCTCTGAGTAATTCTTTTTGCACCTTCTGTTTTATAAAAATTTAAACGCAAAGAGCGCCATGAATTAGAGATTGCCATTTGAACTGGATACGATAGACTTGACAGGATAACAGGATTTTCAGGTTTTACAGGCTTTTAGCACAGTCTGATCAATTTATTCAATCATTAATCCATTAGCTCATTTTCAAATTAGCTCATTTTCAAATTATCAAATTATTTACAGAACACTGATGACACGAATCAGGCGGATTATTATCTTGCTTTTCAAAATGCCTCCTAACTCTCAACTCCCATTAGCTCATTTTTAAATTAACTCATTTTCAAATTATCAAATTATTTATAGAACACTGATGACACGAATCAGGCGGATTATTATCTTGCTTTTCAAAATGCCTCCTAACTCTCAACTCCCATTAGCTCATTTTCAAATTAACTCATTTTCAAATTATCAAATTATCTCAATCATTCCATACCCAAAGGCTTTTACTGTACCGAGTGCCATAAAAGCAGGCAATTGTACATCGGCGGAAAAATCAAGATCGAACGACAGGTAACGGTGTGTTTTGTAAGTGATAGATTTCGGTTCAGCGTTCATCCTCGTTATTTCCACCACAGGACTTTCCACAGCTATATTCAGGTATTTGAACATATCATTTTCAAAATGCTTTTGCAACGTTTGCTCAAGCAACTGTATTTTTTGTACTGCCGAAGCCTGTTCATATAGTTTATGTGTTCGGGCATCCAGTGCCAGGTAGTTGTGGATACGGTAAGTATGCATCTTCCCGTTTTTTGCTATCTCCGTTTCCTGTGCTTTGTAAAGGGAGAAACCTAACAATAAAGTATTGCTTATTTGCACAGCTTGATGATATATAGCAAACAGTTCCGAAAGAGCCTGTGCTCCTTCGTTTATACCGGTTACAAAAAACATCTCGTTATGATGCTGGTAAAGTACGAGCGGATAAGTGGTACGGGTTTGGCTGTTGGTTTCGTCGTGATTATGAAAAAGCGATGTATCCACTCCGGCTTTGATAAGTTGTTGCCGATGGCGGTTTGTCAGCATGTTTATGGCATCGCGTATCCATTCGGCGTTGGCTTTAAGGTAAGATTCGGCGGGTTCGCCTATCAGGAGGTAAGGCTTTATTTGGTAAGTAAGCAGACTGAGCATGATAAAAATATTTTAATATTCGATGATGTAAAGTTTTATATTTAATTTAAAAATTTTGTTCAAACCATCTTCGTAAGTTTGAAACGTATGCCATCGCCCATAACTGAAGAGGCGAGTAGTTAGCCTCCAGGTGGAATTATATCGAGTGAAAGCCGATATGCTATCGCCTCCGGATGGGTTAATAGCCAGCGGAACCCGATATGCTATCGCCTCCGGATGGGTCAAGAGCCAGCGGAACCCGATATGCTATCGCCTCCGGATGGGTCAAGAGCCAGCGGAACCCGATATGCTATCGCCTCCAAGTTGAATTCGAGCCTATGAAAGCCGATATGCTATCAAAATCTGTTAGATATGTATTCGGCTTTACGGGATATTCTATCGGGTAAGGCTTGATTGCTTTCGGCTTTTAACAGATACTGAATCCGGTTTTAGGCTTTGCAATCGAGGAAAAGGAATTTTGCCACAAAGGGGAAAATTATATTTCAAAATAGGAGGTAAAAATCAAATAAAGAACGATAAAGCTTTTCAAAAAGATCGTTTACCGGAGGATTTTCCGTTCCCGGTACAGAAAACAGCCTCCGGCAAGCAAATTTATTCTGCCTTTGGTTTGGCAGTAAAATTACCCTGAGCATCAAATTGCCTACCCAGGTCGTCAACAATTGATTGCATACCGGGGACTTTCATCTTCAGCTTCATCTTTGCATCCATGTAAATGAAACGGGCAAGAACAAAAGCTTCGGCACCGGCAAGACGACGAGTGTCGGTGATCATTTCCGAAAGTCTGTTAGCTTCCTGCAGCAAAGTAGTAAGTTGGGTATGTAACTGATTGTCGTTTTTACCATGGGCAAGTAATTCGGCACCGGGATTAATATCGGGAATACGTGTAGCATATTCAAGAGCTTTGTCAACAAAGGGCTTACGGCGTTCGTCCATTATAAGCAGATTGTCAACTTCCTCTTTACTAAGCTTGGTCAGGAAAGGCATCTTCTCCTTAATGGTGGCAAAAGCCTTCATCACCTCATCATAGACTTCCTGCGTCATCTGGATATCAATTTTATTGTCCATACTTTTCCGTTTTAGGTTAAAAAAACAAAAAATAACGTACTAAATGAGTGTTCCCACCGGGAGGGATTGGAAGAAAAACAAGCTATGTTTTGCATAGTAATGTTATAAATTATCGGGTTTAAATTAAAAAAGAAAGAATCAGGGTTCAAACTGTCCATAGCCGACGTTGGTTTTGGCACCGATGCCGAGGGTCAACAGAACTTGCTCAAAAAATATTTTTTTTATTTCTTTTGTCCATTCATCCGTATTCGTAAAAATAAATCTAAATTTAAACGGTATTTCGGATCTAACTTTAAGAAATTGTATAGGATTGGGATTGGTAAATGGGTCAAGTTCTCTTCTTGATTTATGCTTGTGTGGGGTGATAAAATCATTGGCAAGAAAGGGTCTTGAATTATTTTGTTGAATATCCAGTGCAGCATCAAAGAAGATATCACTGCCCTTCACTTTATCTTCACCGAATATACTTTTGACTAATGATTTTAGCTTATCAATTGAACTTGGTTCATTTTCTGGTAATTCATTAAGGATATTCTCAATCACAGCTTTGTGTTCAAAATCAGGAACGTTTTTATATCTTTCAAGAATCTCGTTAAAAATAAACCTGACAGACTGTACGGATTTATTACCCGTAAAGTTTTTTGGGTTTCGGGCATTTTTATCAACATCAACTTCGAAAATGCTACGGCAAACCCCTTTAACCGAGCTGCCGGGTATTACAGGCAACCCGGTGGTATGATCAAAAAAGAATCCGATTTTAAAATCGCCCGTGGCACCCGTATCATGTGCATAGCCGCTACCTGTCAGTAATCCAGGGTAAGTGGTCGTAAGCTTAAAAACTGTTGTTGCCGCAGGGTTATCCACTTTTGTAAAAGCATTCAGGGGTTTTGAATACAAATCTTTGTAAAACCCATCAAAAGGGTTGGGTTTGCCATCTTTGGTAACTTTGATGACCAGTTCATTATCTTCATGTTTCAGTTCTGTTTTAATACCGGATTCTTTGTAAATCTGTTTGTAAAAAAGCAAACCGAGATTAGGAGCCCGGTATTGATCCCATGTACTCATAGCTGTTCTTTTTTGGATTTCGGGAAAGTACGTATTGCCAGTTTCAGGGCTATGGCTGCATCAAATATTTTATCGGTAAGTAAGCTGATCTCTGCCTGATTTGTATTACCTGTAAAAAGTGTTCTTACCTTATCCAGAAGATTTAAATTCGAATAACCATGCTTTCTCAGAATATTCTGTATGCAAAGAATTATTTTGGGACGGTCAGTGGCACTATCGCCCTTCTGTGAATAAAAAATAATACTGGGCAGTAATCCGGCTGAGATAACAGAAGCACCAAAAGAAGAAATATAACCATTGAATTCTCTGTCAATGGCTGTTTTTCTTCCGTTATCGAGTAATATCTCATGACATGCCTGAATGGCATCGGGTATCATGTTTTGTATCCTTTTCATGGTTTATTATTTAAAGGGTGATCTTATAAAACTTACATAAACCATAACCAATGGTAGCATTCCCTCCAATTTGAACAATGCCATCAGAAAGGATTTGTTCGAATTCTGTTTTTAAAGTACTGGTAGTAGCTATAAAAGTAAGGAACACACTTTGGTGAGGAACCACTTCTTCGTACCATAAGTTGTCGCTCGTGCCGTCTTCTATGCAATTACGGGCAATAACCGGCAAATTCGCGGTAATGGCTTTAAAAGATTCATTGTCGAAGGTAGCGTATTTGGTATCGAAGCCCGATAGATTTGATGTTGCCTGAAGCAAAGGAGAATGTGCAACTTTGTGGCTGTTTTCAATTTTAATATCTTCGGCATACAAATCATATCCAGGTTGACCCGGCTGATAAAAGAACTTGTTGGAAGCATCAGCAGGTAGCTTGAAAATTTCTTTCGTTGTCAGCAATTTTGATTTCTGGTTGAGTTCCTCTATCTGTTTTTTATTGACAGCAAGCACATACTGCTCAAAATTGCAGCGAACTGGTAACGAAACCATATCGGCACCCAAGAATTTGTATTCACCTGTTTCGCTGTCGGTACCGCCTATTGCTTCTTTGCCAAAAATTTTGTTAATATTATCAGAACCTTTATTCCAATTAGGTTGCTGTTCAAAATGTTCCCTTAATGCCCCTTTCAGGCTTGAAGGATGAATGGTTGGAAACCCGGTAACAGTGTCGCGTTGAACCAATTTGTCAACTACTCCATAATTGGCATCGCCACTTCCCACATGCATATTGGTAATGCACTGGATAAAATATGCTTCAAATACGTGTTTCATTTTGTTAATTTTTTATAGTTATAATATGATTGAATCCGATGGTTTTACAATGTGTGTTTTCTTTTGACTGAATTATTTCAGCAACTTCTTCAAGTTTCTCATTGCTGTCAAAATACAAGATTGATCCGCGTTGCAGAAGGTTAAAGCGGTCGCTACGGCTTAATTGTTCGGGATCATTCTTCGATAACCCGCTATATTTTTCCGTTCCTTTTACTTTGCTTTTCAGGTTTCGGAAGCTCACATAGCGATTAACGGAAAGTTCTGATTTTTCAAGAAATCCGGGATCAACAAAACAGTCGCTAATACAAAGGATATAGGATTTATTCCTCACAAAATTTTTAGGTGGGGTAAATGCAACCGGATCCTTTTTATCAACTTCCATTTTAAAGAATGATTTTTCACCGCCAAAGGGAATAAAAAGCGCATCGTTTTGAGGAATCCCGGCATTATCGGCAATTTCCGCGTCAAAACAAAAGCACCAGCCGGATTTCATCCGTTTAGAATTTTGTTTGTAAAATTTATCTTCTTTCGATTCTCCTTTTGCTGCTTTCTCATTGCCTACCTGCATAGCATCTTCGATAATTACTGATAGCTTTTTTTTATCACCCTTATCCGAAATCACCTGTTGGCAAATATCATAGTAGAAATCTTTTGCATTGTAATTTGTATCATTTCCATCTTTCATTTTGGATAATTGAAAATTAGTCATCTTGAAATCAACATCCAAGGGTGCATAGAAAAAGCATTGATTATCTCCATGAAAATACAAAGGACTTATTGATTTAATTTTGCCATAGTCTTGAGGTGGGGTGTTATAATCAAAACTCGAATCTCCGATAATCCTTGCTGCTTCTATTTTATCAGTTATTTTTTTGCCATCAAAAACAATATTATTTTTCAGCAGCAAATAATACCGCAACAAACCCAATAAAGTAGTTTGTTGTGGGTAAAGGTTTGATTCTACGAAATAATTGGTTTCGATTTTCCCGTTTTTTTCTATATGTTTTTCACCGCCAAAGAAAAAGGTATCAATAGGGGTGAGCTTTATCTGGTAATTTGCCATAACATTATTCTTTTTCAGCATTAATAAAATGGATGTAACGTAGTACAGTAAAAATGATATCCCTGCATTTTTGATTATCAGGGTAATCGTTAAATACTTTTTTCGAAAGTTCCCTTACCTTTTTTAGAAAAATATTTTTAGGGTTATCATCACCTCTGTGGATTTTTTCGTCAAAAAAGTTTTCAAAAAAAGGTTCCAGCCGGTTCCCTCTTGCCGCAATTGAAAAAACCTCAAAATACATATCGTCTTTAAACCGGTGGATAAGCCCGCTTAATAAATCGGCATTGGCTTTTCTTTCTGTTTTCTTTTCATCGTTGATATTTATGCTATATGCCTTAACCAGCTCTTTGATATAGCTCCAACTACAGGTTTTCGCTTTTTCGATGCAACAATCCATGTGTTGTCCGCTGTGTTTTTGCAGGCGTAAAGCAACAGAGTTCTTGTAGGGTGTTTTCTTTGCAACATTTTCCATTAATTCATGGGCTATGAGCATCGCTTCTTTAAGGGGATGCTTGATATAGGAAATCATTATCCCATAGGAAAGGGTTGGCGGTTCAACTTTGTTTTCTTTTGCATAAGCACCAATAGTATTCCCAAAACACACATCCAAGTCGTGGATTAGTTGGAAAATGGTGTTGGTTTCTGTTTTACCTTGATTGATACAGGCAACCGGAAGAAAAGCCAGTATATCTTCACCGCCCAGGTAAATTCCATTTCCCCCATAGTCGGCAATTATTTTTTCAGCATATTGTCCAAATTCAAAAAGCTGCTTTGAAAAGCCCTTTAGTTTGTCAAAATCGTCAGAAACTGCTTTCAAAAGGGCTCCTATGTTATCTCCATCAGCATACATTACCGCGTAATACTTGTGGTATGGGAAAATATCAAATTTCTGCTCTTCCAATTCTTTTATTAAATCGGTATCTTCACTTTTAAAATCATCGCGTAAAGCTTTTATATATTTAGTTTTTTCACCACTTCGGTATAATGTGGAAGTTGCAATTTCGGAAACAGACCTGAAATTTCTCTCTTTGTAGTTTTCTCCAAATGCAGCCAATGCCAAAAAACCGTCTTTTGCTTTTTCTTCCAGATAATTGATAAGGTGATTTTCGCTGATCTCAAAGACATAGTTTTGCATCAGCTCTTTTTGATCGAGAAGGTCGTTCATGGTTTTCAACACTTTCCCTTTTTCGGAGATGTCAACTTCCATAATATGAATATTCAGATATTGCTTCAGGTAATTCTCAACCAATTCTTTTCGTGTTGGATCAATTTCTTTGGCAATACCAGCTATAATATTTTTGACAATATTCTCCAGATCGGCCTTGGTTTTACCGGATGGCTCAAAATAAATCCTATCGGCATACAAACCCGAACCGTATTGACTGTCGAAAGTTACCTGATCCCCGTTCAAGGCAGGCATCAGAATTTTAAAACCGTCTTTATTCGTTTGTATTGTAAGTTCTTTCATAAACCAGCTAAAAAAGTAGCTGGCAGCCCAAACAGCACGTGTTTTTTTAACCTGTGCAAAAGTTTCGTAAATTGGGCCTATGGTAAGGGCGAGGTATTTAGTCATGATTTTACATAATTTAATTTAGAAAATCCAATTTGAGAAATATATAAATTAAGGAATCTAATCATATTAAATGATTTTGGAGTATTTAATCCATTGGGGATTATTGGTATGGGTGCATTTAATGCTATCCATTTATTTCCTCGTCTTTCTTTTTTGTGAACTTTAAAAGAAAAATTCTTTGAAAATATATAGTCAGGGATTTCTTCTACTATTGCATATATATGGTTATTAAACCATTTAAAAGTAATTGGAGCTTTGAATCTTTCTATGTCATTATTCGATTCCATTATTACTTGATAGACTATGCTGTCAACATTAGTCCTGAATTCGAAATGCTCTGGTAGTCCCAGTAAAATCCTAATAAAACGGTATGGATAATTCACATCAGGATTATCGTTCCAATCGAAATAATCTGAATCATTTGGATACTCTACACAATCTATAGGATAGAAACCATTTGTATTTAAAAGACCTTCTGGGAAATTTATATCATCTTCATTAATGGCTTTCTTTATTTTTCTTTTTTCCCATCTAGCCTTTTTTTCAAAACACATGTATTGAAAGAGGAGAGATTTCTTATATGGATTGTTATTTCCACTCTTTAGTATTCTCCAATTCCTCATCAATTGGCTATATGTTTCATCATTGAATGTATTAAAGGTTCTGTTGCTTTTAAAGATTGCTTTTCCACTTTTTATAAGAACATCTTCAAATTTGTCAAGACTATTCAAACTTTCTGGTAAAAAATCGCCCCAACCTTTGTTTTGTCTATTACCAAAGCATGAAATGACAAAAAATTCATCAATATTTTCATTTATTAATTTGACAATATTTTCTTGGAAACTTCTTAATGAGAACAATATGCTTTTTGAAGTAATAGCAACTTTATCTGCCTCTGTTATCAATTTAATATCATAGATTTTATCAGGATGTTTATCTTTAGAAAGAATTAAAATTTTATAATCCAAAGCCGGATGTTCCCCTTTTCCGATCAGCCATTCTTTCCATTCAATTTTATGGTGTTTTGCGTATTCGAGAAAAGATTTTCCAACATCAAAATATTCTTCTTTATCATTTACAATTCGGTATTCATCGTAACCCTTTCCGGGAGACTTGCCCTCTCCCTTCAAAAGTTTCTCCATAATAAACTTATCCAGCTTCGGTTTTACTTCCGTGGCACGGAGAGTAGCCCCATCCTGGTCGTGCTGGAAATGGATCAGCGGGGTGTGTTGTTTGAGTGTAAATGTGAGTTTATACATAATTATATGGTTTTTGTAGTTTTAAAGAATTCTCTAATATCAAGCTTCCATCTTTTATTAATAATCCAAATTACAGTACCTGTCATCACTATGATAATCGCAATGCTTATCCAAAAAGGCCAGTAAAAATCTCCTCCAAACAAGTACTCAGGAATATTTTCAGGCATGGTATTTATTCCAAACAATCCAACCAGTAGGGTTGCAGGTAAGAAAATTGCTCCAAGAATGGTTATTGCAGTCATTCGGCGATTTTGTTCTTTATTGTCGAGGAGTGTTGCATAATGGTGCAGTTCGCCTATCTCATTATCCAGGTCTTTTACTTGTTCTTCAATTTTCATCCTTTTCTGAATGAGATCATACATTTCAATACCCTGCTCCTGCGCCGTGATTTCACGGAAGTAAATCTGGTTAACAAATCGGATGTATTCCCTATAGAAATCGCTGATCAATTCGGCCAATTCAGAAGATTTGATCTCCTTTAACCCACTCAGGTGGGTTACTTCATCAGAAAATTTAAGGATAGAAGCACGTTGTATAAGCGAAATTTCTACCATACGGGCATACATGGTGCGAAATATCCGAAGGAAAACATCATGAGCAGAGCCATCCCCTCCGGAAAGAAAAACCATAGAATACCGGCTAATGCCATATAAACTTCCATATTTTTGCCATCGAAAATAGGTATGAGAATTCAGAATATCCTTTTTCATCTTATCGTTCTGACAAGTGCAATCTCCCCCATCGACAAAAAGAAAACGATACCAATAATCATCTTTTAGCATTAACCCTGCTTCAATTTTATTTGAATATTCTTTATTGCCAATCCACGATACGACATGCATCCGGTCATCTATCACAGGTTCTATAATGAGTTCCGGCGAAAGATCTTCGATAAGGGAGCGAATGAAACGGCAAACATTCCATGGTTTTGACATGGGAGTATAATCCATAAAATCTTCGAAATAGCGGTTAGCAGTCCCCTGCAATCCATTAATTGAAATATGATCGGCTAATTCCCTGT
>Ga0265297_10008256_pt1 | contig 13973 bp, 11 predicted proteins | sample Munlanlwell13791_FD_192502 | JGI IMG/M metagenome (GOLD analysis project Ga0265297, IMG submission 192502) | Leachate microbial communities from a municipal landfill in Southern Ontario, Canada - Leachate well 137-91 | ecosystem: Engineered > Solid waste > Landfill > Unclassified | place... | reverse complement strand
GTATTCAGATTTATAAAGATTGGCTATAGAGTCATTAACAGTTATTATGTTTTCAAGTTTCGGAAAAATAAATTTTTCGAGACGTTTCCATATTTTCTGAACAAATGGTCTGTGAATCAGCTCTGGGACGCCTGTAAAATATTCATGGCTATCATAAAAAAGAGGAATACCTTTTATTTTTGAAACAAGGAAATTAGGGAGTAGAGTGTCAAGGTCATTGGAGAAAAGAAGATGATTTTTTTTAAATAAAAGCAGAAAAAATAATCTGATGTTATAGAAAAAGTAGAATAAGAAGCCTTTTTCAAAAAACATACGAAAACGAAGCATTTTATAAGTTCGATTATCCAAATACAAACTATTTTTCTTTTTTCTCCCAATAAGAGTAACATTAAACCCTAAGAGTAATAAGGTTTTACAGGTTCTGTGAACTCTTTGGTCTGTAACGAGATCGTTAATTACAGAAACTAAAACTTTCTTCAATTTTTTTGTTACAAAATAAATATTATTTTTCATAACGTATTATTTTAAGAAATATTGAATTTCAATGTTTTTTCAAAAAAAAACGTTTGTAATTGTTTCAAACAAAAAATATCATAAAAAAAATAGTATCTTTGCGGCGGAGAGTTGGCAGAGTGGTCGATTGCGGCGGTCTTGAAAACCGTTGAACCTGCGAGGGTTCCGGGGGTTCGAATCCCTCACTCTCCGCTGACAATAGAAGCGTAAAAACGAAAACCACCGTAAACACTGATAGTTCGGTGGTCTTTTATTTTGCCTTGTTGCAAAAAAAGGCAATGAAAAGCACCAGTTTGGTGTCCAATTCGGTGGGCTTAAATTTCCACCCGCTAAGTCCACCTAAATTAGAATTACTATTATTCTCTATGTTTTGTTCGCAATCGGTGCAATTTTAATCATAGCATTAATTTGGCATCTAATAAAAAAATTATTTAAGTAATCTTAAATTGCATGTAAAATATTATTTGCGAATAAGTAGACCAGAGAAACAGGAAGAATGAATGGTTATTATTTTACCATCAAACTGTCAAGGGTGCCTGCTTTTTCAATTTCCAGCATTTTTGCATTATCCCGGGCTTTACATTCCTTTGCCGGACAATTAGCAGCAGGCTCAGTATGCTTTTTATTATCTGCAGGCGTCCAGCCCATAATGAGGTACAATATAAAAAATCCTGCGATATAGGCAAGCATCACATGCCAGCCCTTTCGAATCCATAGACCAACATTACGGGCATGTTTAAACTTATTGGTTATAGCCACACCGGCAGAAGAACCAAACCATATCATAGACCCACCGAAGCCTACAGTATAGGCTAACAGGCCCCAGTCATAATGCCCCTGATCTAAGCAAAGTTTTGTAAGAGGAATATTATCAAATACGGCGGAAACAAACCCAAGAATAAAGGCCGTCATCCAGGAAGCATCCGGCAAGGTTTCCACGGGCATTAAAGATGCGGCCGTTACAAGACATAAAAGAAAAACAGCTCCTTTGACAGAGCCTCTAACTTCCTGCCAGGGCATTTTCCGCATAAACACGCCGATAACGATTGCAATCCAAACGCCCAAGGCAGGCATATCATAAAAAATATTAGATACGATTGCACCGATGAGAATCATAATGACGATCAGCAGACGAATCCAGTCAATTTTTACGCCCGGCTTTACATCGGCAGTGATACGCTGTAATTTATCCTGCTGCCTGGAAGCAAACCATGCAATAATAAATAGGGCAACCGCTGAACCTACAAAAGCATGAAGAACACCAAGTGCAGAAACACCATCGATCCACATCATGGTAGTAGTAGTATCGCCAAGCACACTGCCGGCACCGCCCGCATTACTTGCTGCAACAATACCGGCTATGTATCCGATATGCACCTTGTTTTTAAAAACGACAAGGGCAATAGTTCCGCCTATCATTGCAGCAGCAATATTATCGAGAAATGAGGAAAGAATGAAGACAAAAACCAGAAGGACAAATGGGCCTTTCCAATCGTCGGGTAAATATTTCGGAAGGATATCCGGCACACCGGATTCTTCAAATATTTTTGCAAGTATAGCAAATCCAAGCAACAAGCCAAGTAAATTAAGTATTATACCCCATTCACCCTGACGCATATTTTTATCCATAAGCTGATCCACAAAAGAGTTTTCACCGAGAAAATGCTCGGCAAAGGGGTAGCCTGAAATAAATATCACTTTGTAGAGTATTATTGAGGATAAGCCAACAATTGCAACCCAGAAGGTCTGCTTATGAAACAAAGCAACACCCACCAGTGTTAATGCAAACAATATGAATTCAATACGAATACCGCTAATGGAAGGCCCTGTAGCGCCACCTTCTGCAAATGCCCAAACAGGCATAATAATAGCCATTGCTAAGAACAATAATCTTAATATTTTTCTGGTCATCGTTGTTATCATTTTTGATTTATTACAATAGTCATAATTCTTATCTTGTCAAAAGGAGCATACAATCTGAAAAGAAGCGATTAAATTAAAATTGCGAACTGGCTGCATAAAATATTTGCACTAAGAAAAATCGAATACCAACGTTTCACTTTTTACTGAGTACGAATCAATTCATCATAGATTTTACAATTTTTAAAATTGTTTCACCAGAAATTACGAGTATGCAGATGCAGCAAGAGTTAGAGCCAGATTGTAAATCGCAAAAAATTAATAATTCAAAATGGAAAGCAACTTAAATGAAACTAAATAATAATCTGTTCTTTTCAGTTGATTCCCGCTAAATGATATTGATTATAAAAACAATACCTTCAGAAGAATTAGTAACACAATTGCCGATAAAAAAAATATAAGAACAAATAAACCGCCAGACATTTTTGGCATTTTCATGATAAATAAGTATTTGTTTGTATTTATTTTCACCACAAAATAATCTATCATAACCGCTGTGAAAATTAAAAAGAGGTTAGAAAAACATTAGAAATTCATTAGAAACTTATTAAAAACTCATTAAAGAATTGTTTTATCTTCTTATTATTTTAACTTTGTGTAAAAGAGGTGATCTTATGAATAAGGCAAATATACTGATCGTTGAAGACGAACAAAGACTCGCTGAAATTTTAAAAAAACAACTGGAAGAAACAGGCTTCAGTGCGGATATCGCCTATGACGGCTACATCGGAAAACAGATGGCCCAAAACAATACGTATAACCTGATCATACTTGATATTAATCTTCCGCTTATCAACGGATATGACCTGTGCAAAGAAATCCGGAAAACGAACAAGAATGTACCAATAATTATGCTGACAGCACTGGGGACGCCAGAAAACAAATTAACAGGCTTTAACGCAGGGGCTGACGACTATATATTAAAACCTTTTGATTTCAGGGAGCTGCTGGCAAGGGTTAATGTTTTTCTCAGGCGATCAGAACCGATAAACAACAATGAGGAGATCTTAAGAATTTCGGATCTGGAAATGAACCTTAACAATAAGACTGTAACACGAGCAAAAATAAAAATTGACCTGACAACAAAAGAGTTTGCATTATTGGAAATTTTTCTGAAAAACAAAGAAAAATTACTTACACGGGAACACATAATTGAAAAGATATGGGGCATCGATTTTGACCCCGGAACGAACATTATTGATGTTTATGTCAATTACCTGAGAAAAAAAATTGACAAAGGCCATGACATTAAGCTGATACATACAAAGTTCGGGTATGGATTTTACTGCAGTGAAAAAGAGTTGTAAACGATGAACATTAAAACCAGGTTATCATTTGAATTCACGGGCATCGTTGCAGTAATACTGTTGTTTTTTGCCGGGTTAGTTTATTATTTATCCTATACTACACAGCTTGCAAGGTACAGGGAAGACCTACTGAACAGTGCGAAGAACACCACTATTTTGTTAATCGATGTGGTGGAGGTAGATTCATTATTATTGAAAAAAATTCAACGGGAAACCATTTTACTTGATGATGAAGAAATTATCATTACTAATTCAGCATCTAAAGTAATCTACAGCAATAACGAGAAATACCTTACAGATAAAATCATCGAGCAATATTCCGCCAAGAAGGATATCAGTTATTTTTCTGTCGGTGAAAAAGATGGTGTCTTTTATAAACATCATTTTAGGAACCAATACTATAATGTGTTTGTTATGGCTACAGACCATAACCGCATCAAAAATTTATCCGACCTGAAGAAGATACTTTTCTGGAGTGTACTATTCAGTATATGGTTATCAACGATGTTCTCATACCTGTTCTCGAAAAATGCAATCAAACCAATATCGCGGATAATCAAAAATGTTAAGAATATCAATTCGGCCAAACTCAGCGACCGGCTTAAAGAAGGCCGGGGAAATGATGAAATAGCGCAACTGTCAAGAACCTTTAATGAAATGCTGGCAAGCCTTGAAATTGCATTTAACAACCAGAAAGATTTTGTATCGAATGCCTCTCATGAATTACGGACGCCTCTTTCCGTCATGATCCTCGAATCGGACTATTTATTAAGCAAGGAACAATCAGCAGAAGGGTATAAAAAACATATAAGCAGGTTGGTGAACGACCTCAAAAAGCTAAACACACAATTGAACAGTTTGCTGGAATTAGCCCAGATATCCCATGACAAGAAAATTCAGCTCAAGAGTATCAGAATTGATGAGATTGTCTACGATGCCATACAACAGATAAAAATAAAATATCCGGCAAGAAAAATAATATCAAAGATCCAATATCCCGAAAATGAAAACGAATTGCTTATTAATGGCAATGCCGGATTGCTTAATATCGTCTTTAAGAACCTTATCGATAATGCCTGTAAATTTTCGGATGATGATGTGAATATTGAATTTCTGATGGCAGAAGATCACATAAAGATCATCATATCTGATAAAGGAATCGGGATACCGCCAATTGATCTGGAACGCATTTACAGCCCTTTCGGAAGGGCTTCCAATGTTAAGTTTAAGAGCGGATTTGGCATTGGACTCTCCATAGTGGCTAAAATATTAGAAATCCATGAAGTGTCGCTTATCATCGACAGCAAGGAAAATGTTGGCACAAAATTTTCCATGCACTTCAAAAAAAATAAAGGACAACGCCTGGAATTTATTGATGACGCCTGAGAACATAATCTCTACTGTAAAAGTGGCCGAAGCTATACTTGCACAGGGATTAGTATAATAATTTAATTTTTTAGGGATACATCTGCCAAGGCGTACCATGCCATTGGATGCGAAAGCAGAAAGCTATTTTATTTATAAATTTACTTATCATTTCATTATCGCAATAATAGTTTCTACCTAAAACTTGTAATAATCAACCAAAAACTTATTTAAAAGCGCACTTAGCTGTTTTATGTAACAATTTAAAGATTATTTCATACCTTTGTATATATATAAAATTAATCTGATGAAAAAATTTATAATTATTTTAGGAATTATATCTTTATTTCTTTTCAGCAATACTGCTGAAGCAAAACGCCTGCAGGCATATATGTCATATTCTACTTTCTACTCCCCTGCCGATGGGCCTTATATCGAAACATATATGATAGTACTTGGGAACAGCATCAAGTACAAACTCAACGAGCATAATAAATATCAGGGCACTATTGAAGTTACTCTCATTTTCAGGCAGGATTCCGTGATTAAAAATTTTAAAAAAATAAATCTGCTGAGCCCTGAAGTAGAAGATACCAGTATTATAAATTTTAACTTCATTGACCAGCAAAGATTCCTGCTCCCTGCCGGCACGTATGACGTTGAAATTACCATCGCCGACATTAATGACAATGCCATTCCATATAAAGCCAATGAAACCATTGAAATAGAATTCAACCCGGACAAAATAAGCATTTCCGGTATTGAGCTGGTGGAATCATTTAAAAAAAGTGAAGCGGAAAACATCCTCACAAAAAATGGTTATGATATCATGCCATACATCATTTATTATTACCCCGAAAAAATTGAAAAACTTACTTATTATGCAGAGGTTTATAATACGGATAAAATACTAGGAGATAATGAAAAATTACTTCTGAGCACTTACATAGAAGTTAATGAAAACAACCAGCTTTACGGTGATTTTATCAAAGTAAAAAGAGAAACAGCAAAAAATGTTATTGTTGTTATGAGTGAATTTGATATCAGCCAGCTTCCTACAGGCAATTTCAACTTGGTGATAGAGGTTCGGGACAAGGACAATCAGCAAAAAGCGATACGAAAACTATATTTTGAACGCGACAACACCAAGGTGGCTTTTGAAATAAAAAATGTTGAAAAGGTAGTAACCGAGCATACTTTTGTGCAGATGTACACCAACAAGGATACACTGGCCTCATATATTCAATGCCTTTATCCCATATCTTCTGAAAATGAACAGCAATATGCACGCAATTTGATGTCACAAAAAGATATTAACCTCATGCAAAAATATTTCCTTACATTTTGGGAAGCCCGCGACCCCAAAAACCCGGGAGAAGCATGGGCAAAGTACTATCTTGAAGTTCAGAAGGTAAATAATGAATACAGCACAAAAATCAAAAAAGGCTACGAAACTGACCGAGGACGAGTTTACCTTGCATACGGCCAACCCAACACCATTTCAAAAAATTATTTTGAGCCCAGCGCTTACCCTTATGAAATCTGGCATTACTATGCTCTGAAAAATCAAAAAAACAAAAAATTTGTTTTTTATAATCCCGACCTTGTTACCAATGATTTTACCCTGATACATTCAGATGCCATTGGAGAAATAAATGATTACAAATGGCAACAAAAAATATACGGAAGAAATAATGTTACTAACGATATTGATAATGATGGAGTAAGAAACCACTGGGGAAGAAAAAGTGATGAATACTTCAAGAATCCCTATTAAAATTTCATCAACATATAATCAACCTTAGCAATATTCCTGTCATAAACAGAAATTTTATACAGGTTTCTTAAATAATGATATATTTGTTCTCTTGAAAGTTGCCGTTGTCATATTAAACTGGAATGGTAGAAGTTTTCTGGAAAAATTTTTACCCTTTGTAATTAAATACAGCAGTGACATTGCGGAAATTATTGTTGCCGACAATGCCTCTTCAGATGATTCTGTGAATTTTTTAAAAAATAATTTTCCTGAAAATAGGCTTATCATCAATGAATCTAACGGGGGTTTTGCCAAAGGGTATAATGATGCGCTGAAACAAATAGAAGCCGAATATTATATTCTTTTAAATTCAGATATTGAAGTTACACCAGGATGGATAGAACCTGTCATCAGGCTCATGGATTCAGATAAAAATATTGCCGCCTGTCAACCAAAGCTGTTATCGTATTATGAAAGAAATAAGTTTGAATATGCCGGTGCTGCCGGTGGCTTTATTGATAAATACGGCTATCCATTCTGTCGCGGACGTATGTTCCTTTCTTTAGAAGAAGATCTCGGGCAATATGACAATAACTGTGAAATTTTTTGGGCAACAGGAGCATGTCTTTTCGTGCGGGCAGAGCTCTTCCATAAATTCGGCGGATTGGATGAAGATTTTTTTGCGCATATGGAAGAAATAGATTTTTGCTGGAGACTCAAAAACCACGGTTATAAAATTATGTATTGCCATGAATCCAAAATATACCATATAGGAGGCGGCACATTGCCAAAAAGCTCGGCACGCAAAACCTATCTGAATTTCAGAAATAATTTCACATTGTTATATAAAAACCTTCCCAAAAACAGAGTATTTCCTGTATTTTCAATCCGGCTGGTATTGGATAGCATTGCAGCTTTTAAGTTTCTACTCGACGGCGGCCTGAGAGATTTCCTTGCCGTCACAAGGGCTCACCTGTCATTTTACCGCAGATTTGGCAGAATACGGCAAAAACGTAAAATGCAGGTTCAGCAAACAGTGGAACAGATTTATAAAGCAAGCATCGTTAAAGAATATCACATTTCGGGAAAAAAGAAATTCAGTGAACTTAATTCTTCAAAATTTCTATAACAGCAGACTTCCCGTTTACATATAATTTACTTTAAATATAGCCCTAAAGATATTTTCTTATTCCTTTTGAATTAGCCATACTTCATAAAATTAAGAAGAGAAACACATTCAAAATTGTATTTTTGCAAATAAAAAAACTTTGGTCATTCTTGATTATAAATTTTACCAGCGTGATGATGTAGTTCGGATTGCAAAAGAACTGCTTGGAAAAACTTTGTGCACAAAAATTGATGAAAAGTTGTGTGGTGGTATCATTACAGAAACCGAAGCCTATGCCGGTATTCATGACAAGGCCTCACACGCTTATGGCGGAAGGCGTTCGGAACGCACTGAAATCATGTATCAAAAAGGAGGCACAGCCTATGTTTACCTGTGCTATGGGGTACATTCACTTTTTAATGTTGTAACCAACAAAAAAGATATTCCCGATGCCGTGCTGATTCGCGGTATCGCCCCGGTTACAGGTACCGAATTTATGCTGCAGAGAACCGGCAAAAAAACTCTTGATAAAAATTTTAGTATCGGGCCGGGTAAGGTTTCTAAAGCACTTGGAATACATTATTCTCATACAGGTATTGACCTGTGCGGAGATACAATTTGGCTTGAAGATACAGGGATAATAGTTCATGAAGATGAAATAAAAACGGGTACACGCATTGGAGTAAACTATGCCGGAGAGGATGCACTCCTGCCCTACCGCTTCATTTTTATCAATTATCAAAAATAAATATGGCAACATTTCACAGAATAACTTTGAAGCATGGCAAAGAAGAAGCATTGCTACGTTACCACCCATGGGTATTTTCGGGTGCTATTCACAGAATAGAAGGAGAACCTTCAGAAGGAGACATCGTTGAAGTGTATTCATCTCACAACGAATTTTTAGGGACAGGGCATTACAATCAGGGTTCTATAAACGTCAGAATATTTTCTTTTGAACAAACAAAATGCGATCGGGCATTTTGGAAAAAGAAACTTGAAAATGCTTTAAATTACCGCAAACTCCTTGGACTATTTGAAAGTAAAGATACAAATGCTTACAGGCTTGTGTTTGGTGAGGGTGACGGACTGCCGGGACTCATAATAGATTTTTATAACGGAACGGCTGTTATACAGTGTCACACTTACGGTATGTACCTTTTGCATCAGCAATTTGCTGAAATTATAAGTGAATTATATAATGAAAAAATACACTCCATATATCTTAAATGCGAAGAAACTCTGCCTAAAAAATTCAATGGCCAAATACATAACGCTTACCTGCTTAAAAAAGAAAAAGAAAATACAATAACAGAAAACGATTGTCAATATTTTGTGGATTGGGAAAACGGGCAGAAAACCGGATTTTTTTTAGACCAAAGGGAAAACCGCAGAACACTAATGCCTTTCTGTAAAAACAAAACAGTTTTAAACACATTTTGTTATACGGGTAGTTTTTCAGTTTGTGCCCTTAAGGCGGGGGCTTCGCTTGTTCATTCTGTTGATTCTTCAGCCAGAGCCATTGAATTAACCGAAAAGAACATTGATTTAAACGGCTTTTCCAGCCAAGGCCACCTTTCATTCAGGTCTGATGTGATAGAATATTTAAAAAATGATGACAATACCTATGATATTATCATTCTGGATCCACCTGCATTTGCTAAGCATCTCAAGACAAAACACAGTGCTGTTCAGGGTTATAAAAGACTGAATGAGGCAGCCATGCAAAAAATCCGGAAAGGCGGATTTCTTTTTACTTTTTCATGCTCACAGGTAGTTGATGCTGTTTTGTTCCGTTCAACAGTGATTGCTGCTGCCATACAAAGCAAACGGGAAATAAGGATAGCCGGGACTTTAACACAGCCTCCCGATCACCCGGTCAGTGCTTTTCATCCGGAGGGTGAATATCTAAAAGGCTTGATATTACAGATTGAATAGAACATCCATGAAAGTAGCTTCAAATAAAACTGCTGATATAATACGGTATGTCAGAAAATGCCTCAAGGATGTGTATCCTGAAGAGGAAATCGCTTCTTTTATTTTTATTTTATTTGAATCCTATTGCAAACTAAATAAAACAGGCTTACTGTCAGGGAAACGGGAATATATCAATGAGTCTGAATTGCTTTTAATTTATAATGCCGTGAAAGAGCTTGAGCATCATAAACCCATACAATACATTACCGGAACAACATGGTTTTATGGCCTGGAGTTCATTGTGGAACCTGCAGTACTTATCCCCCGCCCTGAAACAGAAGAACTTGTGGAGATAATTATAAAGGAAAATAAAAATAATGGAAGTCAAAAAATTCTTGATATAGGCACCGGTAGTGGCTGCATTGCTGTTTCATTAAAGAAATATTTACCTTTTGCAGAAATTTCAGCCATGGAGGTTGCTCAAGAGGCTCTCGAAATTGCCCGTGGAAACTCAGAGAAAAACAATTCAGATATTCATTTTATTCATGCTGATATTCTCAACGAAAAGCAATGGGGAAAAAAGAAATATGATATCATAGTCAGCAATCCGCCCTATGTAAAGGAATCCGAAAAAAAAATGATGTCAAAAAATATCCTGGATTATGAGCCTGCCCAAGCGCTTTTTGTAAGTGACACAAACCCCCTGATTTTTTACAATGCAATTTTTAGCTTTTCCTCTCGCCAGAAAAACAAAACAAAAATTTATCTGGAAATTAATGAAAGTATGGCTGAAGAATTAATTGCACTGGCTAATACATACAATATCAGCGAAATCAATATTGTAAAAGATATTCATGGAAAAAACAGGTTTTTCATTTGCGAATTAAGTTAACCTTACTCTTGGGTCAAGCAGCCCATATACAATATCTGTCAGGATATTTATTACTACCAGAATAACTGAAATAAACAATATAGCTCCCATCACTACAGGGAAATCATATTTGCCGAGGCCGTCCACCATCACCATGCCCATGCCTTTCCAGTCGAACACATATTCTACAAAAACGGCGCCGGCCATTAAAGACGCGAACCATCCGGAAATGGCTGTTACAACCGGGTTCATAACATTTTTCAGAGCGTGCCTTGTAATAACTTTGAAGAAAGAAAGCCCCTTGGCTTTTGCTGTACGTATATAATCCTGCGATAGTACTTCAAGCATGGAGCTTCTAGTAAGTTCCACAATAATTGCCAGTGGTCTGATTCCGAGAGTCAAAGCAGGCAAAATAATATTTTTCAGGTTCAGGTGTACCCCTTCTCCAAAATCGTCGATGCTATATAGGCTGCCTATCATATTTAGTCCTGTATATTCTCCCAGTATATATGCAAAGACCCAGGCTATTAGTATAGCTGCAAAAAATGATGGCACCGACATACCGATAACTGATAAAAACATGGCAATCTGGTCGAACCAACTATCCTTTTTAACAGCACAGATTATTCCAGTAAAAATTCCTAAAACAGCAGCAAATAAAATAGACACCACAGCCAGCAAGGCAGTGAGTGGGAAGGCTTCTAAAAGGATGTCAGTAACCTTTGCTTTGCTTTGATACGAACGGCGCAAATAGGGAGATTTAATCACAAGTGCTTTTGTCTCTGAAATATTGAACAACCTGGTCAAAGGTTTATATTTTGCTTCATCAAGAAAAAAATAACTGTTGTTATCGGAAAAATTATGTACTGATATGGGAGACAAATCGTTCAGATAGTTAATATATTGCAGATAAAGCGGTTTATCGCGGCCAAGGTCTTTGTTGATAGCTTCTACTGAAGCACTGTCGGCACGCTGCCCTAACATCATACGTGCCGGATCGGCAGGAAGTACGTTGAACAATAAAAACACTATGGTAATTACACCGAATAAAACAAGAAAACCATAAAACAAACGTTTAGCAAGAAAGTGCAACATGTTTTATTTTTTCTCTTTTTCAGGAATAGCAGATTTCTTTTCTAAAAGCAGTTTTTCGTATCCGGGTATTTTTTCTTTAAATTCTTTATATTCCGGGAAATCCCGCCACGCCCATTTATCAAGAACCACGCCTTCTTTTAACAGTATCAGCCCGGGATTTGAACGTACCACACTTTTCAGGGCAGTTTCATCTACGGTATAGAATTCATAATCAGCTTTAACCTCATGGCGAAAATAATCAATAGTCTGGAAATCGGAACCGCAAAGTGCGGCAAAGCCTATAGTGTCTTTCAGGCAGGTTTCGTAAAACTCATTAATGCGAGGGTAAACAGTTTCTTCTGTTTTTGTAATATCATAGATAACAAGAAGAAACTGGTAGCATTGATTACTTATTAATTCAACATTATGATTTACTTTGTCCACATCATCAATCATGAAATCATGTATGGGAGCGGGTTTATATTCCTGAAGAACCGTTTTTTTCTGGTCGACAAATTCAAGCTTGTTGAAGAATGACGTATCCTGCCAAGGCAATGTTTTACTGGTATATTCAAACATTTCCCCTGTTACTTTATGTTTATATATGAGTTTAATATCTGCTATTTCCGGTGTGTCAACAACTTTTTCGGAGATTTTAGTTCCGACTTTCCAATGCATAAAATCTATGAGAGGCAGGTGACGGTAACAATATATTGATAACCAGAGAATTATTGTAAGACCTATGAACATTATTCCATATTGAGTAACAGCAGGAAAACGATTGGTAATTTTTTTTCTACCGGCAAAAACCACCAGAACAAAAATCATCAATACAACATTTTTAAAAAATGTTTCCCAGTTCGTCATAATGATGGCATCGCCAAAGCAACCACAATCCGAAACCGGGTTAAAAATGGCAAGGACGATAGTAAGAATGGTAAAAAATACCATATACAAAAGCATAATCCAGGAAAAAAACCTGATTTTAATATTAAATAAAAAACAAAAGCCAATCAGAAACTCTGAACAAAACAACAGGAACCCAAGAAATAGAGAAGCAGGCATAAGCCACTCCATACCGAATGCAAGAAAATAATCATTAAATTTATACATAGAGCCAAGCAGGTCAACAGCCTTTACAAATCCGGAGAAAATAAACACCAGGCCAAGGATAATTCGTGCCAATAAAATGGAAAATCGCTGCATTCTTTTGGTAAAAGCATACATTAGGAAATCAATAAAAGCTATGCAGCCAAAAATGATGATTACAAGTAATATGCTGCTCATAATGTGTTATTTTTATTTAGTTTTTTGTTCTTCAAAGAGTTTTATTAAAGCAAAAATGGCATAATTAATCATGTCATAATAATTAGCATCAACGCCTTCTGAAACTTTCGTCATGCCGTTGTTATCTTCAATCTGTTTAGTACGGAAGATTTTCATAAGGATAATATCAGTAAGAGAGCCGACACGCATATCACGCCAGGCTTCGCCATAATCGTGATTTTTGTCTTGCATAAGTCGTTGGGCTTTGTCAATATATTTGTTATATAATTCAATAGCCTGAGCAGAGTCTAAATTTAGATTTTCGTAATCATTCAGCTCAATTTGAATCAGCGCCATTACGGAATAATTGGCAATGCCAATAAACTCAGGAATAATACCTTCTGAAATCCGTTGCGTACCTTTTTCATCAATACTTCTGATACGCTGAGCCTTAATATATATTTGGTCTGTAAGGGATGATGGTCTTAAGATGCGCCAAGCTGTTCCGTAATCATTCATTTTCTTCAGGAAAAGTTCACGGCATTTTTTTACGACATCATCGTATTGTTTTAAGGTAAGGTCCATACAAATATTTATTTTTGTATAAAATCTAAACGCAAAGATAACAAAAATCATATACGACAACCATTGAAAAAAAGCACTTTAAACTGCAAAGGGAAACTTATATCGCTCAACAAACCATTGGTGATGGGTATTTTGAACGTTACCTCGGATTCTTTCTATGAATGCAGCCGGGTTCCCAACATGCATGAGTGGCTATCACAAACAGAAAAAATGCTTTCCGAAGGTGCGGATATTATAGATATTGGTTGTGTATCCACCCGCCCCGGGGCTACTATTGCGGATGAGAAAACT